>SL_3KL_010_SEDDRAFT_10002507_pt1 | contig 16779 bp, 16 predicted proteins | sample SodLakKL_010_SED_2_FD_10381 | JGI IMG/M metagenome (IMG submission 10381) | reverse complement strand
CGACATGACCAACTACGCCGACGCGCTCAAGGAGGTGGCCATCACGATGGAGCAGATCCCGTCGAACCGCGGCTACCCCGGAGACCTCTACAGCCAGCTCGCCGCCCGCTACGAGAAGGCCGTCGACTTCGACGACGCCGGCTCGATCACCATCCTGGCCGTCACCACCATGCCCGGTGACGACGTCACCCACCCGGTGCCCGACAACACCGGCTACATCACGGAAGGGCAGCTGTACCTGCGCGGCGGTCGGATCGAACCGTTCGGCAGCCTGAGCCGGCTGAAGCAGCTGGTGAACGGAACGACGCGCGACGACCACCGGCCGCTGATGAACACGATGATCCAGCTCTACGCCGCCTACCGCGAGACGCTCGAGAAGCGCGCGATGGGCTTCCGGATGAGCGATTGGGACGGCCAGTTGCTGCGCTACGGAGAGGGCTTCGAGGCACGGCTGATGGACCTCGACGTCGACCTCCCGCTCGAGCGCGCGCTGGACGAGGGTTGGGACGTGCTTGCGAGCTGCTTCGAGCCGACGCAGACGGGGCTCGCCAGCACCTTGATCGAACGGCACTGGCCGAGCTCGCCATGAGCCGGGTCAAGACCAGCAAGCACGAGCTGAAGCGGCAGCGTGACGCGCTCGCCCGCTACCAGCGCTACCTACCGACGCTGCGGCTCAAGCAGCAGCAGCTGCAGGTGGAGTTGCGCCGTGTCGAAGCGCTCGTGAACGAGGTCAGCGAAGAGGAGGCGACCGTGCGCCGTCAGCTCGAGGCCTGGATCGACCTGTGGTCCGAGCCGCTGCCCTTTCGCACCTACCTCGACCTCGAGGAGGTCCGCTGGGGCGAGACCAGCGTCGCCGGGGTGAGCATCCCCACGCTGGAGGGCGTGCGCTGGCAGCGCTTGGCGCCGCCGCTCGACACCACACCCGCCTGGCTCGACGAGGCCTTGGTCACCCTCGAACGCCTGATGACCCTGCGGCTGCAGCGGCGCGTGCTGAGCGAGCAGCGCAGCCTGCTTGCCGCCGAGCTGCGCCTCACCAGTCAGCGCGTCAACCTCTTCGAGAAGATCAAGATCCCCGAGGCGCAAGAGGCGCTGCGGGTCATCCGCATCGCGCTCGGCGACCTGCAGGCAGCGGAGGTCGTGCGGGCGAAGATCGCCAAGGCGAAGGCCCTGGAGCGGGAGCAGTCGGCATGATCGTGCCGATGAAGCGGGTCACGATCGTGAGCGCCCGTGGCGACCAGACGGCGACGCTCGAGACGCTGCAAGAGGTGGGCGTCGTGCACCTGGTCGAGGCCGGGACGGGCGCCGCCGAGGCGGTGACCGCCAGCCGTGCCCGGGTGGAGACCGCACGCCACGCCGTCGGTGTGCTGGCTGCGGCGGTGCCTCCTCCCACGCGTGGAGCTCGCGCGGCCGAGAGCGACGATCCGGCCTCGAACGTCCCAACCGACGAGCGCTCATTCGAGGACGTGGTCGAGGAGGTCGAGCGCCTGGCGTCGCGGCTCGAGGACCTCAAGCGCACGCACGACGAACTCGAGCGACAACGGCACCGGCTCGCGCCGTTCGGCGCTTTCGATCCTGCCGACGTGCACCGCTTGCACGCCCAGGGCATCGGCGTGCGGTTGGCGCGACCGCCGAGAGGTCGTCCACCGGAGGGCGTCGCTGGCGCCAGTTGGGTGGAGCTCGCTCGCGACAGGCACCATCGTGCGCTCGCGCTGGTTGGTCGCCGCGACGTCGTGGAGGCCGCCGAGGTGCCCGACGAGGTCCCGTTGCCCAGTGCGGCGCCCGCCGATGTCGCACGCGAGCTCGAGGCGGTCGATCTCGCACTGCACAGCACCCGCGAGCGCCTCGCAGCCCTCAGTCGGATGCGCTCGGGCCTCGAGCGCTGGTTGCATCGCTGTGAGGACGAGTTGCGCTTCGAGGAGGCGCGCGCTGCCATGGAGGATGTCGGCGCCGTGTCGGTGCTGCGCGGCTACGCACCGGCCGACGAGGTGCCGCGGTTGCGCTCGCTGGCGCGTGAGCGCGGTTGGGGGCTGTGGGTCGCCGACGTCGAGGACGACGCCGCGGCGCCGACGCTGATCCGCAACCCGCGCTGGGTGCGGCCGATCGCGCCGCTCTTCTCGTTCCTGGGCGTGGTGCCGGGTTACGGGCAGGTCGACATCAGCGTGCCGTTCCTGATCTTCTTCGGCCTGTTCTTCGCGATGATCGTCGGCGACGCCGGCTACGGCGTGGTCTTCCTGGTGTTGACCGAACTCGTCCGGCGGCGGTGGAAGGCGGCCTCGCCACGGGTCATCACCCTGATGCGCATGCTGTCGGTGGGCACGATCGTGTGGGGTCTGGCCTCCGGGAACGTCTTCGGGATGGAGGCGCTGCCGTCGGCCTTGCTCGCGCTTCGTTTGGAGTGGTTGACCGACGAGCACAACCTGATGGCGCTGGCGTTCACGATCGGGGTCGTGCACCTCACGTTGGCGCACGCGTGGAACGTGGTGCGCTTCATCAACACGCGGCGCGCGCTGGTCGAGGTGGGTTGGATCGCGACCACCTGGACGATGTACTTCCTAGCGCGGGAACTCGTGCTCGGCGACGCCTTCCCGCCCTTCGCGTGGGCGTTGCTGGCCATCGGCGTGTTCCTGATCGTGACGTTCATCACCCCCTGGCGCAGGCTGCGGCACGAGTGGTTCACCCACGCCATGCTGCCACTGAACCTGGTGAGCAACTTCGTCGACGTCGTCTCGTACGTGCGCCTGTTCGCAGTCGGGGCCGCGACCTTCGCGGTCGCCGAGTCGTTCAACCAGCTCGCCGCCTCGATCGGTCTCGGTGGCGTCCTCGGCGGCCTCGTCAGCGCCCTGGTGCTGTTCTTCGGCCACACCCTCAACGTGCTCCTCGCAGCCATGGGCGTCTTGGTGCACGGTGTTCGTCTCAACACGCTCGAGTTCGCCAGCCACCTCGGTCTGTCGTGGACCGGGCAGCCCTACCGTCCCTTCGCGCGCACAGCGCCAGCGGACCTGGAAGGAGGAACGTCATGAACCCCGAGGTGATGCTCTCGCTCGGCAACGCTGGCGCCGCCGCCGTACTCGGTCTCGCCGCCGTCGGATCGGCGTTCGGGACGGGCGCTGCGGCGCTCTCGGCGGTCGGTGTCTGGAAGCGCTGTTATGCGCTCGACAAGCCGGTGCCGTTCATCCTCGTCACCTTCATCGGCGCTCCGCTGTCGCAGACGATCTACGGGATGATCCTGATGAACGCCTTGGTGCGGGTGGCCAACGAGCGCTTCGTGGCGGGTGACTTCGTCGCCTTCCCGGCNATGATGGCGGCCGGGCTCTTCGGGGGTCTCGGGATGGCCGCGTCCGCCTACGCCCAGGGGCGGGTCGGAGCCGCCGCTGCCGATGCCCTGGGCGACACCGGCAAGGGCCTGGGCAACTACCTGATGGCGATCGGCATCGTCGAGACCGTCGCGCTCTTCGTGCTGGTGTTCATCCAGGCGACCCTGTAGCTGGCTGGCACGACGCACCGGTCGCCTGAACGCGACCACGTTGCTAACGCTGTGGGCGCGGCACACGCTGCAGTCGGTCGCTCCGCAGTCGATGGCGCGCGTCGAACAGTCGGCGGTACGCCAGCAGCACCACGCCGAACGCACCGAGGGCCGTGGCCGCCGCGATCATGAACATGATCACGATCTGGTAGCGCACCGCGTCGGCCGGGGCGGCGCCGGCGAGGATCTGCCCCGTCATCATGCCGGGCAGGCTCACGATGCCCATGACCATCATCGCGTTCACGGTCGGGATCATGCCGACGCGCAGCGCGTCGCTGATCAACGCGTGGGCCGCCTCCCAGCGCGTCGCCCCGAGCGACAAGAGCAACTCGATGCGGCCGCGCTGCTGCGTCACGCCCTCGGTGAAGCGGTCGAGCGCCAGCGAGATCCCGTTCAGGACGTTGCCGAGCACCATCCCCAAGAGCGGGATCGAGTACTGAGCGTCGAACCAGGGGTCGACGCGGACGATGCCCAGGAGCGCGAAGCCGGTGACGACGAACGACGCGCCCGTCACGGAGACGAGGGCGTCGAGGTACACGCCGGCGAAGCGGCGCTGCGTGCGCTGCACCGCCGACACGCCCGCCAGACCGCTCATCAACAGCGCGATCGCCAGGATCGGCAGCGGCCGCTCCAGTGCGAACACCCACGCCAACACCAGCCCGATCAGCAGCAGCTGAGCCGTCATGCGGACGCTGGCGACGAGGAGCGAGCGCGCCAGGCCCAGGCGCAGCGCGAACGAGAGCGCGACGTTCACCGCGATCAGCGCCGACGCCAACAGCAGTTGCCCGAGATCGATCGGGACGTAGGCAAGGTCGTTCATGCCGACGCCTCCAACCGTACGAGGCGGTCGCTCACGCGGTCGAGCTGTTCGCCCCGGTGGCTCGTCCAGACCACCGCGCGCTCAGGAGCCCCCGTGCGCCAGTCGTCGACCAGGGCCTCGAGCGCAGCGGCGCTGTCGTCGTCCAGCGACGCGCTGGGCTCGTCGAGGAGCAGCGCCGTTGGCTCGAGTTGGAGCCGACGCACGAGCGCCACGAGCTGCTGCTCGCCGCCGGACAGCTCGAGCGCGTCCTGAGCCAGGAAGGTCTCGCCACGGCCCAGGCGCTCGACCGTCGCGCGCACGCTCGTCGGGTCGTAGCGGCGCTCCGCGTGGGCACCGAGCGTGAACGGTAGTCGCAGGTTGTCCTCGACGCTCCCTTCGATCATGACGGGCCGTTGTGGAAGGTAGGCGACGTGCGAGCGGTAGCTCGGCATCACCCAGCGCTCCACGGGCGTGCCCCGAAGCATCAGCGTCCCCTCGTCGAGGGCATCGAGTCCTGCCAACGCCCGCAGCAGCAGCGTCTTGCCCGAGCCCGACGGCCCCATCAGCGCCACGCGCTCGCCTGCCCGGAGCGCGAACTCGAAGCCGCGCCAGAGCCAGCGACCCTCGACCTGGCGGCCACCGTCCTGAACGACGAGGAGCGCATCGTCGTCGTGATGCATACGCCATGCTACGCCCGGCCTCAGCTGGCAACCAGGTTCGTAGTCCCGCTCGCGAGGGCGTGAGACCGTGCGGTAGGCTGCTGCCGTAACCGCCGTCGCATCTGGAGGCCGAGCATGAGCGACCGTACCCGCTGGGGAATCCTGAGCACAGCCCGCATCGCGCGCGAGAAGGTGATCCCCGCGCTGTTCAAGGCCGAGAACGTCGAGGTCACGGCGATCGCCTCGCGCGACGAGCGCACGGCGCGCGAGGCGGCGGCGGCGCTGCGCATCCCCCGCGCGCACGGCAGCTACGAGGCGCTGCTCGACGACCCCGAGGTCGACGTCGTCTACATCCCCGTGCCCAACCATCTGCACGTCGACTGGTCGCTCCGTGCGCTCGAAGCCGGCAAGCACGTCTTGGTCGAGAAGCCCCTGGGCATGGACGCCGAGGACGCCGAGCGCCTCGTGTCCGCCGCCGCCGAGTCGCCACACCTGAAGGTGATGGAAGGGTTCATGTACCGCTTCCACCCGCAGTGGATCGAGGCGAAGCGTGTGGTCGACGAGGGCGAGATCGGCCGTCTGCAGCAGGTGCACTCGCACTTCTCGTACTTCAAGCTCGACCCCGACAACATCCGCAACCAGCCCGACGCCGGCGGCGGCGGGCTGATGGACATCGGTTGCTACGACATCTCGCTGTCGCGCTACCTGTTCGGCGGCGAGCCGCTGCGCGTGGTCGCCACCGTCGACCTCGATCCCGGTCTCGGCGTGGACCGCCTCGTGAGCGCCCTGCTCGACTTCGGCGCGGGTCGCAGCGCGACGTTCTCGTGCGGTACGCAGATGCTCAGGCACCAGCGGGCGCAGGCCTTCGGCAGCGAGGGGCGCATCGAGCTCGAGATCCCGTTCAACGCCCCGCAGGACGGCCCCTGTCGCCTGTGGCGTGAGACCGACGAGGGCACCTTCGAGCGCGTGTTCGACCGCGTCGATCAGTACACGCTGCAGGCCGAGGCGTTCTCCCGGGCCGTGCTCGAAGACACCGACGTGCCGCTGCCGCTCACCGACGGTCTCGCCAACATGCGCGTGCTGGACGCCATCAAGGCCAGCAGCCGCCAGGATGACTGGGTGGCGGTGCCCTCCTGAGCGGCGACCCCGACGACCTGGTCTTCCTCGACGAGGACGGCATCGAGATCGACGCCGACACGCTCGAAGAGGTCTTCGAGCTGTGGAACGCCAGCCCGAACGACGACCTCGGCGGCCTCTCGCCGAACGCCCTCACCGACCTGCTCGAGGACCCGTTCGAGGCCACCGACGTGCTCGTCTTCGCCGATGTGCTCCCGCGAGCGCCCGTTGCGCCGATCGTCACGCTCCTCGAACCCGTCTTCGAGGCGTTGCTCGAGGGCCCGCTGCGCGCCACGTCTGCCGGGTACCTCCCGCGCGCGCTGTGCGTGGCGATCGAGGACCGGGTGTTCGAGCGGCACGGCGTGCTGCATCTGGACGGCCGGCGGCCCGTGGTCACGAGCGAGGCGCGCTTCTCGTCGCTCCACGTGGCGCGCTCGCTGGCCGAGTACGCGGGCCTGCTGCGGCGGCGCTCCGGCGCCTTCAACCTCACCCGCAAGGGCCGGGCGCTGTACCAGCATCACGGCATGGCCGCGCTGTACCCCACCCTCCTGCACGCGCACGCGACGCGGTTGGAGTGGTCGTCGCTGGACGGATGGCCGCGCCTCGGGGTGTTGCAGGCGAGCTTCGCGTTCTCGCTGCTGTTGCTGGCGCGTTTCGGTCGCAGCGATCGATCGGTCGCCTTCTACGCGGAGCGCTGGCTGCGGGCGTTCCCCGGCGCCGACGACGCCTTCGCCGGGTCGGGAGACGGCTCCGAGGAAGCCGCCTTCGCTGCCTTCACGGCGTGCTACGAGACGCGCGTGATCGAGCGCTTCATGGCGCTGTTCGGCCTGGTCGAGGTGACCCGGCGACGGGTCGCAGGGGTCCGGTCGGAGGCCTCCGTGCGCGCCTCAGCGCTCTTCGCCGACGTGCTCGGGGTCCGTCACGGCGCCTGAGCGCGCCGGCAACCGCGCCGCGCTCGCCACCGCCGACAGCGCGGCTAGTGCCACCACTGCGAACAACCACCTGAAAGCGGTCGTGCCCGCCGCGTCGCCCAGCACCGCCGCCAAGACGGCGGTGCCCACGATGCTGCCGACGTAGCGCATGGTGGAGAACAGGCCCGCCGCCTGCCCGGCGTCGCTCGTACCCGCCGCCCGCATCGCCGCTGCCTGCACCGACGCGCTCGACAGCCCGATGCCGGTTCCGAGGAGCGTGACCGCCGCCCCGTAGGCCCACCACGGCCAGGTCGGCGCGATCGCCAGGAACGGCAGCGTGCCCACCGCCGCGACGACGGTGCCGATCAGCGCCGGGAAGCGGCGCCCGAAGCGGTCGCCCAGCGCGCCGCCGACGGGGCCCCACACGAGCATCACGAGCGACATGACGCCCAAGACCCAGCCGACGTCGCGTGGTCCCCAACCGACGAGCCCGGCCAGGAACAGCGGCAGCGCCAGGAACACCGTGTACATCACCAGGTTGCTCGAGGCGACGGTCAGACCGGCCGGCAAGAAGCCTGGGCGGCGGAGCAGGTCCAGGCGCACGACCGGGTCGGCGACGCGCTGCGAACGCAGCACGAAGGCGACGCCCGACAGCACCGCCACGACCCCGAGGAGCGGTGTCAGGGCAAGCGACACGCCGGGCACGCGCCACACCGTGGCACTCAAGGCGGCACCCACGAGGGTGAGCAAGAGCAAGGCGGACCCGAGCAGGTCGAAGCGACCGCCCGAGGCGCGCTCGCCCGTGCGCGGGAGGCGCGCCACCAGCGCCAGCCCGGGGATCAGCACGAGCAGGTTCACGGCGAAGATCCAGCGCCAACCGAGCAGGTCGGTCACGACGCCACCGAGCGGTGGGCCGATCGCCGCGGCGACGCCGATCCCCACGCCGACGAGCCCGAAGGCGCGTCCCAGCCGCGGCCCGGCGACGCTCACGCGCACCAGGGCCGTGCCGTTGGGGATGGCGCTGGCGCCGGTGATGGCTTGGATCGTGCGCGCCAGCACCAGCCACTCCACGCTGGTCGCCAGCGCCGCCAGCAGGCTCGCCAGCGCGAAGCCCGTGAGCCCCAGCAGCATGACGCGGCGCCGACCGAAGCGGTCGCCGAGGCTCCCGCCCAGCGGTTGCACCGCCGCCATGGCCACCAGGTACGACACGACGATCCAGCTCCCCCACGCGAGCGGCGCGTCGAGGTCGGCGAGCACCGCCGGGAGGGCGACGACGATCATGGTGGAGTTGAGCGGCGCCAACACGCCGGCGAGGAGCGCCGCGAGCACGGCGCCGCGTTCGGCACCACGGTCGCCGCCACGGTCGCCGCCACGGTCGCCGCCACGGTCGCCGCCACGGTCGCCGGCACGGTCGCCGGCGTGTCCGCCGCCGGGACGCTCCGGCGGCCGCACCTCGGGCATCAGGGCCGTTCGAGCAGACGCACGGTGCCGGCCGCGCCGTCGACCTCGAGCAGCGCGCCGTCCGGGATCCGCTTGGTGGCACCCTGCAACGCGACCACCGCCGGCAGCGCGTACTCACGAGCGACGACGGCGGAATGCGACAGCAGGTTGCCGGACTCGGTCACGAGGCCGCCGGCGGTCGCGAACAGCGGCGTCCAGGCCTGCCCGGTGGTCGGCGCGACGAGTACCTCGCCAGGCAGCAGCGCGCCCGTGTCGGCGAGTGAGCGCAGCACCCGGGCCCGGCCTCGGACCACCCCGGCCGAGGCGGCGGTGCCGCGGAGCAGGTCGGGGTCGTCCGGTGGTGTCTCCTCGGTCGCCGTCGAAGCCGCTTCGGCACCGCTCGGCGGCGGCGGCTTGTTGACGTCGGAGGGGGGCTCGACGTCGGCGTACCGGGCGAGCTCGGCGGCGCGCGCCGCAACGCGTTCTCTGAGCTCGTGGCCCTCACCGCGCATGGCTGAGCGCAGTTCGTCGACACGCAGGTGGAACACGTCCGGTGCCTGGTCGAGCTCGCCGGTGCGCACGAGCGTCTCGCCGCAGGTCCGCAAGACCTGGCGGATGTGGGCGGTGGAGGTGTAGTCGATCAAGAAGTTGTGGTCCTCGCTCACCAAGAACGCCGTCTGGGCGGCGGCGAGGCGGACCTCGAACTCGGTGCGTACCGGGGTGGGGTAGAAGCGAAGTCGCTCGCGCACCTCGCGCTCTGCGTGCTCGCGCTTCTCACGCTGCAGCGCCAGCAGGCGGCTCGGGTCGGCGTCGGGGCGCTCCACCATGTGGCGTAGCATGCTCATCACCGATGCCGGCTCCTCACGCAGGCTCGGCGCGCTGAACAGGACGTAGGGACAACGCTGCCCGTACGCCTCGAGGTAGGCGTCGAGCGCCTCGAGGAGCGGAGCCGCCGCGCTCTCGCGGCGCAGTTCGACCAGGGCGTCGCGAGGCGCCACGCGCAGCAACGCGTCGCGCAGCGGGCCTTCTGGGACCAGCTCGCGCAGCGGCCACAGGGCCCTGGCGGCCTGTGTCGTACGTACGTCGAAGCCGCTCAACAACGTCTGCGCCTCGAGCGGCGACTCGGGAGCGAAGAGTTCGTCGTAGAGCTCGACGAAGGCGCGCTTCGCGAAGCTGAGCGCCACCGCCAGCTCGAAGTGCACCACCCACAGCCGCGTGCCGCGCTGCAGTGTCGTCTCGAGGTGGGCGACCAAGGCGTCGCGTTGCAACGCGCCGGCGTCAACACCCTCCCAGAACGCCAGGTGTTCGAGGATCTCCGGCAACCAGTCCTCGTGCCAGCGCGCCGCGATCGTGGTGCGAACGCGCTCCGTCACGGACGGCATCCGCTCACGCATGGCCGTGCGCTCCTCGTCCGTCATCGGCACGGTGCTCTCGTGATCGTAGTAATACGTCCACAGCCGTCGCGTCATGAAGCGGAAGGGCAACCCCGCCGCCTCCATCACGGCCTGAAAGCCGCCGCTGATGAAGGTGTTCAGCAGCTCGCCATCCAGTTCCGTGAGCTGACCGGGGAAGTGCGCGAGGTCGCGCTTCCAATGACGCTCGGCGTCCTCGCTCTCGAACCACGCAGGGGTGGGGAAGTCCCCTGTCGACGTGCTCATGCGGGTGTCTCCGCGTGCGTCCCGGCGCGCGTCACGGGCCGGCATTGCAGCAAGGCGAGGCGGTCTTCGCGCCACGCGAACTCGATGTCGACCGGCCAGCCGCGCTCGCGCTCGAGCTCGCGGGTGAGCTCGGCGACGGTCCGCAGTTGGGTTTCGTCGAGCGCGGCGCGCTCGCGCAGGAAGCGCGGGACGTTCACCTCGCGGGTGCCGTCCTCGCTCGGGATGATCATGCGCTCCTTGTCGGCGAGGCTGGCCTCGAGCACGCGCAGGTCGTCCTTGGCGAGGCGCCAGGTGTCGGCGGTGACGGTGCCGGCCACCACGCTCTCGCCCAGGCCCCAGGCGGCCGTGACGACGATGGTGTCGTCGGCCCCGCCGATCGGGTCGACGCTGAAGGCGACGCCGGCGGCGTCGGCCCACACCATGCGCTGGACCAAGACGGCGAGCGCCAGGTCGTCCTCGCTCAGAGCGTGGTCGCGGCGGTAGGCGAGCGCCGCCTCGGAGCGCAGCGACGCCCAGGTCGCCTCGACCGCAGCGACGACGGCGTCGGCACCGCGGACGTTGAGCGCGGTGTCGTGTTGGCCGGCGAACGAGGCCTCGGCGCCGTCTTCGTCCACCGCCGAGGAGCGGACCGCGACGTAACCGCCCTGCTCGTCGCCCTGCACCAGACGCTCGTAGGCGTCGACCATGGCGGTGCGCAACGCGGCGGAGGGGCGGCCGCCCTGCCGGTGGGCGTGGTAGGCGTGCGCGGTGACGCAGAAGCCGGACGGCACGGCGTGGGCCGCGGCGAGCGCGCCGAGGTGGGCGGCCTTGGGCCCGACGACGGCTGGGTCGAGACTCTCTCGTTCGCCGAGCCAGACGATGCTGGCGAGGTCCGGGCGTTGGTCCATGGGGGCTCCTTGGCGCTCGAGCGTCGGCTGCTGCGCACTGTGTGGTCGTGGGAGTATACACGCGATCGGCGACGCGTTGACACGCTCCTGACGTTCACAGCAAGCCCTGCGGTGGTCCCGCAGGGCCGCCCTGCGGTGGTCCCGCAGGGCCGCCCGCATGCGCCGCGGTTCGCGTCAGGGGTACTTGGCGGCGCGCATCACCCGGACCGGGTGGTCGAACGCGACGACCTTGAAGCGTGGCAGGTACGACTGCGCGAGGCCCGCCAGGACACGCTCGGCCACCTCGTCGCCGGCGATGCACTCGATGCGCAGGAACGCGCCGGCGACGTCGCCCACGCGCGATCCGAAGGGGTCCCCTTCGGCGCGCACGAGCGTGAGGCCGCCGATGCCCCAACGCCTCAGGTCGGCGAGCAGGCGCTCCTCGAGCACCGCCTCGGCGATCACCGTCACCAGCCGTCGCTCCGTGAACGCGTCAGCCATCACGCACCTCCTGCGAGCGCCTGGGCGACGCGCGCGAACAGCGGGATCCCCACCACCAGGTTGAAGGGGAAGGTCACGGCCAGCGAGGCCGTCAAGTACCGCCCCGGGTTGGCCTCGGGCAGCGCCAGGCGCACGGCGGCCGTGGCGGCTATGTACGACGCGCTGGCGAGCATCGCCGCGAAGATGGTCGCGCCGCCCGCCGACAGGCCCACCATGACCCCGAGCGCGGCGCCGAGCACCCCATGGACGAGCGGCGCGGCCAGGCCGAAGCCGAGCAGGAACGCGCCCGCGCGGCGCAGTTCGCCCAACCGGCGGGCNGTGACCAGGCCCATCTCGAGCAGGAAGATGGTCAGCGCACCCTCGAAGGGCGCCTCGAAGAACGGCGCGACGCGCTCGGCGCCCTGCGCGCCGGTGGCGGCGCCGATCAGGAGTCCGCCGACCAGGAGCACGATGCTGCGACCCGCCAACACCTCACGCAGCACGGCGCCCATGCCTTCGCCGCCCCCGGCGCCGTTGTCCGCCGTCGTCGCCGCACGCATCGCGCGCCGCGCGATCACCAGGGCGACCAGGATCGCGGGCACCTCCAGCAGCGCCACCAGCGTGGCCATGAAGCCTTCGTAGGGCACGCCGGCGCGGTCGAGGAAGGCCTGCGCGGCGACGAACGTCACCACCGACACCGAGCCGTAGTGCGCCGCCAGGGCGGCGGCGTCGGCGACGCTCCAGCCACCTACGTGTCGCGCCAACGCGTAGGTCCACAGGGGGATGAGCGACCCTGCCGCCAGCGTGGCGAGCGCCGGCAGCCACAGCTGGGAGGGGGGCGTCGCGGCCAGCGCGACGCCCCCCTTCAGGCCGATGGCGAACAGCAGGTAGATCGACAGGGCGGCGTAGAGCGCGTCCGGGACACGCAGGTCGCTGCGCACCAGCGTCGCGACGATGCCGAGGGCGAAGGCCAGCACCATCGGCGAGAGCAGGTTGAGCCGCACGAGCTCGAGGGCGTCCACCGCGACAGCCTACTCGGCGGCGAGCGTCTCGGGCGGCCCGTCGGCGCTGCAGCGGGCGACGATCCGGTCGACCTCGCCCACCGCGGCGGCGCTGCGCGTGTCGACGCTCACCCTTTGACGCCGGTGCTGGCGATCCCGGTGGTGATGAAGCGCTGCAGCAGCGAGAACACCAGCGTGATCGGCAGCAGCGTCAGTACGGTCATGGCGAGCACGAAGTGCCACTGCACCTGCAGCTCGCCCTGGAAGGCGTTGAGGCCGACCTGGAGCGTGAAGAACTCGCTGCGGGTGAGCACGATCAGCGGCCACAGGAAGTCGTTCCAGCGCCACATGACCGAGAAGATCGCCAGCACCGCGAGGGCCGGCGCGGAGAGCGGGATCACGATCTGCCAGAAGATCCGCCACTCCGACGCGCCATCGATGCGCCCGGCATCGAGCAGCTCGTCTGGGATGGTGAGCATGTACTGCCGCAGCAGGAACACGCCCGTCGGCGTGGCAGCGCCCGGGATGATGACGCCCCACAGGTTGTTGATCCAGCCGACCTGGTTCACGACCAGGTAGACGGGGACGAGGATGACGCTGATCGGGATCATCAGCGTCGAGATGATCACCAGGAAGATCAGGTTGCGCCCGCGGAAGCGGTACTTGCTGAGCGCGAACGCGGCCATGCTGTTGATCACCAGCGTGATCAGGGTGGCGGTGACGGTCACGACCACGCTGTTGCGCAGGTAGCGCAAGAAGTTGAAGCGCGTGAACGACTCGGTGTAGTTCTCGGTCGCCAACCGGAGCTCGCGCACGGGCGTGCGCAGCTCGATGGGGATCTGCAGCACCTCGTCTGGCGCGGCGGGGTCGACCATCTGGGCCATCAAGCCGATGCGACGCACTTGGGCCAACCTCGCCTCGCTGCCGTCCTCGAGGATGACATCGAAGAGCGGGAGTCGCTCGGCGTAGCCGTCGACCGCGGTCGTCACCTGCGCGAGCGGCAGCAGCGTGGGTGGGAACTCGAGCAGGTTCTGTTGCGTCTTGAACGACGAGAGCACCAGCCACGCCACCGGACCGAACATCACCAGGACTCCGACGATCAGGTAGGCGTAGGTGAGCACGTCCGCCACGGTCCATGCGCCCTTGTGCCCCTGTCGGCGACCGAGGAAGCGCCCGACGGCCGTCATGCCAGGTGCCTCTCGCTGCCGCGACCGATGCGCAGCTGCAGGAGCGTGGCGACGAGCAGTACCGCGCCGAGCGTCACGCTCGCCGCTGCGGCCATGCCGAAGCGTGGATTCTGCGTGCCGAAGCCGGTGGCGTAGATGTACTGGACCAAGAGCATCGTGGCGCTGCCGGGACCGCCGCCGGTGAGCACGAACACCTCGTCGAACATCTGCACGGCGCGGATGAGCGACAGCACCAGCACGACCATCATGGTCGGCATCAGCAGCGGCATGGTGATGTGCCGGAAGGACTGCAGCGTGCTGGTGCCGTCGATCGCGCCGGCGTCGTAGAGCTCGACCGGGATGCTCTGCAGGCCGGCGAGCAAGATCAGCGTGTAGAAGCCCATGTTCGCCCAGATGCTGACGATGATCACCCACGTCATCGCCCACGTGCCGTTGAGCAGGAAGTTGATCGGGTCCTGCCCAAACGAGATCAAGATGGCGTTGAGCACCCCGTCGCGCTGCAAGATCCACTTCCAGATCAGCGCCACCACCACGGGCGAGAGCAGCACGGGGTAGAAGAACACGCTGCGGAAGAACCCCAGGCCGCGGATCTTGCGGTTCAAGACCATCGCGGTGAGCAGCGAGATCGCCACCATGCCGCTCACCTGGAACGCCACGAACACACCGGTGTTGCGCGCCGCGCGCCAGAAGCGGTCCTCGAGGCAGGTGTTCGGGTTGGCGTAGTCGGTGCAGGTGTAGAGCCGCTCGAAGTTGGCCATGCCGACGAAGTTGCGGTCTTGCGGATAGAGGGCCGTGCCACTCGTCATCGCGAAGTAGACGTTGAGCGCCATGGGGAAGAGGATGAAGATGCCGAACACGAGCAGGTTCGGAAGCAAGAAGAGATACGCCATGTTGCGCTGGCCGATCACGCGCTGGATGGGCTCGACGACGAACCCGACGGCGTTCATGACGAGCGCGTAGAGACCCTGGACCCCGCGGCCGGCGAGGGCGTTGGCGCGCTGGAGGGGTGTCGTTCGGACGGCCATGGGCTGCGGACCTCCTGACCGGACCGACGGGGTCCGTGTGGCATGCGACGGGCGCTACCGGTCAGCGTACCGGTAGCGCCCGGGGGACGGTCGCGGTTCGCCGACGGGGGTCACCGTGACGCCGCGGGTCGGGTCCTCAGCGGATGCCCTGCTCGCGCAGCACCTCGTCGATGTCGGCTTGCGCGCGCTCGAGCACCTCGTCGAGCGTCAACTCGCCCACGAAGGCCTGCGTGAGCCGGTCGCGGATGCTGTCGAAGACGACGAAGTTGAACGGGTACGCCTGCATCGCGTACGCGGTCGGATCGAGCCGTGGGACCTCGGAGGCGAACACGGAGAGCGCGTCGCGCGCTGCGTCGACGTCGGTTTGGAAGTCGATGCCGCTCTCGGCCAGCCCGAGGTGTCCGGGGATGAAGAGCGTGCGGCCGTAGAACTCCGCCATCACGTCTTCTTGCGTCAGGAACTCCATCACGCGGGCGACTTCGGCCGGGTGGTCGGTGTTGGCCACGCCCACGACGCCGGCGCCGCCGGGCATGCCGGTGCACGCCATCGGGCCACAGGGGTTGGGGATGACTTCCCAGTCGAAGGCGTCGCCGATCAGGTTGGCGAACTGCCCGACCTGCCAGCTGCCCGACATGTAGAGCACGACCTGGGCGTTGATGAAGAACTCGTTGCCGGCCACGTAGGTGCCGGCGGAGCCGATCCAGGTGTCGGGGTGCATGGTGCCGTCGGCGTGCCAGTCGATCATGAGCTGCATCATCGTGCGCATGCCCTCGTCGTCGATCGTGGCATGACCGTCTTCACCGAAGAAGCTCGCGCCCTGGCTGATCGCCGGGCCGGCCAACCGGTGGCCGGTGCGGTCCATGACCATCGCGAAGGGCGTGCCGGTGGCGTCGGCGACCGCGCGGGTCACCTCGGCCCACTCCTGCCAGGTGGTGTCGCCCGTCGGCACGTCGATGCCGGCCTGGTCGAAGAGCGTGCGGTTGATGAACGGGCCGGTGACGGTCAGCTGCGTCATGAACCCGGGGATGGCGGTGGAGCCGGCGGGCCGCATCCAGTCGAGGAAGGGGCCGAAGTTGGTCTCCCAGTAGTCCGGATCGGAGAGGTGGGGGCTCATGTCGAGCCAGTACTCCGACAGGCCACCGAGGTTCGTGACGCGCACCATGTCGGCCGCGTCGCCGGAGGCGAGCTGCAGCGGCAGCGACTGCAGGATGCCGCTCGAGTACGGCACGGTGTCCATCACGATGCGGACGTCGGGGTTCTCCGCCTCGAAGCGGTCGAGGAGCTCGCGCATCACCTGGCCCTCGTTGCCGTCGTCGTACCAGGTCATGCGCAGTTCGACCTGCGAGAACGCGGTGCCGAGGAGCAGCGCAGCGGTGAACAGGGCGGCGAGGCTGAAGCGTGGGGACATCGGGACCTCCTGTGGTCGGTGTGTGCGAAGGGGCGACCCTGATGGGAACGCTCCTGCGGCACGGGGACTCCGTGTGGCGTGAGCCTTCGGACGCGCTATGGATGGTGTGCCTCACGCTCCCTTCGGGTGGTCGCGTCGGTGCACGCCTTGCGGATGGACGTGGCTGAGTATACGGTGGACGGCACGATGTCGTCAAAGCGCCGTGGCGCCGCGAACCATGTCAGGGACGTGTCAGCTTCGTCGACGTCCCGCTGCTCCGTGGGCGCGTGAGCGCGGGCCCGGGCGCGCCCTTGCGACCGCGTGTCGACGGTGCGCTGATCGGTGACGGCGCCGCCCCGCTCGCGTTCACGGGAGCGCGCCTGCAGGCGCGGGTCGACGCCGCGGGCATCGGCGAGGTGGTCGTGTGGGGCAGTGGTCGCGCCGCCACCGTGCGCTTCGAGCCGGCGCTCGCGCCGAGCTCGCTGGAGGTGACCCCGAACCGCTGGCACGCTGCCTGGCCCGGTGGTGCGTTGACGGTCGACGCCTCGCTCACGCGGCCGGCGATCGTGTTGCGAGGCCACGGGGCGTTGCCGACGTTGCGCCTGACGCGCCCGAAGCGCATCCCGCCCGGCTTCGAGGCGGCGTCGACGCGAGCGTCGCTGGCCGACGGCCACCACGTCTCGAGCGACTGGACCCACACCCGGCTGCGTGCCCATGGCGGCGTGGT
>SL_3KL_010_SEDDRAFT_10002506_pt1 | contig 16781 bp, 8 predicted proteins | sample SodLakKL_010_SED_2_FD_10381 | JGI IMG/M metagenome (IMG submission 10381) | reverse complement strand
CGGTGAAGATATTCCTTGTTATATTGAGAGATCACCCCGTCAATAAACTTCCTTCTTTCCTCACTGCCGCCAAGGATCAGCTGGCTGTCGGCCGGACTCAGCAACACAAGGGGATATTGGCCGATATGATCAGACAGGCGGTCATACTCCTTTTTGTTCCGCTTGAATACTTTTCGCTGTCCGCGTTTCAGCCCGCAGTAAATCGCATCTTTCTGGTCATTAAGCTGATAGTCTCCCTGAATAACAAAAAAATCTTTATTGAAGCGGATATTTTGCGAATCGACCGGATTGGCGAAACTCTTGCAAAAGGAAAGATAATAAATGGCATCCAGAATATTTGTTTTGCCGGCCCCGTTATGACCGGCAAAACAATTAAACTTGGATGAGAAATCTACCCTCACTTCCTCCAGGTTCTTGAACTGAAGGATATGCAGTTGCTTACAGTGCATGGAAGCAGTTCATTTTACTTGTTCATGCCACCGCAAACCGTAAATACCTGGCCGGTTACGTAGGCCGACATCTCAGAAGCAAGGAATACCGCCATGTTTGCCACATCTTCCGGCTTACCGGCACGCTTAAGGGGAATTTTTTCAGCCCACTCTTTTTTTACATCTTCTGACAGCTGACCGGTCATTTCCGTCTCTATGAAACCCGGAGCAATGGCATTTACCCTGATATTCCTGGCACCGATCTCCTGGGCAACGGACTTTGTAAAGGCGATCATGCCCGCTTTCGACGCTGCGTAATTTGCCTGTCCGGCATTTCCGCCAAGACCCACAATGGAACTCATATTGATGATGCTGCCTTTGCGCTGCTTCAGCATGTATTTTTGTACAGCCTTGGTCAGGTTGAAGGCAGACTTCAGGTTGATGCGGAGTACATCGTCCCACATATCTTCTGTCATACGCATCAACAGTGTGTCCCTTGTTATACCGGCATTGTTGACCAGGATGTCAATATTGCCAAATTCGGTGACCACGTCGTTGACCAGGTTTTCACTCTCCGAAAAACTGCTGGCATCAGATGCATAAGCCTTTGCCTTTACACCCAGATCGTTGAGTTCCTTCTCTGTTTGCTTTGCAGTTTCATCATATTTGAGATCAGAGAATGCCACATTGGCTCCCTGCCTTGCCATTTCCAGTGCAATGGCACGTCCGATGCCACGGGAACCCCCGGTGATTAATGTTGTTTGTCCTTCCAGTAATTTCATAATGTTGTGTTGTTATGTGGATGAATGTTTAACTCGCAAGATTTCCTGTCAGATCCACCTGATCAGGTTAAAGTCCTGGCGATGGGCCAGCGATTGATGTCTGGGAAACATACGGAAAGCATAATTAAATGCACCGGTATGCTTCGCTGCGATTTCGCATTTATAGGTAACCTGGTTGTTGCCTTCTGTTTTTCCGGGTTCCATTTCATAAACCGACATGATTTCCCTGCTCCCTTCCACTGATTTCCTTACAAAAACCACCTCAACTCCGAAGTCCGATTCTTTCAGGTTTTTCAGGTCCAGCGTCAGTTCTGCCACAAAAGGCTGACCGAGCAAAAGGGTTTTCCCGGAATTGCTCAGAAGCTTTTTACTAACCACTTCTACACCATCCCATCCGTTCAGTACGCGGTGTTTCCAGTGCACAAGTTCCCTCGCCTTCGAATAATTATTCACCCGCATCTCCTCTGCTGATTCAAACAACTTATTATAGAAATGGGCAAAATAATCATCCAGCATCCGCTTGTTTGTAAAATGGGGGGCTACCCTGGCGATGCAGTTCTTTATCCAGCGTACCCATTGTTTGGGGATGCCGTCGGAGTCACGCTTATAGTACATCGGTGCGATTTCCGATTCAAGGGTATTGTAGATAGTCTCAGCATCCAACTCATTCTGGAAGTCCTGATTATCAAAGGTCTTTTCCTCCTTCAGCATCCATCCGGTTTCTTCCTGATACCCTTCGGCCCACCAACCATCAAGTACACTAAAATTCATCACCCCGTTCAACGCTGCCTTCTGTCCGCTGGTTCCGGATGCTTCCTGTGGCCGGGTGGGGGTATTCAGCCAGATATCCACCCCCTTAACCAGTTCACGCCCCAGTTCCATGTCATAATCTTCCAGAAAGAGGATCTTTCCATGGAACTCTTTACGCTTGCTGATATCCAGAATGTGTTTAATCAGTTCCTGGCCTGCCTTGTCTGCCGGGTGTGCCTTACCGGCGTAAATAAACTGGACCGGCATATCCGGATTGTTAACGATTTTGGACAATCTGTCGAGGTCATTAAATAACAGGTGGGCCCGCTTGTAAGTGGCAAACCGCCGGGCGAAACCGATGGTGAGGGTGTTTGGATCAATGGCTTCCATTACCTGGTAGATCCGCCTCGGGGTTTCCTGCCTGCGCGATAAGTTATTCAGTAAACGCTGTTTAATGTAGTCAAGCAGGGCCTTTCTCCTTTTATTCCGGATCTCCCAGATCTCCTGATCCGGCACCTCATAAATCCTGGCCCAGTTGTCCGGATCAGCCACGTTTTTAAGAAAATCTTTTCCAAATGTTTTGCTGAAAAGTTCCTGCCACTCCTTAGCGGTCCAGGTACCATAATGCACCCCGTTGGTCACATGCCCGATATGAAGTTCTTCAGGGAAATAGCCCGGATACAGGTCTTTGAACATGTTTCTGGATACCTCTCCATGAATCTTACTCACACCGTTTACTTCCCTGGACATCCTGGTAGCGAGAACACTCATGGAATAGTCTTCGTCCGTGTCATCCGGATTTGTTTTCCCCAGCCTGATGAATTCCTCCCAGCTGATCCCTAAACGGTCTGCATAATGCGGCATATAAGTACGGAGCATATCCTCGCTGAAGAAATCATGCCCGGCCGGAACCGGGGTATGCGTGGTAAAGAGGCTGCTTGCACGAACCACTTCAATGGCTTCATGAAAGCCAACGCCCTCTTCCTGTACATATTTTCGCAGTCGTTCCAGTCCGGTAAAAGCAGCATGCCCCTCATTGCAGTGGTATACGGAAGGATTCAGGTTCAGGGCATCAAGAAGCCTTATTCCGCCAATTCCCAGCAAAAACTCCTGCTTAAAACGATTCTCCCAGTCACCCCCGTACAGTTGATGGGTAATGAAGCGGTCTGCCGGTGCATTTTCAGAAATGTCAGTATCAAGCAAATACAAAGGTATACGACCCACATCAATTCGATACACTCTCGCGTGCAGGGTTCTGCCCGGAAATGCGATGCTGATCTTTATCCGGTCACCATTTTTGTCACGGACAGGTGCCGCAGACATCTTGGAGAAATTGTGCGGGTGAAAAGTGTCGACCTGTTCTCCGTGAACAGAAAGGCTTTGAGTAAAATACCCGTATCTGTAAAGCAGTCCGATGCCAACCATATCCACATTGTCATCACTGGCCTGTTTCAGATAATCCCCTGCAAGTACACCCAGCCCGCCGGAATAAATTTTTATGGTATCGTGCAACCCGTACTCCATGGAAAAATAGGCGATCTGTTTTGACTTTTTATTGCGCCCCTCTTCCATGTAGTCGTTGAATTTCTTAACAACCTCTTTATATTTTGCAAGGAAGGCGTCATTTTTGCGGAGGCTTTCAAAATGCTCCATTCCCAGATTCTCCAGCAATGTAATTGGATTTTTCTCACACTGTTCCCAAAGGTCCGGATCAATGCTTTCAAAAAGATCCTGCGCTTCATAATTCCAGGTCCACCAGATGTTTTTTGCCAGTACGGGCAACGCCTTTAGCTCTTCAGGCACATTGATCTCCACAGTCACTTTCTTCCATTTGGGACGCATGGTTTCAGCCGGTGGGAGCTTAACTTCTTTGACAGGTTGCTTTTTATCTTTATACTGTTCATAGCGTGAAGTTGCCTTCTCAACAGCCCCAACAAAGGATTTTTCATAGGCAGTAAATTGTTTCTCCCAGACCAGTTCCCTGATGATCTCTGCGGCACGCTCGCGGCCGGGTAATAAGCTCTTGTGACACACGGGATCTGTATCATGATCCCTCCCTGTAAAGCTGCTATTTCCGGCTTCTTCCATCCACCGGCGGATAATTCCGGCAATTTCCGTTGTTATTTCCTGGTCGTTGTGGTCATTTCGCGCGGGAATATGTATGGCCTCTTCATAGTCTTTCTGATGCTTCATGATCCACTGACCGAAACCTGAGAGAGAAGAGGTAATTGTCGGCACCTTTCTGGCCATACTTTCCATAGGCGTGTAGCCCCAGGGCTCATAATAAGAAGGGAAGGCACTGACATCAAAACCGGAAAGCATATCGTAATACGGAATATTATATAATCCGTCGTTGCCATTGAGGTAGGCAGGGGAGAAAACGATCCTGACGTGGTCTCCGGTTTTATTCTCCAGCCCGGCTTGTTTCAGTCGTTGAATAATGGCGTCCTTTTCCGGATCTGCCAGTCTGTGGGTGAGGTATTCGCCGCTCACGGGATTGGCATAATCAGGTGACTCTATCCTTTTTGCCACATCCTGAAGGGGGCCGCCCTGAGTGGACGGAATAAGAATAAAAGCAACTACCGTCTGATTTCCGGATTGTTTGTTCAGTTCCCCGAGGGCATCAATCAGTATATCAGTGCCTTTATTGCGAAATTCATAACGTCCGCTGTGTACGAGCAGGAGGGAGTCATCTGAAAGATCGGTGTTGAGCATACCTTTCGCTACCTCAAGCAAGCGCTGCCTGCTTTTAACACGGCTTTCGGCATTATCTTTTCCGGAAGCGATCAGCTGCTTATGGAATCCATTATGCGTGATCACATCAGGATCCTTATCCAGAAAAACATTGCATTCAGCGGCAGTCACTTCACTGACTGTAGTGAAAGAATCTGCGTGACGGGCCGCCAACTTTTCAAGGCTGAATTTCGAAGCAACGCCAAGTTCTGCAGCCTTGGCACCGGGATCAATGTCATCTTTCAGGCTGTAAGAGTCCTGGCCCCTGGCGGCAATTGAACGTCCAAGGACTGTTGCATGGGTGGTGAAGACGGTAGATGCCTGGGGTACACGGTCTTTGAGATACAAAACACCTGTTCCGGTCAACCATTCATGAAAGTGTGCAATGAAATGGTCGTGGGCTGTCATATAATAGTGGTAAAAGCTCTCAATCACCTGACCTGCCGCGTAACCAAACAATGCAGGTTCTGTGTAATCCCATTGGCCACTCAATGAATTCAGTTCAAATTTATCCCAGTAATCCTTGAAAATTTCATTTTTTTGACCGAAAAGCGGGGTAAAATCCACAAGAATGGCTACCGGATTACCTGGTACCTGCCAGCGGCCGATTCTGAAATGGAGTCCGTGACTGCCGGCATGTTCTCTCCATGACCGGAACAGGTATTGGTCCTCAATGAATTCGGGATTTCGATGGGTCTCTTTCCACACATCAGGCCCGATGACGATGTATTGATCAGAGAGTTTCCCGGTAAGCATAGGCGCTTTGGTACTGATTACGGTGTGAATGCCGCCGATCTTGTTGCATACTTCCCATCCGGTTTCAAATATATAGTCGGGTTGTTTTATCTTTTTTGCGCTCATAATCATTAAGTTATGGTTTTTACTCTTGTTGAAAAGGAACGTGAAATTACAAAAAATAATCCAGAAATGACCCGATTAAGGCCCGAAGATAATACGCAAACGTATGCGTAAAAGTCATTTTGACGGACGTTCTGTTGTCTCCCTGATATCACCCCATTGGGATTCCTGTTTGCTGATTAACTTACGCAGCCGCTGGCTGATAGTTTGTCTGGTATGGATGTCAAGGTCCGGCTGGCCTGCATCAACCCAGGCGGTATACCAGAAGTCTCCTGTAGATTTAACCGCCTGCTGCATTTGTTGTTCAACCATATGGTTCAGCCCCTGGTGAAATGCCGAAGAAAAGAGGCGCGAAAAATTTTGTCCGGTTGTTTGGCCGCGCATTTCATACACGTATAATTGATCGGAGGGTAGAACATGGTGCAAACTGTCATAAACATGGTAAAGGGGTTCTACATATCCGTGACTCTGTTCAATCAACTCCCAGGCCTTATCAAGGGGGCTGCTGATGTACTCAGCCCTGCCGGTGAGGTAATCATAATCATGTGCATACAGTTCCGGTAAACGACTTTCCCATAGCGCATGAATGCCGCGTTCCGCTTTGGTCCTGCCATTGTAGTGCAGGGTTGTATGGAGGGGGGTGCAGGCGTCGGCGATGTAATGCCCCAGGTGGGCAGAGTGGAGCAGGATCTGATCCAGGTCCCCCCGGCGAAATGCCGCTGTCAGGCGTTTCGTCATTTCATTGATATGCCATGGAAGAACCCCGTATTGCATGAGCGTATCCTGCGAATATATATTTTTGGCCTGATCCCATTCACGGGGCATGAATTGAAAGGGGGATTCCCCAAAGTGGTCTATATCTATGTAGTGCCTGGGTGCTTCACCTTCCACCACATGCGCACGTCTGTCAGGGTCAATGGATCGCTCTGCCAGGAATTCAATATGCTGTTTGTAAAGGCCGATCATCTCAGGTGGCAGGGTATAAACTGCCATCCGGTTAATAACCCGGTGTGCGTGGAAGCCAAAAGCCAATCCCTGCGATGGAAATAATGCAATCCAGGTCAGCAGAAAAACACAAAGATATCGGGTGCGCCCGATGCGCAGGATTTTTTCCGGATGGGACATATGAACATGCAATGTACAAGTCTGTGTAATACAGCAAATATATGCACGTCTTATATAAACAGGAAACCGGATTCTATGAATGGTTGTTGTCCACAACCAGGCGGCCGGATTGGTAACGGGGAACCTTTTCAGTTACGTTCTGGCGAAAACAATACGGAATGACCTCATCCAGCCCCATCTTCTTTAAACGGTGCCTGTGAGCGGCTTTTTCAATAAAGCGGAGGGGGTCCGGGGCAGCAAGCTGCCAGAGTTCATGACTGGCAATGGCGGAATCACACTTTGAGAAGAAGCGGCCCTGACCCTCAGAGATAATTTTCCCGGCCGCTGCTCCGGCAAATAAGGCATCTTCCATGCTGAACCTGTCTTTCCAGCCGGCACATAAAATCACAATATCCTTTTCCCGGGCCACTGCATAACGGCTTACAGCCGATAAGTTAGAGAAAGCCCCGATCAGGGTTTCATTCCCCTTTTCAGCGGCTAAGCGAATAGCCCTGGTACCGTTGGTCGTGTTCATCGAAATGGTCTTCCCACGAAGTTCCGGTTTCATAAAATTATAAGGGGAGTTTCCGAAATCGGCACACTCAAGGGTGATCCCATTCCGTTCACCTGCAGTAATGTATCCTTTGTTTTTCCAATATTCACTCTCCCGGATCGACTCCACAGGAATAATTGCCTTTACCTCGTTTTCAAAGGCTGCGCAAATCGCCGTGGTGGCTCTGAAGACATCCGTTACGATCACCACGGCGTTTTCCTTTTCAAATAAAGGCCATGAAATGGGGGAGAAGCAGACCTCCACCTGGTAATCTCCCTTTTCAGAATACATGATTCATAATTTGTAACACGACATTTACCACCAATACCGGAATCAGGGCTTTTTATAAAAGGGTAGTTTAACCACCTGGGCTTTAAATGCTTTCCCCCTGATCTGTATATAAACTATGGTGCCGGATTTGGTATGCGGTTTGTTCACATATCCCATGCCAATGGGTTTTTTAAGTGTGGGTGACATCGTGCCGGATGTGACCTTTCCAATGGGTTGTCCGTTTTCATCCACAATCTGGTAATCCTTCCTGGAAATTCCTTTTTCCAGCAACTCAAAACCGACAAGCCGGCGGCTTACCCCTTCTTCTTTTTGCCTGAGTAGATTTTCACGGTTTACAAAGTCCTTGGAGAATTTCGTCACCCAGCCAAGTCCCGCTTCGATGGGAGAGGTGGTTTCATCAATATCGTTGCCGTACAGGCAAAGACCAGCTTCCAGTCTTAACGTATCCCTGGCCGCCAGCCCGATCGGTTTGATTCCGTATTCTTCTCCGGCTTCAAGCACAGCCTCATAAACTTTTAATGCGTCTTCATTGCGGATATATATTTCGCAACCATCGGATCCGGTATAACCTGTAGTTGAAACGATCACGTTTTCAACCCCGGCAAAAGGCATTTCCTTAAAGGTGAAAAAAGGCATTTCCTCCAGGTTTTCATCCGTCAGCTTTTGCATGGCTTTAAGTGCCAGCGGACCTTGTACTGCCAGCTGGGAAATCTCGCCGGAAGCATTGGTCAGCTTCGCGCCGATATCCGCATTTTGCTTATTCAGCCAGTCAAAATCCTTTTCTATATTCGAAGCATTCACTACCAGGAGGTATTTTTCCGCGCTGAAACGATACACTAGAAAATCATCCACAATGCCTCCCTTGTCGTTGGGAAAACATGTGTATTGAACTTTCCCGTCATGTAAAACGGATGCATCATTGGAGCTGACCCACTGGATGAGAGCCAGTGCTTTCGGGCCTTCCACCCAGATCTCTCCCATATGGGATACATCAAAAACCCCCAGGGCATTCCTGACGGTTTCATGTTCTGCAGTAACTCCCTCAAATTGAACAGGCATGTAATACCCTGCAAAAGGCACCATTTTGCCGCCCATTTGTTCATGCTTTTCCTTAAAAACAGTGGTCTTCATGTATACGTATTTTTGACTTTGTATTTGGATTGAATCAATCAGCAGTTGGGCAAAAATAAGAAAATAGGGAGAATATCCCTGATAAAAAAGGGAGCAGTAAAGTCTGCTCCCTTTTTTATCATTAAGCGAAAAAGAATTTCAGAAGCTATTCTCTTTCCCGGGGACCTTCAATCAGTTCAAACTGCGGTGGTTCACCGCTGGCAGTGCACCGATATTCGGCTTCCAGGTATGAGCGGGAGAAATTGTCGTTAAATGTTTCAAAACCAACAATATAATACACATCGATGCCGCCCGACTGGGGTGTGGCATCGGGGTATCGGTTCTGTAATACTTTGATAAGTCCTTCTTCCACGATCCTTCTGAACATTTCATCTACTGCTGCTTCCGACCCTTCAGAATCGTATATTGCTCCGAGTTCAGCATCACGGTAGTTCCCGTCGTCATCCTTTTCAATTCGCCTTGCCATCAATCGCATGTCAAAGTTTTCATAGAAAGCGCTGGCTCCGTAGTAATAACCGAAATCATCATATTGGGCATGAGGAATGGGATCTATGACGGCCAGGTGCATATAATCACTTTGAGACATCACAAAACGGGTGGTTGGATCAAATGCCCAACCAATTTCTCCGTATACGTATTGTTCCGAAATGACTTCTATGTAAGAAGTCCTGTGCCATTCCAATCCATCAAAAGTGTAATGGGCAATCTCCGGGCTGGTGCTGCCTCCAGAAAAGACCATGTATTTCACTACTTTTTCTGTGCCCTCAATCGCGTAGGGGTAGTTGTTTTTCAACCAGACCGGTATATGGACATCGGCAGGATCGTCATCTGAAAAATTATTGAACCGACCAATGGAACCGCCAAAATGGTCATAATCTTCTTCGGTGAATTCATATCCCACAAAAGGAATATCCTCCCGTCTTTCTTCCAGCACCCAATCGCTTCCGTCAAATTCATACGTATCGATATTCAGTTGTGTATCCCCATCACGGAAATTGTAAATCAGCTTTTCGGTATCCCCTTCAGAGGCACCGGGGTATTTTCTGAGAAGGAAAAAAGGCAGGTTGTTTTCGGGCAGGTTATTGGGGGTGAATGCATCACTGATTCCAAGCTGCTCATAATCTTCTTCAGTCAATTCATACCCAAAACCTGCATTGTACCATACCGGATCTTCGATGAGTTGATTGAAAGTNACCATGGCACTGCTCCCCACATTGAGGGCTATGAAGTTGCCGGAAAGAATATCCGGAACATGGTTTGCTGCGGGCTCAGCCTCAGTGAATGCCTGGTAATCTGCCACCTCACCTCCCACACCGTTATAGTCTGATGAGGTGATGGTATATTCAATTGCTTTGCTGTATGGCCGCTGCCGTTCATCCAGGTCGTCGTACACATCCTGGTTGGGTTCACATCCGAAAGAGAACAGCAGCCCGGCCATTATGCTGAATAAAGCTAAATGTCTCATATTAAATTGATTTGTCATGATTAATCATTTAGAAATTTACCCTGAAAGAAAGGCTCCATGTTCTTCCGAATCCATAATAGACGGTAGCCGTATCATAATTAAAAGATGCGCCGTCAGTGGCATCGGCAATATACCTGGTATCCAGCAGGTTGTTGACGTTGGCAAACATAGAGGCATTCAGGTTGTTGATCTGGAACCTGTACCTGAGGTTCATGTCAACTACCTGGTAAGATGGCATTTCCCATGCCTGTATCCCTCTTTCTTCATAAACTGTACGGTTTTCCACATTAAAATCAGCAAAAATCCTGTCATAATGGGTAAAATCGAGCCCCATGGTAACCCGCTGAAGTAAGTCATAATCGATGGAAAAACCTGCCGTGGTCTGAGCGGAATTACCAACTCTGAGATCACCTGCATACACTTCATGGGTGCCGATGAGTCTTTGTTCCTCGTCATAAATGTCGGCAATCACATCATCGGTCCAGGTCCAGTCTCCCATGGAAAACATTCCTCTGACCTCAAGCCGTGGAGTAGGCTCCGCAATAAAATCCAGCTCGATTCCCTGGTGCAGGGCATTCAGTCCGGTCAGGTTGGCCATAACATCACCAATACGCCTGGTAAGGGCCTTGTCAAGCCAGTTGGTCCGGTACAGGGTGAGGTTGGCCGAAACGAAACGTCCGCGGTAACCATATCCCAGTTCCCCTGACATAACACGTTCGTGCCTGGCACCGACGTTTACTTCATTGGTAAATCCGATAAAAGCAAAACGGAAAAAGGGAGCCCTGGTGAAATAACCACCATTAATGAACACATTATGCTGAGGCGTCAGGTTGTAATTAAAACCACCTTTCACGCTGTATGCATTAAAAGTCACCCAATCTGAGCGTCTTTCATCGCTACCTTCTTCGTAAAGGAAATAATCAGTTCTGCGGTATCCGGTGTGAGAACCGGTGACACTTAAAAATGCTGAGTATTCATTGGTTACATATTCTGCCTGAGTGAAAAGTCCGGCCCATCTGACCTCTCCGAGGTCATGGTAGTTGATCTTATCTCCTTCCCGGAGCAATGTGTTGGCCGGACGGTTCACATTGCGTGAATTACCACCCCCGGTTACATCCAGAAAATACTCACCGCCAAGCAGGTTGTCAATCTGCTGGTAATGATACCCGCGGTAATAACGGAGGTCAAGCCCTCCCGTAAGTTCGAAATTATCAATATCCCTTGTCAGCGTGGAAAGCATTCCGTACCAGTCATGTTCATTGATGGCATTGGCCACAATGGCTTTTGACCCGGTTTCTGAAAGGGCATTTTCTGCCATCACTGCATCAAAATCAAGATAGCCATTGGGGGTCAGTTTGGTCATCTCGTAAGGCAGGCCATCTGTACTGTTGTGTCGCAGCCAGTTGGCGTTGTCTCCGAATATCCGCCGGCCGCCTCCCGACGAAACTGACGCATACAATGCCGTGGAAAGTGTAGTTTCATTGTCTATGGACCAGTAATGGTTTAAAGATACCTGTGGCTTATGATAAAAATTATAGGAACCGCTGTACAACTGACCATTTTTATAGCCCATGGACGGATTGTACCTCCTTCCGTCACGATGTTCCCGGTAAGTCTGAATCAACTGCCTGGGCCAACGCTGATTATGTGTCTGGGGTGCCCCGAAGGCGGTCAATGCCAGGGTATGATCGTCCGTAAGCTGCTTTGACACATTGATAAAATACGACCACCCTTCATAGTCAAGCCCTTCCACATAACGGTTACCCGCATTGCGGCTTCCCGATACCGTGGCAGCCCAGCCATTATCCTGTAACCCGGTAGACAAGGTAATGCTCTGTTTGGTGTAACCGTCGCTTCCGAGGGCGGTAGAAAAATTGCCCCTGCGTTGTGCATCGGTAGAGCGGGTAATTATGTTGATGGTACCGCCCACAGAACTGATCGCCAGACGGGATGCCCCGAGACCACGCTGTACCTGCATGGCACTGGTTACATCCGATAATCCGGCCCAGTTTGACCAGTATACGCGTCCGTTTTCCATGTCATTGACCGGAACCCCATTGATCAGTACACCGATGTTGTTTGAGTCAAATCCGCGGAGGTTGATCCTTGAATCACCGTATCCGCCACCGTCCTTGGTAGCATATACTGAAGGGGTCAGCTTCAGGATCTCTGGAAACTCCTGGGTCCCCAATCGTTCTGTAATGATTTCCGCAGATATGTTGGAAACAGAAACGGGTGTTTGCCGGTCGCGGGCAAAAGAAGATACCACCATCACTTCCTGGAGCCCGATGGTGCTTACTTCCAGCTCAACAATCCCTAGATCCTGATCTGTTTCCGCATCTACCGTCAGCAATTTTTCAAGGTACCCCAGGTAGGAAATACTGACAGTATACACCCCGGGTTCAACGGACAATTGAAATGTTCCGTCAAGTGCCGTAGTGGTACCGTAAGACCTGCCGGTATCAACATTGATCGCCTCAACCAGCGCTGAAGGAAGGGTTTCTCCTTCTTCCCCTCTGACTGTCCCGCTGATGGAGGAAGCCGTCACCTGGTGCCCCATAAGCACCAGCATGGCCGCAAACAATAACACAGTTGATAAAAAACTTTTCTGTTGCATATGTTTAAAATTTGTAATGAACACTCTGTGAAAAATGGCCATTCACGCTTACCTGTTAACCTGGAGGCGACGGGTAACCACAGTGTCACCCGCAACCACCTGCACAATATACATTCCTGTATTCAACCCATAAAGATCAATGCTTACAGCGTGGTCATTTACTGATACTTCCCTGACCATTTGCCCGCCAAGGTTGAAAATACGAACCTGGTCGATTCGGCTGTCAGCATGCTCTACACGTATTTGCGATGTGGCAGGGTTGGGATAAAGCTGAATGGCAGCCAGTTCTGGTTCCGGGTTGGTGCTTGTTTCGGTGTCCTTGAAATCTTCCGTGGAGCGGGGCATGAGCTGCATTGTGGTCTGGTATTGGGTCACAACCGCAGTAATGTCCTGTGCCGAGCTTGGAATTTCCCAGTCAAAATAATCCAGCCCTGCGTTCACATTCGGTGTCCGTATTTCGGATTCGGCCGTGGCATCGTGGATGGCATAACTGGTACTGGGGGAGAAGGTTTCTCCTTCATCTGCTTCAATGGAGACCCCTTTTACCAGAACCAGCATTGATTGATGATCCGGATTTAAATCCTCCAGGGTAACTTCCCGGGGAGTAACGGTATTGCCGCTTGAGGTTGCTTCACCCGGATCTTCTTCGGGAACCAGCTGCAACATGGCGTTATACACACCCAGCGTTCCGGTCAAACCGGTTATTCCGTCATATTTGTCATATTCCGTGGTAATCACTCCTGCATCGTCATCAATCAGTATTCGCACCGGTGTCATCCTGGAAAAATTTCTGGTTTCTGTTGCCGTTTTGATGGGTAAGGATCACTTCCCCGGTCACCCGGTAGGTGGTACCGTCGGTCAAACCTTCCTCACGCAAAGTAGCAAGATCCGGAACTTCAAACACATCAGGTGCCTGTTCCAGGGTCACTTCATCGATCCACCAGCGGTGGGTGTCTGTGCCTTCACCCTGGTAAACAAATGCCAGGTATACGATCTCTCCTGCATACTGACCCAGATTAACAGTTGTTTCTGTCAGTTCTCCGTGTGCCTGGTCCGACTCATGAATTTCCACAAAATGTTCATTGGCCGGGTTGCCGCTTCCTTTGGAGATCATCACTGCAGAATACCCATAAGTGTTCATAAACTGGTTTCTTTCCAGGAACTGCATCAGGATGGTCTCGTCTTCAGGAAGTTCAATCTGCGGCGTGATCAGCCAGCTGTCAGCAGATTCTTCGCTGCCGAGAAAATTGTGATGGGCAGACTCGCCATCAACTTCCCAGCCTCCGTCGTCCTCAAAAGTATAATGTGACCAGCCTGCAGGCGGAAATTCATCTCCGTCGAAAGCTTCAGTCCATGGGATCTCGGTAATCCTGTCGGGGTCAAGTACGACCAGCATTACTTCAATGGTCTTGTCCTCTTCCAGGAGAATGGTACCGCTTTCGGTCTGGTATCCTTCCTTCTCAACTGCATAGGAATAGCTGCCTTCGGGAACATCCNCCATAAAATATTCCCCTGNCTCCCACGCTTCTCCGTCAAAAGTAACCACTGCGTCCTCAATCGCTTCACCNGNTTCATCATTGACAACAAAGGTCACAGAGTGAAAATCCAATGCTTCAAAATCGTCCANNGAACGGGCTGTCAGCTGAATGGTTTCAAAAAATAATCCGACCAGAGCTGTTACATTGCGCTGGGTTGTCGGAATGGGTGTTCCGATATAATCCGCATCATAGAAGTTCGTACGGAAAACGCCTGATCCGGACGCATCGCTTATGTTGTAATTGTTGCCGCCACCAAAATCATCGCCGTGGTAATCTTCATCAAACAACACACCTTCGATATGAACCAGCCTGCCCTGGTCGTCAGCAGAAAGGGTCTCCAGTGTTCTTTCAACCACCAGGGGCTCGTTGTCGTGCGAAGTGGCAGGACCGGGGTCCTCAACAGGAACGAACTGCAGGTTGTTTCTGTAGCTTGTCAGGGTTCCTCTGATTCCGGTAATTCCGTCGTTAATTTCATAGGTGGAGGTGATGATGCCCGCATTGTCGTCGATCAGAATACCTGCGGTATCATCCTGGATCCATTTATTGTTCCGCCAGTCCTGTTGGTAGGTGAGGATCACTTCCTCTGTCAGGGTGTAAATGGTTTCTCCGTCCGGATCCTGGTTATGCAATGCAGCCACATTGTGCATATCGGTAATGCCCAGGTCAGCCAGTGACCTGGCCGTTATCTGAATGTTCTCAAAAAACATGTGCACAACGGCAGTTACGGAAATTTCTGCCTCAGGGATCGGCGCACCGATATAGTCGGCATCAAAAAATTCCGTTCTGAAAACTCCATCTCCTGACGGATCGGTAACATCGTAATTATTGCCTGTTCCGAATGGCTCTCCCTGATCTTCTTCATCAAAAACCAGATCAATGATTTTAACAAGCCTTCCCTGGTCATCAGCAGAAAGATCTTCCAGGGTGCGTTCAACAGCGACCATTTCATTACCGGTGGAGGAGGCTTCAGCCAGGTTTTCCACGGGGACAAACTGATAGTTGTTCCTGTAGACCGTCAGGGTACCTTTTAATCCTGAGAGGCCATCTCCAAGATCAAAGGTGGTTGTCAGCACGCCGGCCGGATCATCAATTTCCAACCCGGCGGTTTCGTCCTGTATCCATTTTTTGTTCCGGAAGCCTTGCTGGTATATCAGGACAGGTTCACCGGTCAGTAAATACACGGTTTCGCCATCAGCTTCCTGATTGCGAAGCTCTTCCAGTGTTTCCACTTCTATGACTTCATCCTTGTTCATGTTTTCCGCCAGACCCCGGAAGGGTAAAAACAAGAAAACAAGCATAAGACAAAGCGCACCTTTGAGTAAAAATTGTTTCATAATCGTTATGGTTTTGGTAAATACATCAGGTTTCAATTAGTTTTCAACGAGGAAGGCTAAATTAAGAAAAAAAAAGTCCCGTTCAATCAGCCAATGGCCAATTGTTAATAACTATTAATAACTGCGTAAAGTACTGTTTATTATAGTCTTAAAACAGGCAAGTCATCCTTTTATAGCCCTGGTCACAAGGGTGGCGGCATCTTTAAGCAAAATGGCAGACTGCACCTTTAACCCGGAATCGTCAATTAATTTTTTCGCCTCTCCGGCATTGGTCCCCTGAAGTCGCACAATGATGGGCACTTTGATATCCCCGATGTTCTCACATGCGTCAACAATACCCTTAGCGACCCTGTCACAACGTACGATTCCTCCGAAAATATTGACCAGGATGGCTTCCACGCCGGGATCCTGCAAAATAATACGGAAAGCCGCCTCCACACGCTGCGCATTGGCAGATCCGCCTACATCCAGGAAGTTGGCAGGTGCTCCGCCACTGAGTTTGATGATGTCCATGGTAGCCATGGCCAGTCCGGCACCGTTTACCATACATCCGACATTGCCGTCCAGCTTCACGTAATTCAGATCGTGCTTTCCTGCTTCCACCTCCATGGGATCCTCCTCCTGCACATCTCTCATTTCAATAATATCGGGATGACGGAACAGGGAATTGTCATCGATGGTCATCTTGGTATCAACCACCATGATTTTGTTATCGGAAGTTTTAAACAGGGGATTGATCTCTACCAGGGTAGCATCGGTCTCCAGGTAGGCTTTCACCAGTTTAGGGATAAATCTCAGCATATTTTTAAACGCATCACCCTCAAGCCCCAGGTTAAATGCAATTCGCCTGCACTGGAAAGGCTGTACACCAGCCACAGGATCAATGGTTTCAGTGAAAATCTGGTCGGGTGTTTCTTCAGCGACTTCTTCTATGTTGATCCCCCCACGGGGAGAATAGACGATCACATTGCGAGAGGATTCTCTGTCAAGAAGCAAACTCATGTAAAACTCTTCCGGTTCACTTTCGCCGGGGTAATAAATGCCCTGCTCAACAAGCACTTTTCTAACCAGCTTCCCTTCCGCAGAGGTCTGTGGAGTCACCAGGCGCATCCCGATGATGTCGGTGGCATGTGCTTCCACTTCATCCAGGTTTTTCGCAATTTTTACGCCACCGCCTTTTCCTCTGCCTCCGGCATG
>SL_3KL_010_SEDDRAFT_10002505_pt1 | contig 16788 bp, 21 predicted proteins | sample SodLakKL_010_SED_2_FD_10381 | JGI IMG/M metagenome (IMG submission 10381) | reverse complement strand
AGAGGAAGACGAGGAAGAAGTAGAGGAAGAGGAAGAAGACGAAGACGAGGAAGAAGAAGAAGAAGAGCAGGAAGACGACGGTCAGGAAGAAGAAGACGAAGACGAGGAAGAAGAAGAATATTCCGGACAGGAAACAGAAGTAGAAGGAAAGGGAAGCCGCAAAAAAAGCTCTTCCAAAAAGTAATTTTTAAGGAAGGCTAAAGAAGGGGTCGACATTATGCCAGGAATAAAAAAAGAAAAAGATGTTATTTTACAGCTCCTCATTGAATCGGTAAATGAATATGAAGATTACGAAGTACCAGTGACGTTGAATGTCAACGGAACTCTAGTAAGCGGCACCCTCCAGTCAGCCGAAGATTATTTTAAGGAAATGCTTGAAGTGTTTGATGAAGACTCCGATGCAGACAAACACGTGTATGAGCAGCTGAAAAAGGCAACTGACCAGCTGAAAAGCGGGGAAGAACCCGAAATTAACTACATCCACGTAAAAGATGCAAAAATGTTTGATGAATCGGGGGCCGCTGCTCCTTCAAAAGGAGAAGTAACATGGCGGGGCAAACTGCACGAAGTAGACGGATTTTTTATAGGAAAATTGAAGGAATCCTAATTTTTTAGGGAGGTGAAGCTATGGCAGAAGAAGAAGCCTCCACGGGGAAGAAAATTAAGAAAAAAGCAGAAAAAGCCAAAGAAACAGTAAAAGATGAAGCAGTAGACGAAGCTAAGGATTTTGCCGATGATCATCCTCAGGCTAAAAGTGCAGCAGCAGCCGCGGGGATCGGTAAAAAGTTCTATGACACTTTTGAGCAGGCCAGGGAGGCCAAAGACGATATTAAAGAGAGTTTTGAAGAAGTCGGCGATAAATTAAGCGAAACAAAAGAAAAATTTAAAGAGCGCGCCGAAGATGCTGAGGATGAGCTCGAAGATCAGATGGAAAACGCGAAAGAAGAAGTTAAGGATAATGCGTTCACACGTGATAAAGACGATGATGACGGCATTAAATCTGTCTCTGACATCAAAGGGTACTCTGGCGTTAAGGGGGCCAGCAGTATCAAGGGCGCATCCTATATTAAAAAACCCTAAAATTTTAAAAGGAGAGATGTAGAAATGGGTATTCAGAAAAGTACAGATTCATCCAGTCTCGCAGAAGTTATTGACCGTATTTTAGATAAAGGAATCGTTATCGACCTTTATGCACGGATTTCACTTGTAGGTATCGAGCTTATTACAATTGAAGCACGTGTAGTTATTGCCAGTGTTGATACGTGGCTTCGATATGCAGAAGCAGTTGGTCTGCTTCGTGACGAAGTGCAGGGTGAAATTGATGAAGACCTCTCTGAAGGCAGCAGAGAGCAGTTAAACTTCGCGTAATAAACAAAACTGCCAGACAGGCTGAAGAAGTATATGCAGAAGGGTCCTGCCGGCAGCTTATCCGGAGTTATACTTCCTCCGGATAAGGGCCGGCTGTCCTTTTTTCAGGATAAAGGAAAAGTCAGTTCACATTTCAAATTCAAAAGGTGGGATTTTGGTGAAAACAGAAGACTTAATTACTTCAGTGAAAGACTATTTTAAAAGCTATTTATATCCAGTACACCGGATAACAGCAATTAAGAACAGAGATGAAGGCTGGGAACTCGGTGTGGAAGTAATCGAAGAAAAAGAATATATGCAGCGTTATGGACGGGACCAGCTTATCGGCACGTACCTCGTACACGTAAATGAAGACGGAGATGTGTCATCTTTTGAGAGAACTTCACTCCGGCGCAGAACTTCCACAGCTGTCCATGGCGAAGAAGAGGCTGATTAATTATGAGTGCACAAAATCAGACATCATCCAGAAGAACTGCCGCCCAAAAAAACCGTGAGAATTTAAGCAGAAAAAGAAATCAGTCACAAAGATCCGCTCCGGCTGCCCGAGGACCGCAGGATCAGAAACCACCTGAAAAGAAAGAAGAAAAGAAACAGGGAAGAAAAAATTATGTAGAAACAGAAGAAACGAAGCGACTTATTAAAAGAGCTGACCGCTGCCTGATGAGCGGGTATCCGATTCATCTTACAGGAAGATCCGGGGCAGGTAAAACGGCTCTGGCTCTCGAAATTGCAGCGCGGAGAGACCGTCCTGTCACAGTTATTACCGGTAACCACGAAATTACGAATGAGGACCTTCTCGGTGGAATTACGGGACTTACAAGTACAAAGCTTGTAGATAATTTTATACGTCAGGTTTACAAAAAAGAAGTGAATATTAAAGAAAACTGGACACCGGGTAAGCTTGTGGAGGCGGCTGAAAAAGGTCATACTCTGATCTACGATGAATTTTCACGATCGCGTCCAGAAACCAATAACTTGTTTCTATCCATTCTTGAAGAACGGGTTATTCCGCTTTATGGAACAAAGCAAAATAAATCCCATGTTCCCGTCCATCCTGAATTTAACATCATTTTCACATCGAATCCTATTGAATATGCAGGTGTATTTGAAAAACAGGATGCGCTGATGGACCGGCTCATTACTTTGGAAGTAGCTTACACTCAGCGAACGACAGAAAGCATTATTCAGCATAAAGCTGATGTGAAACAGAAAGAGGCTAAAGTCGTATGGGGTGTCCTGAAAAATCTTCAGGAAGAAGTGAAGGAAGCAGAAGGTCTTTTAAGTATAAGATCAGCTTTAATGATTGCGACGATTGCTCAAAAAGCGGAAATAAGCATTAATCCGGAAGATGAAGAATTCACACAGGTCTGCCAGGATGTGCTGAGTGGAGAAGTGATACGGTTTGAAGGAACAGATACGTTTGCAAAGGCATCCCGCTTAGTTAAAAATGCGGTACAAAAAACGAAATAATCAGTAGATAGGGGGCTGCTTTATGGGATATTACCTTTTTGCAGTAATTCCGGAAGCGGTGGAAAAGAAGTTTGAACCGGTCAGCCTCGGAGGTGGAAAGCGCGAGGTTTTTTCGATTCCTTATAAGGACGTGGCTGTGGTGGTGGCACAGGCTCCAGTACAGATTTATGAACCGAGCCGTAAAAACGCGAAAACTCATCAGGATACAGTGAGCAGCGTAATGAAAGAGCATACGGTCATTCCAGTAAGTTTTGGAAATATTGTGGAAAGTAAGGAAGACGTAAAGATTTTCATGCAGAAACTTTATGATAATTTCAAAAAAATCTTTCCGAAAATAGAAAATAAATTCGAAGTAGGGCTGAAGCTTGTCGGTAAAAAAGAATGGATGCAGAAGCAGGCCCACAGCAATCCGAAGCTGAAACAAATGAAAGCAGATCTGGAAGATAAGTCGAAAGCGGCCGGATATTACGACAGAATGGCCCTTGGAGAAGCTTCTAAAAACTTTATAGGTTCCATTCACCTGGAATTTGAAAAAGAAATTTTTGAACCTCTGGCTAAAATAGCCGATGCAGCTAAATCGAACGAAGTTATTAATGAACGAATGCTTTTAAACGCTGCTTTTTTAATTGATAAAGATAAGGAAGAAGCTTTTGATAAAAAGGTGAATGAACTTTACGAAAAATGGAAGGACCGGATAGACTTTGCCTATTCCGGACCGTGGCCGGCTTACAACTTTATTGATTTAAAAGTAAAGGCAGGTGCAACATGATTCTTAAACTTTTTACCTGGCCGATTGACACAGTCAAATTTGTTGGTGAAAAGGTAAAAGAAGAAGTTGACAAAGAGCTCTACGATCTTGAAACGATTCAAAAGAAACTGGCGCGCCTGCAGATGATGCTGGAACTCGAAGAAATATCTGAGGAGCTTTATGAAGAAGAAGAAGAAGAACTGCTCAGACGGTACCGTACAGCAGTAGAAATGCAGCAGATGGAAGAAGAGGAAAGATAAGATAGACAGGAGGACTCGTATGGGACAGCTGTACTACGTGTATGGATTTATACCGGACATTCCTGAGCGGGATTTACCAGAGCTTCATGGAATGGACGGATTTTCCCCGGTGGAATATCCAGTAGTATATGGATTACGCACCGCGTGCTGTCCGGTGCCTGAAGATGAGTTCGCTGAAGAAGTCTTTCAGGCAAATAAGAAGAATGCAGAATGGATAAAAGAAAATGCTTTCCACCATCATCAAGTCTTGAGCGAACTTCTGAAGAGTACAGTAGTAATTCCGCTCTCTTTTGGCACCATTTACGAAAATTACGAAAGCATGAAAGGCGCTGTTTTTCCACAAAAGGAAGAAATTAAGAAGCTTTTTCGTAAATTGAAAGCTTCAGAAGAATGGAGCATTAAAGTATATGCTGATCGACGAAAATTTGATGATGCCTTTGTTAAAAATGAAGATGAAATCAAGAAAATAAAAGCAGAAATAGCCGAAATGCCGAGGGGCCGGCAGTATTTTGCGCTGAAAAAAATGGAAGAAGAGCTGCAGAAAAGAGGACGTGCGAAAGTTTCCGAACTCTGCACTAAGCTTCACGAATCACTCAGCCCCCTGACAATTGAGGTGAAAGAAAAAAGAGTGTGGAGAAAAGATTTAAGCACCCGGCAGGAAGAAATGGTCTGGAATGGAGCATATTTGTTCAACAGTCATTCATCGGCAGAAAAAGCACTTGAAATTATTCATGAGTTTCAGGATAATGCTGACAGAAAGTATCCGGGATTAACAGCGGAGGCAGCCGGCCCGTGGCCTTTCTATCACTTTGCTGAAATTCAGCTGTCTGAAACTAATGAAGAAGGGGGATAGGCGGTATGCCTCGTGAACTGCAGAAAAATGATGAAGTATCCCTTCTTGATGTTCTGGATGCTGTTCTTGAAAAAGGAGTGGTGCTTCGAGGAGATATAATGATCTCGATTGCAGATATAGACCTGGTTTATCTCGATCTGCGAATTCTTCTCACATCTGTGGAAACACTGATAGAAAGCACAGAAAAAAGTGCAAGGGAAAGAGAAGAAGCAGAAAAAACTGAGGAATTATCGGAAACAGGAGGAGAAAAATAATGGAAAAAGCACCGGAACTATTATCCAGTACCCCGGGAAAAGTTTCCCTGGATCCTGAAAAAGCTCAGGAAGGGCTGGCACAGCTTGTTCTAACGGTGATCGAACTGCTCAGGGAGCTCGTTGAACGTCAGGCAATGCGGCGGGTGGAGAGCGGGTCTCTTACCGATGAAGAAACAGAAAGACTTGGTGAGGCTCTTTATAATCTGGAGGAGAAAATGCAGGAAATGAAAGAATACTTTGGTCTGACAGATGAAGATCTAAACATTGATCTGGGACCTCTTGGCAACCTGTTATAATATAAGGGAGGATTATTCATGTCAACTCAAGATCCGGTAAAACATCCTACCGCATCCAACAGTCTGGTGGATGTTCTGGAAACTGTCCTCGATAAAGGGGTGGTTATCGCAGGTGATATCTCTATCAGTCTTGCGGACGTGGAACTGATTACTATTCGCATACGTCTGCTTATAGCTTCCGTGGACAAAGCAAAAGAAATTGGAATGGACTGGTGGGAAACAGATCCTTATTATTCTTCAAAGGGTATGGAAATGCAGCGTGAAAATCAGCAGCTGCAGGAACAGATACAGCGCCTGGAAGAGCGTCTCGATGAAGCGGAAAATAAATCCTGACTGTCATACAGTGTGTAATGTCAGACAAAGTAAAAAATTCCTTCAGCTGATTTCTCTGGAGGATAAAATAAAAAGCAGATGTAAAAGCTTCCTGTCAGCAGTGTAAGATAAGCCACTGTTATAGGGAAGCTTTTTTGCTGTTTTTATACAACTTCTTTAAAGCTATGTACTAATAGAAGAATACATGCGGCTCTTTATACCTGCAACGGAGTTTTTTCGAAGTCAATGATGCGCTTAAACAAAGTTTCTATAATAGAAGATCTTCGCTGAGTACTGTTATTGACATGAAGGTAAAAATAAAGAAGTTATCCCACGATAATTCAGAAAAACGAAGAAGCAGATAATCTTTGTATACATAGGTGTGCATAAACATAATAGCACCGTAAAAAAACAATAAATACCATAATTTTATAAAATATTGAAAATAACAATTGATTATTCCCGAATAGTGTAGTAACTTTTTCAATAAGGGTCTAATTTTTCGAAAAATTAGAAATGTTGCTACATAATGTATTGAACATGTCAAAACCGGGGGGAAGACATGAAAAAACCAGTTTTGGAGGTTAATCGCCTTCGTACGCACTTTTTTACAGACAATGGAGAAATTCCTGCAGTAGACGATGTGAGTTTTCACATAGAAGCAGGAGAAGTTCTCGGAGTTGTCGGGGAATCAGGCTGTGGAAAAAGTGTCACATCCTTATCTATCATGGGGCTCGTCCCGAATCCGCCGGGAAAAATTGTGGGCGGAGAAATTATATACCGGAGCGAAAAAACAAATTCTGAAGAAGATCTCGTTACTATCAGCCGGAAAAAAATGAGGGGGATTCGAGGAAATCAGCTGGCAATGATTTTTCAGGAGCCGATGACATCCCTCGACCCACTGTTTAAAATCGGATTTCAAATAACAGAAGGACTTAGAAAGCATCGAAACATTTCAAAAAAAGCAGCACATAATAAAGCTGTCGAGATGCTTCAGCTCGTCGGGATTCCAAGGCCGCACGAAGTAGTAAATGAATACCCTCATCAGCTTTCCGGAGGCATGAGACAGCGTGTAATGATCGCAATTGCTATGTCTTCAGACCCGGAAGTACTGATTGCAGACGAACCTACTACTGCCTTGGATGTTACGATTCAGGCTCAGATTCTGGAACTGATGAAAAAATTAAATGAGGAAAAAGGAACCGCTATTCTTCTGATCACGCATGATCTCGGCGTTGTAGCTGAAATATGTGACCGGGTGGTAGTTATGTATTCAGGAAAAGTGGTGGAGCAGGGAAGTGTAAGAACAATTTTGAAGGATCCAAAACACCCCTACACCCAGGGGTTAATCCGCTCTCTTCCCAAACTGACAGAAAGAGACGAACGTCTTTACTCCATTCCTGGAAATGTCCCAAAACCCGGGTCTATTCTAAAAGGGTGTCGATTTGCACCAAGGTGTCCACACGTATTTGACCGGTGCATTAAAGAAGATCCGGAACTCCTGCAGCTGGAAGGGGAACATTTATGCCGATGCTTCCTTTATGCGGAGGAAGGGGGCGTTAAAGATGACAGTGAAACCACTGTTGGAAGTTAAACATTTGAAGAAATATTTTCCCATTAAAGGCGGGATATTCGGCCGTCCGGTTGGTGAAGTTAAAGCAGTGAACGATGTATCATTTGAAGTTTATGAAGGAGAAGTGCTTGGCATCGTAGGAGAGTCAGGATGCGGGAAGTCCACTACCGGCAAAGCGCTCCTGAGGCTCACGGAACCGTCAGATGGGGAAGTGATATTCGAAGGCCGGGATGTTACAAAAATGTCTTCAGAAGAAATGAGGAAAATGCGCAGGGACATGCAGATGATATTTCAGGATCCGTATGCCTCCCTCAATCCCCGTCACAACGTCGGGAAAATTCTTGGAGAACCGCTGCTCGTTCACGGCATCGGAGATAAAAAAGACCGGGCAGAGAAAGTAAAGGAAATTTTAGAGATCGTCGGACTGAGCGGTGATCACGCATCACGGTACCCTCATCAGTTCAGTGGAGGACAGCGTCAGCGTATCGGTATCGCCCGTGCCCTCATTGTCCGGCCGAAACTGATTGTGTGTGATGAGCCGGTTTCTGCACTGGACGTTTCTGTTCAATCCCAGATTTTGAACCTCATGGAAGATCTTCAGGAAGAGTTTAAGCTCACTTACATCTTCATCGCCCACGACCTCAGTGTAGTGAAGCATATCAGTCACAGAATCGGAGTTATGTATCTGGGTAAAATGGTAGAGCTCTCTTCAAAGGATAATCTTTACCGTGAACCGCTTCATCCGTATACTCAGTCTCTCATGTCTGCCGTACCGGAACCTGATCCTGACCTGAAAAAAGAGAGAATTATTCTGGAAGGCGATGTACCAAGTCCTTCGAACCCGCCTTCGGGATGTCCGTTTCACACAAGGTGCCCGAAAGTGATGGACATGTGTAAAACAGAGGTTCCGGAATTCCGGGAAATAAGAGATAGCCATTTTGCTGCCTGTCATTTATATAATGAGGAAGAACCGGCAGGACAGCAGATAAAATAAACAACAATAAAAAGGGGGAAATGGAATGAAAAAGGCACTGTTTTTATCAATTGCTGCAGGGACAGTATTGACGTTTACAGCCTGTGGGGATAATGGCGGTACGGACAATACGGAAACAGAGAATAACGCTGCAGAAACAAACAACAACGAAGCAGGAAACGAAAATGGGGAAGAAGCATCCGAGCCGGCAGAAGATCAAACACTGATTTTTGCACGCGGCGGGGATTCGGTAAGTCTGGATTATGCAAGTGTTACAGATGGAGAATCTTCACGGGTTACTCAGCAGATCTACGAAAGTCTTCTGTCGTTTGATGAAGATTCTTTTGAAATTGGTCCGGGACTTGCTGAAGACTGGGAAGTCGAAGATGATGGACTCCGCTACGTATTCCAGCTTCGTGAAGGCGTAACTTTCCACGACGGGACAGAATTCAATGCAGAAGCAGTGAAGCTGAACTTTGAACGCTGGGCAGATCCGGATCACGAATATCACTTTGCAGATGAAGGCTATGCCTACAGTGTCTATGGTACACAGTTTGGCGGCTTTGTAGGAGATGAGGGGCATGTTATCGAGGAGATAAACGTGCTTGGTGATCATGAGGTGGAATTTGTTCTTAACGAAACACTCGGATCCTTCCTTCAGAATATGGGGATGAGCTATTTTGCGATGACTTCTCCAGCGGCATTTGAAGAGTATGGAAGTGCTATCAATGAAAATCCGGTGGGCACAGGGCCTTTCCAGTTTGTAAGCTGGTCAAGAGATGACAGCATTGTACTGGAAAAGTATGAAGATTACTGGCAGGAGGATCTTCCAAAGCTGGATCAGGTGATTTTCCAGGTGATTCCGGATAACTCTGCCCGTCTGACCGCACTGCGCTCCGGAGAAATTGATATTATGGACGGTCTGAATCCGGACGATATCGATGCACTGGAAGGAGAAGAAGGAATTCAGATGTTCGAACGTGCAACGAACAACATCGGTTACCTTGGCTTTAACGAAGATAAAGAGCCGTTCGATGATCCGGAAGTACGCCGGGCACTGAATCACGCTATCGACAAGGAAAACCTTATCACTCTTCTTTATGCTGATATGGCAGAGCCGGCTAAAAACCTTATCCCACCGGACTATCTCGGATATAATGATGATATCGAACCATATGAATACGATCCGGAACTTGCAGAGCAGATGCTTGAGGATGCAGGGCATGCCGGACTGGAAATTGATCTCTGGACGATGCCTGTAGCCCGTCCGTACATGCCGGATCCGGAGCGTGCGGCAGAAGTGATGCAGGCAAACTTCGCTGATATCGGCGTAACAGCCAATATCGTCAGCATGGAGTGGGCCACTTACCTTGAGCAGACCGAAGCCGGTGAACATGATCTGTTTATGCTCGGCTGGTCCGGTGTAAACGGGGACCCGGATTATTTCTTTGGTAACCTCCTGCACTCTGATGCGATTCCTGGAGGGAACCGTAATTTCTACCGTAATGATGAAGTAGATTCCCTGCTGGATCAGGCCAAAACAAGTATCGATGAAGAGGAGCGTGCAGAATTGTATGAAGAAGCTCAGGAAATCATTCATGAGGATGCACCGATGATTCCGCTTGTTCATTCTATTCCAGTACTGGCGGGAAGTGAAAACGTTCAAAACTACGTTCCCCACCCGCAGACAAGCGAACCTTTAACAGAAGTAGAAATCAGCGAATAAACATGAAAAGGGCAGAAAGAGGCAGAAGCTCTTCTGCCCTTTTTAATGAATTACTTTGTCAATGTCAATGCGGGATTTAAAACTGTACAAATGCGTCCAGGGGTGCCGGCATAGCAGTAAGGGGTCTGCACCGGCCTGGTGGATAGCGTTTCTAAATCCTGAATAGAAAAATAGCGATACTACATATGTTTTTAGAAGCGGGAGGGGGAAGACGATGCTCGCCTATACGATAAGACGGCTTCTTATGCTGATACCTGTACTTATTGGAATGTCGTTAATTACGTTTTCAATTATTCATTTGATACCGGGCAATCCTGCCCAGACAATTCTTGGGGAACAGGCCACACCGCAGGCAATTGCCCAGCTTGAGGAGCAGCTCGGTCTGAACGAACCTTATCTTGTGCAGTATTTTGACTATGTCGGAGGACTACTACAGGGAGATCTCGGGCAGTCGCTCCGGACGAATGCCGACATTTCCAGTGAAATATTACCGTTTTTGGCCGCAACCATTGAACTGACAATTTTTGCAATGGTTTTTGCAGTGATTGTGGGAGTGAATGCTGGAATTATAAGTGCATGGAAGCAGAACTCCCTGTTCGATTATACAGCGATGCTTATAGCTTTAATTGGGGTATCGATGCCTATTTTCTGGCTTGGCCTCATGCAGCAGTGGATTTTTGCCCAGGAACTTGGGTGGCTGCCCGCTTTTGGCAGATCAAACCCAAGAGATCCTGTAGAAACAGTAACCAACTTATATTTAATTGATACACTTCTTTCGGGCAGGCCGGATCAATTTTGGAATTCCTTCAGACACCTCGTACTTCCAGGTCTTGCACTTGGCACAATACCGATGGCTATTATTGCGCGTATGACTCGTTCGAGTATGCTGGAAGTGCTTCGGTCTGACTATATCCGCACAGTGGAATCAAAAGGGATTCACAAGATGTCTATCGTATACCGGCACGGTTTCAAAAATGCGGTCATACCCGTACTTACAGTAGTCGGCCTGCAGACCGGGACGCTTCTCGGAGGAGCAATACTGACAGAAACAATTTTCAGCTGGCCGGGAATTGGGAGATACGTATTTGATGCTATAGGAAATCGGGACTATCCGGCTATCCAGTCCGGGATCCTCGTAATAGCCACTATGTTCGTATTTATAAATCTGATCGTGGACCTGCTTTACAGCTACATTGATCCACGCATTAAATATTAAAGGGGAGGCAGACTGATATGGAACCTACCAGCCCATCTAAAAATTCACCTTTTCCGGGCCCGGAGCATCAGGAGCCGCAGACGTCCGTCCCTGCCGCTGCTTCCCCGTGGAAAGAAGCGTTCCGCCAGCTGATTAAAAACAAGCTGGCCATTGTAGGAATGATCATTATTGGTTTTTTTATATTAATTGCTATTTTTGCACCGTTGTTAACGACGTATACTTATCAGTCGATGAGTGCCGGGGACAGACTGCAGCCGCCTTCTTCCACCCACTGGTTTGGTACGGATGATCTCGGAAGGGATATATTTACCCGCATAGTTTATGGAGCAAGAATCTCTCTCATGGTAGGCTTTTTCGCGGTAATCGGCGCTTTGGTTTTCGGATCGCTGCTAGGAATTATTGCCGGGTATTTCGGCCGCTGGATCGACATGATTATCTCAAGAATATTTGATATCATGCTTGCCTTCCCGAGCATACTTCTCGCTATTGCGATCGTAGCCATTCTTGGTCCGTCGCTGCAGAATGCCTTAATAGCCATAGCGATTATTAATATTCCTATTTTCGGGCGTCTCGTCCGCTCCAAAGTTATTTCCATCCGGGAAGAGGAATATATTCTTGCGGCTAAAGCTCAGGGGATGAAGAGCGGACGGATTTTGTTTCACCACGTCCTTCCAAACAGTACGGCTCCTATTATTGTTCAGGCAACCCTGGGTTTTGGGACAGCCATCCTTGAAGCGGCAGCGCTCGGGTTTCTCGGTCTGGGAGCGCAGCCTCCGACGCCGGAATGGGGGAGAATGCTGTCAGACTCGAGACAGTATATACAGAGTGCACCGTGGACCGTGCTGTTTCCTGGTCTATCCATTATGCTCGTAGTGCTTGGATTTAATATGATTGGGGATGGGCTGAGAGATGCTCTTGACCCGAAGATGAAAAGTTAGGCTTACGTTTCATCAGGAATTTCCGTATACTGATAGAAGCATCGAAAATTAAAGTGATATACGGAAAGGGGCTTCAGAAAATGTCCGGAACGAAACGTTCATCAATTAAACCTGGCATTAAAGTGAAAGTGGTCCAGAAACAGGATCAGCGGACTGGGAAGCTGACAGAGGGCACAGTAGAAAAGCTGCTCACCAAATCTGCCGAACATCCGCATGGAATAAAGGTCCGGCTGACGGACGGCGTAGTAGGAAGAGTAAAAGAAATTGATTCTGGAAATAACTGATTGAAAAGCAGCTCCTGCTTTTAATAGAACTGTGGAGAAAGGAGGAAAGAATATGAACAGTTATGTGGAAAACATGAAGCAGTCAGCAGAAAATTTTTCTATCTTCGACATAGGGGTACTGAAAATCTGTCTATTTGCTTTAGGAATATTGTCGGGAGTATATTTTTACCGTTTTTTTTCTACTAAGACGAAATTGGTCTGGGCTGTATATATTTCTTCCTTTGTTTATGTAATGTACAGAGCATTACGCAATCTCTGTTACTGCAGACAATAGTCATTCAGCACCGGGAGAGCATCCCGGTGCTTTTTGCATACTAAGAGAATAATGTCCTACAGCTGGATAGAAACGGACAAGAAGGGCGGGATGCCCGGGAGGTACAAATGAAATTTTATTTTGATAATAAATCATCCTGGAAATGGATGGGGGCACTCTGGCTGTCAGCTGCAGTGCTGACATTGTGGCTTGGAACAGCAAGGCTGCAGTACGCCGGCTTTGGATGGATCGAAGCTGCCGCCTTTGCAGCAGGGGGGTTAGCATTACTTCTCGGTATTTATTTTTTTAATATGAGACACGTAATACTTTTTTATATTGACGAAGAAGGAATCCAGTCACACGAGGGACCGGGCAGAAAAAGAAGAAAACTGTACTGGGATGATATTCAATATGTAGTATGGGAGGAAGAAAGCTTTAAAATTGTACGGACAGACGACATGGTGGAAACATGGCAGAGTGATCTCCTCAGCAAAGAAAACAGAGAACGTTTTAGACACGAAATAGCTGCATTTATTCCCGTCCACGGGAAACAATTTATGGCATGATTCAGCAGCCGCATTGGTAAAGTACGTCTCGTCAAGAAAGTTTACTGTGTTTTCGAGGGTTTCTCCGTGTTTTTCACTCATGAAATCAAATTGAAAGAAAAAAGGCGGGAAGGAGAGTTACATCATTTACCAGTCCTTTCCTGCCCAGTGTGAAGGGGAGACAGCGTTTGCAGAAGTAAACTGCTTATAATATAATTAATCAGTTGAATAATATGGAAAATGGAAGGAGCAATACACATAATGAAGCGGACACCTTTCCTTGTAAGCAGTCTACTTATCTCTTCAGTCCTGCTTAGTGCATGCGGAGATAATGAAAACACAGGAGATAATGGAGAAAACAACGGCAGCGGGGCAGAAAATAATGCATCCGGAGAAAACGGGGAAATCGAAATCGGCCTTAATAACTGGGCAGAAAATATTGCGAGTTCCAATCTGTGGAAAGTGATTTTGGAAGAAGAAGGATACGATGTTACTTTAACGATGTCAGAAAAATCACCTATTTGGGTTGGTATTGCCAATGGAGATCTTGATGCGACGATGAATGTATGGCTTCCGACAACGGATGATCCATATTATGAAGAGCATGAAGACAATGTTGAAATTGGAGAAAGCTGGTTTGAAGGTACAGGCCTCGGTCTCGTCGTTCCGGAATATGTGGATATCAACAGTATTGAAGAACTAAACGAAAACGCGGAAATGTTTAACGAAGAAATCGTCGGTATCGATGCGGGAGCCAGTCTTACAGCGCTTACCGAAGATGCAATGGAAGTGTACGAACTGGAAGAGTATGATTTCCTGATAAGTTCGGAACCGGCTATGATTTCGGAGCTTGATTCAGCATACAGCAACGAAGAGCCTGTACTGGTCACTCTTTGGAATCCCCACTGGACATTTTCTGATTATGATCTGAAATATCTTGAGGATCCGGAGAATGTTTACGGGGAACCGGAGGAAATTTATTATATGACGAGAACCGGCTTCCGTGAAGATCATGAAGAAATAGCTGAGTGGTGGGACAACTGGGAAATGGATGATGAAACCCTCGGTGAACTTATGACTTATATTAATGATGTGGAAGACGAGGAAGAAGGCGCTCGGCAGTGGGTGGAAGACAATCGTGAACTCGTTGACGAATGGACTCAGTAAACAGGTTTTTAAGCGGCTTCTCCAGCCGCTTTTTTTATTGGAATAGTATACTCGATTTAAGCCTGGTACGTCTACTGATTTAATGATATAACGACCTCAGTTTGGAAGTCTGAAAATCAACTTCTTTGTTTTCAGTTAGAACAACGAAAACTGACATAACTTTTGTTTTAACGCTTTATGTGCCCGCTGCTGGTGATTCGGAGACTCCCCCGTTTCAGTATGCGTTACAGCCCTTAACTGCAGGTGGAAGATCTCTTCTGTAAAATAGGTGCTTTCAGCCTCCCTTTTTAGGGTAGTATACTGATAAAATGTTCCAAAAGGAGTGAGACTTATGGAGAGCAATACATGGGAGACGTTAGTTGCCTGCGGATCTGAAACTGGAACTATTGAAATACAGGGAAGCAGTAACGAAGAAAGCAGCGAAAAATACCGCAGGGTAATCACATATATGGAAGACAACAGCAGGGAAAAAGAAGCAGTCGGAAGTCTGGAGGAAGCTATCAAACCACTGGAGGAGGACGACTGGCTGCTGCACTTTCCTTTGTATGTTGATCCGAAAGTTAAAAAAGTCATAGGTGCACACCTTTTGAAGTATCCATTTAAAACACATGCTGCTTATGAAACGTGGCTTCAGTACTGCTTCGATGAAGAAAAAACAAATATCATAAAACTTGCAGGGGCAGTCGCATGTTCCAGAAAAACAGTTGTACTTACCGGAGCCGGGATGAGCACCGAATCAAATCTGCCTGATTTCCGTTCGAAGGAAGGGTGGTGGCAGAAAATCGATCCAAAATCTATTGCAGTACCGGAAGCGGTAGAAAATAATTATTCCGTGTTCGCAGATTTTTATGGTGAAAGGATAAAAGCTCTCGAATTAACAGAGCCCCATGCAGGGCATTTTATTCTGGCTGAGTGGGAAAAAAACAAACTGATTCATTCTGTAGCGACTCAGAACGTTGACGGCCTGCATAGAAAGGCAGGAAGCAGGACTGTCTACGAACTTCATGGAGCACTCGATAAAGTAAAGTGCCATACGTGTGGTATCGAAACTGATATAGACGATTTTCTTCAAAAGAAACCATGTGCTTCATGCAGCGGCAGACTCCGGCCGGGAGTGGTCCTGTTCGGAGAACTTCTGCCGGAAGAAGCCTGGAATGAAGCTTTGAGAAACATCGAAGAAGCCGATCTCGTTATTGTTGTTGGAACAAGTCTGGAAGTTTATCCAGTGAACCAGCTTCCACGAATGACGGAGGGAAAAACGATATATGTAAATGCGGAGACGGAGAGTGAGCATGGAAGCTTCGATCTGCTTGTCGAAGGAAAAGCTAAAGAAGTGCTGGAAAAAGCAGAGAAGGTTCTGCGGAGCATGTCGTTTTACTAGACTCTGTTAAAGCTGCATCTCTACAAGCAGAAAGGGATTTCCGCTCTTTTTTTAGTGGACCGTGAAGCTCTAAAGCATCAAAGAAATACAACTGTATGGTGCTCACCTGATCAAATTAGTACAGAAAAAGCAATTTATTATTGATAATAAGGCATTCATAAATCTGTCATATATACGTGGGAAAAATTATATACAACAGAAACGAATTCTACTATACTGGAAGTAGAAGAAAATAGTCAGATATATTTTTTATTGAACATTGTGAATTACTGAGCATAACATGCCGGAATGATTTTATGAATGCAAAAGGAGCGTTTCATTATGATGTTTATTACTGCTTTCAGTGTTATTATCGCGCCGTTTATATTTCTCGTACTGTTCCGGCTTCCTGCGAAAACGGGTATGCTTTACAGTGCGCTGATTTTTATTGGGCTGGCATATTTTACGTGGGATATGGAACCGCTTATTTTATCAGCTTCCATCCTGGAAGGGTTCCATCAGGCAGTGACGATACTGTTTATTCTGCTTGGGGCAATTGTTCTGTTAAATACGCTCCGGGAAACAGGGGCAGTTGCCCGGATCAATCAGGGATTCAGAAACATTTCACCGGATATGCGCGTGCAGGTAGTCATTGTGGCTTTTTTGTTCGGCAGCCTGATTGAAGGAGCAGCCGGCTTTGGAACACCGGCTGCAGTTACAGGGCCTCTCATGGTAGCTCTTGGGTTTACACCGCTTGCTGCGGCAACTCTCGCACTGATCGCTGATAGTACGGCTGTATCTTTTGGTGCAGTCGGAACGCCGATAATTATCGGGCTCGGTGGTCTGGAAGAGGCTGGACCGCAGTTTTTTCAGGATATTGCGGTTAATATTACGTTCATGGACATGTTTGTAGGTACTTTCGTTCCCTTTCTGCTGATTGCTGTGCTTACTGTCAGCTTTGGGAGAAAAAAACAGCAGGGGAGCCTCATGAAGCTGTTTCCGTGGGCACTGATGGTAGGTCTTATTTATTCTGTATCCGCCTTTATCTATGCGCTGCTATTCGGTCCCGAATTTGTAGCCATACTCGCCTCTCTGACCGGACTCGCTGCAGCGGCGGTAACAGCAAAGAAAAATATTCTTCTTCCAAAAACTATTTGGAAAGAGGCACTTGCAGAAGGGTTTCAGGATGAAG
>SL_3KL_010_SEDDRAFT_10002504_pt1 | contig 16796 bp, 14 predicted proteins | sample SodLakKL_010_SED_2_FD_10381 | JGI IMG/M metagenome (IMG submission 10381) | reverse complement strand
CGGGGGCGGTATCGAACGGTACGCCATTGTCCATGCCAACGCTGAAAACCGAGCCGAACAGTATGCCGAAATCTACACTGGCATCATCGGTCAAAAACCGGCATATACCATGGACATATCAACCATTGTCGCGATGAGTGCCGGTATCGGCACCGTTGCCATCGCCTACATCAGAAAATAACCGGGAGGTTTCATATGCCACTTTACTATTTACTAGCCGCACTCATTCTCTTCATCTATTTCTTCGTCGGGTTCATCATCGCCCAGATAAAAAAAGACAACTCCATCGCCGATGTGCTTTGGGGTGGTGGTTTCATCGTGTTGGCTCTAAGTCTGCTTTTCATCCGTAACGCCAATCCGGATCTCAACATTTATCCCGTTCACCTGTGGGTGGTCCTGTTCACGATTGCCTGGGGGCTCAGACTGTTTTTCTTCCTTTTCAAACGCAACAAGAAAACAGGGGAAGATCCGCGTTATGTGGCGATGCGGGAAAAATGGCAGGGCAAAGAGAAACTGAATGCGTTTTTCAAAGTCTTCATGATACAAGGTCTTTTTCAATACATTATCGCATCAAGCATCATCATCTTGTTTTCCCATCCGATTGACGATCCGGATACCATACAATATGTCGGTATTTTCATCGGCGGCATGATCTGGCTATCGGGGTTCGTAATCGAAACCGTCGCCGATCAGCAACTAAGGAATTTCAAACACCGTCCGGAAATGAAAGGCAGAGTCCTGAAGACCGGCTTGTGGCGTTTCTCGCGCCATCCGAACTATTTCGGCGAAAGTTTGATGTGGTGGGGCATCGCCCTGGTGGTGCTATTCAACGCAAGCGCTCCTTACAATGTTCTGGCCTTCATCAGTCCCGTTGTCATCACATGGCTGCTTGTCTTCGTATCGGGCATCCCGCTTCTTGAAGAAAAGATGATGACGCGTCCTGAATTCAGGAAATACGCTTCCTACACATCGAAATTCATCCTCTGGCCACCAAACAAAAAGAAAAAAAGGAAATCACAATGATTTCCTTTATTTTTGCAAAATCGCTCTAACAGGCAAGGCTTCGACATTTTCGATCTTCAAGGGCAAACAGTATAGCGTGTAGCTATCCGCTTTCACCATCGAGAGATTGATACCCTCCAGAATGATGATGTCCTGATTCAACAAGGTATCGTGTGTCGGATGATCGGGTTGGGCGCGTTCGATGCCGAGCGCATCGATACCGACACCTCTGACTTTCCTCTCAGCAAGATACTTCGCTGCGGTGTGATCGACATAGATGAACTCGAAGTTGAATGTTTTGTCCAAGCTGTTTTTGGTCTTGAACAATATGAAATCGCCTTTCTTTATGTCAAGGTCTTTCAGATCATCCGCTGTGATCTTTTCATCCAGATGCATCATGTCATAGACCGTCGCCGGTCCGATCAAGGTGGAAAGATCCTGTTTGTTGCTGGTTTTGCCATCTTTAATTGTATGAAGCGGGAAGTCTATGTGGGTTCCGGTATGCAGGTTCATGCAGATGTCGGTTTCATAGACGCCGTTTGCCTCGAACGTGGCACTTTGTTTGAACCGGGGCTTCTTCTTGTCCCGGTTTTTATAGACAATCATGTCTTTGTGAATCGCAACGCTAATGTCATAAATCATGTTCTAAACTCCTTTTAGGCATTGTTGTAGGGTGCAACCTGGTTCATAGATGACGCGCTTTCCTGTGTCATGGTCCCGGATGGAATCGATCAGACGCCACGCCGTTTCAATTTCATCCCATCGGGTGAACATCAATGGGTTTTTATCGATGATTTCCAAAAACAGTTTTTCATAGGCTTCCGGTTTGTTGCCGAAAACATCGCTTCCGTGGTTGTAGTCCATGGTCTTCGTGGTGATTTCGTCGGACAGACCGGATTCCTTGATGTTCATCGTGAAGCGCATGCCTTCTTCGGGGGCGATCTTGATGATGAGACAGTTGCTTTGCATTTTCGCTTGTGGCCAAAGCGAAGCGGCTTGGCTCGGTGCTTTGAAATCAATGATGATCTCCGAACGTTTCTCGTCCATGTTCTTTCCTGTAAGAATGGTTATGGGGACACCACGCCAACGGGAATCATCGATGATACAATCCATCTTGACAAGCGTCTCCGTCTTCGAATCATCGGCGACTTTCTTCTCATCATGATACCCGCGATATTGTCCCATGATGACGTGTTCGCTATCTACGGATACCTTTTTTAGCAAAGAGACTTTCTCTTTGCGGATGGCTTTGGCACTGAAAGACTCCGGAGCCTCCATCGTGGTCAGTGCAAGCATCTGCAACAGATGACTTTGCACCATATCCCGCAAAGCACCGGTGGCGTCGTAATAACCACCTCTATCCTTGATGCCGGATTTTTCCTTGGCGTATATCGTGATCTTTTCGATGGAATCCTTATGCCAGTCGCTTTCGAAGACACGGTTCGCAAACCGCAGGGTAATGATATTCTGGATCATCTCTTTGCCGAGATAGTGGTCGATACGATAGATCTGGCTTTCATCGAAATAACGCCATAAAAGCCGGTTGATCTCCTTTGCGGATTCAAAATCCTCACCGAAAGGTTTTTCAAAGACGACGCGTTGATTATCGTCCCCCTTTTTCACGAGGTTCGCCTGTGCAAGTTCGCGGGCGACTTCTGGAAAAAGTTTCGGTGGCAACGCAAGGTAAAAAATCCGATCATCAGCATTAGAGACCGTACTGATTTTGCGGTCGAGCGCATGATAGTCATCACGGTTATCGAGATCGACTTTTACATACGTGATGATGTTTTCCACCTCGGCCACCAAGGCGGCTTCGGCTACATGCTTGCGCAGGTGGGCGATGAATTCATCGGTGTTCCAGTCACGTCTTCCAACACAAAAGATATGCGCTTTTTCTGGTAGTTTGCCGACTTTATGCAAATTGGCCAGGGCCGGCATTAGTTTCTGATGCATCAAGTCACCTGTGGCACCGAAAATCGTAATGGCACTCATTTGTCGGTCTCCTTTTTGTTAATCAGCGAGCCGTCTACGGGTTGGCTCAATCCAAGCATTTATACATTTATTCTAACACTTTTATGCCTAACAGTGGGATAAAACACTTGACACAAATAAAAAAAGCCGGCAAAAGCCGGCTTAGACATGATTATTCTGTTTCTTGGGGGTCCTTGGGTAGGACAAGGTTGAGGATGATACCGATAACGGCCGCCAAAGACATACCTGAAAGGCTGGCAACGGCATTCAGTTCCAAAAACGCACCACCGAGGCCGATGACCAGAATGGACGAAAGAATCACGGCATTACGCATTTTGGCGATATCGATCTTCGATTTGATCAAGACCTTGATGCCGTTGCTGGCGATCAAACCGTATAGCAGGATGGTGATGCCACCGATCACACCACCGGGAATGCCGGCGATCAGAGCCTGGATATAACCCAGGAAGCCCAAAACCACTGCCATGAGTGCCGCAAGGAAAATGACATAGACACTACCGACTTTCGTCATGGCGACGATGCCGGTGTTCTCACCATAAGAGGTATTGGCCGGGCCGCCGATGGCGGCGCTGAAAAATGTGGCCACACCGTCGCCCAGCAATGTCTTGTTGAGCCCGGGGTCGATGATGAAGTCCTTTTGTGTGATTTCTCCAAGGACCGTGTGGTCTCCGATATGTTCGGCGATGGTCACAAAAGCGATGGGGGCAAACAGGAGGACCATCGTAAAATCAATGGTATAGGTTCCCAGGAACTGGAAGTCGGGAACACTGAAAAACCGCGCACCTTCAAATATTTCAGCAAATGAGACCAGACCGAAAGCGAAGGCTGCGATATAGCCGATGATAATGGCGCAGACAAACGGTACAATCCGGAAAAACTTGTTTCCTTTAAGACCGATCATGACCGCGGCACCAAAAGTAATCAGGGCCACAAGCGGCGTCTGATACCCACCTTCACCGTTCAGACCGGCTGAAGCGATGGCAATCGGTGCCAGCGTCAAACCGATGATCATAATGACCGGACCGATGACCACAGGTGGCAATAACCTCTTGATCCAGCCACTACCGGTGAACTGAATGATGATGGCAACAATCGCATAGATGATTCCGACGGTCATCAGACCGATGAACGCCGAGCCGAAACCGCGTTCGCTCGCCGCATACGCAATCGCGGCGATGTAGGCGAAGCTGCTGCCGAGATAGATGGGGACTTTCCCTTTGGTGATGGCGATGTATATCATGGTCCCCACACCACTCGCCACGAGCGCCACACCGATATCCAGCCCTGTAAGAAGCGGCACGAGAACGGTTGCACCAAACATCCCGAGTACATGTTGGAAACTGAGCATGAACCAATGAAGATAACTTTCTGGTCTTTCCTTGATACCGATTGTTAAATTTTGCTGCATGATGAATCTCTCCTTTTTTATATAAAATTTTTTCTAAAAAAACACCACCTGGGGAACAGGTGGTGTTTGAATTAACCGACTAGAACGATAAGTACGAAATAGAGAATGAAGAACGCCATAAGTCCGAACATGATCGGATTGACTTCTTTATGACGTTTCGCGGCCAGCATTGCAAGCGGGTAGAAAATGAATCCGACCGCAATCCCTTCAGCGATGGAGAATGAGAAGATCATGAAGACTATGGTCAAGAACGCTGAGATCAAAACCGGCTTGTCATCGAAGTTGATGTTTTTAAGTTGTGAAACCATCAATGTACCGACCATGATGAGTGCCATGGCGGTGACCGGCGAATACACCTTATCGGTGATTGGATCGTAAATACCCGTTACAACACTGATTAACGGATAGATGAGTAGTGACAACAAGAACAGGACCCCGACCGTTATCGTCGTCAGACCGGTTCTACCACCCTGTTCGATACCGGTGGATGATTCAATATAGCTTGTGACGGTACTGGTTCCGAACATCGAACCGGCAACCGTACCGATCGAATCGGCAAGCAATGCCTTGTTGCCGTCGATGAGTTCACCGTCTTCATTGAGAAGTCCCGCACGTCCACCGACCGCAATCAAGGTGCCGGCTGTATCGAAGAAGTCTACAAAGAGGAAGGTGAAGATGACAAAGAGTGCTTGCGGTGAACTCAACAGTTCACCAAAACCGCGGACGAATGCGAAGAAGGTTTCACCCGCACCAGCCAGCAAACCTTCTTGTTGGTCGTTGAACGCCGGCATGTTTTCAACACCGAGACGACCGAGAACCAAGCCGACGATGGCGGTTGTGACAATGGCGATGATCAAGGCGAACTTGTTGCCTCTGACAGCAAGTACGACAACCAGCAACAACCCGAAGATGGCGAGCAATACCGCAGGATGACCGAGATCGCCCAATGTGACAAACGTCACCGGATCAGATGTCACGATACCGGCGTTTTTCAATCCGATAAAGGTTATGAAGAACCCGATACCGGCACCAACCGCATACTTGAGTTCCTGTGGTATGGCATTGATGATCAATCGGCGTAAGCCCGAGACCGATAAGATCAAAAATAAAACACCTGAAATGAATACAGCAGCCAACGCAGCTTCCCAACTGAAACCGTAAGTGATGACAACGGTGTAGGTGAAAAATGCGTTGATGCCCATTCCAGGTGCAAGTGCCACAGGATAGTTGGCAATGAAACCCATGACCATGGCTGCAATCATCGAAGCCATGACGGTTGCGAAAAACACACCGGCTACCGGCATGCCTGCATCACTCAACATGTTCGAGTTGACCGGCAGGATGTATGCCATGGCCAAGAACGTGGTGACGCCCGCGAGGAGTTCGGTCTTGATGTTGGTGTTACGCTCGCGAATCTTGAAAAAGCGCATTACTTTTTCCATTAAAAAAGCCTCCTATGTAATAGTGTGGCAGATCGCACCAAAAAATAGGGAGGTTTCTCTCTCATAAAAAATATACGTATCATAGTCCCGACATTTAAGGTGTCAGGGTAGAGACAATCAGACCCTATTTCTGATCATATACGATACTAACCTTTTTTAGAATACACGACAGGGGTATGAATTGCAACACAAAGAAAACGTTATCATAAAAATTTTAATTACGGAGGAAAATGAAGATGAGATAGCCGATATAGATGCCGATCAGCATCGCACCTTCCAACCGGCTGATCTTACGGTTTGTGAACGCGAAAATCAATGTAATGAGTGTAATGACGAATAACAAGAGGATATCAACCAAGGCAGATGGCGACAACTGCATCGGCGAAATCGTCGCTGAAAGACCCAGAACCAAAAGAATGTTGAAAATGTTTGATCCGATGATGTTTCCAAGGGCGATGTCGCTTTCTTTTTTGACCGCAGCCACCAAAGAGGTTACGAGTTCCGGTAGCGAAGTACCGATGGCGATGATGGTCAGACCGACGAGCATCTCGCTCATGCCGAGTTCTATGGCAATGTTTGAAGCGTTATTCGTAATCAGTTCGCCTCCGAGGATAATACCCGCAAGACCGAATATCAGAAGCGGGATGCTTTTGGATGGTTTTTTGGCATTGACATCGATATCGATGTTTATACGGTTTTTCAAGGCACCTCGTAACAGTACGACCATGAACAAGACGAATCCGGAAAGCATGATCAAACCCTCGATACGGTTGATGCGACCATGACCGACAAAATAAAAAACAACAAGCAGCAATGTAGATAAAAGCGCGAAAGGAATCTCGCGGCGAATCAACCGTTCCTTGACGATGATCGGTACGAACAGGGCAGAAACACCCAGAATCACAAGAATATTCATCAGGCTGGACCCGATCACATTGCCAAGAGCGATATCATTGAGTCCTTTAACCGATGCACTGATGCTTACGGCAGCTTCAGGAGCACTTGTGCCAAAAGCCACAATCGTCAAGCCGATGATAATGGTGGGAATGCGAAAATATTTGGCCAAGGCACTGGCGCCATCCACAAAAAAATTCGCGCCTTGAACCAAGACGACAATGCCGATTATCAACAGAATATAGCTCATGGCGATCCCTCCCATTTCATTATAGCATTAATGTCGAAAATGTTCTTTTAAAACAACAATTGCACAAATGCGCCGATCCGTGCCAGCAAGCCGCCGATTAAGATGGCGGTGAAAGTGGTAAAAAGCAAAACCCCGATCGCCGTGCGCACATTGAACTCCTTGGCCAAGGTCGCAATCATGGCAATGCAAGGCACATAAAAGAGCGCCACGACCGCACCGGTGAAAAACTGTAGTGTCGTCAGGTCCATTTCAAGCAAAGGCAAAACGGCGAGTTCTCGTCTGACGACCCCGATGATGAGTGGTGTCGCCGCTGCCTCGGGCAGACGCAACCACCCCGAAACTACCGGTGAAAGGGCACGACCGAGATACTCAAGCACGCCGATTTCATACAAGACGGCGGTGAAACCGATGGCGATGATCATCGGTACCGCTCCGTCCTTGATATAGTGTCTAATCCGTAGAAATATTTTCTTGGATAGTATCTTCGGTCTGGGAACCAGAAGTTCCGGCAGACTCATCAACATAAACGGCACCGGTTGTTTCTGGATCTTGTTCATGACAAACCCGACCGTAGCTACACCCAGAAGCGAAACCAGAAACACAAGCACGAGCGCAAGCATGGAGTGTTCACTGAGTAGTGCTATGAAAGCACCGGTCTGGGAGACGCAGGGTATCGCGAACGAAACCATCACCGCAACCGTAAGCCGCATCTTCTTTGAAGGTAGCGAGCGGGAAGACATGATCGCGGGAATGCCGCAACCATAGCCTAGCATGAGCGGAATGATGCTGGAACCCGTCAAACCGATTTTTTTCAGCACGCCATCCAACAGGACCGCAAGACGTGGAAGATAACCGCTATCTTCCAACAAGGACATCATGGTATAAAAGGATATGACATACGGCAAGACCAGTGCAAAGGGCCATTCGATCCCCTTGATCAAGAAACCGTAATCCCCGATCAGCATCGCTTTAATCATCTCATTCGGGACAAGACGCTCAACAACGCTCACAATAAAGGGAAACACCAATTCCCTGAAGAAAGGCAAGAGGAGGAACTGTCTTAAACCCATGCCGAAACCGATAACGAAACCGAACATGAGCATCAGGACTCCCAAAGCGATCAACAACCCCGGAAACGGCTTGATCAAGTAGGCATGTCTGCCTTCATAATGATCGGGATCAACCGGTTTTTGCACCGCCTGTTTCGTTAATGTCTCAACAACAGCCCAACGTTCTTCCTCGGGAACATGCCGGTGGTTGACACGCTTTTTCTCTATCGTCTCCTTGAGCTGGAATTTAAGTAAATTCAAGGATTCGCCACCAAGCGCAACCGTCGGTATGACAGGAACATTGAAACGGTCACGAATCAAACGATGATCGATTTTCAAACCACGCGTCTGGCTCAAATCGTTACGATTGAGGGCAACAACCGTCGGTATATCGTAATCGAGTACCTGTATGAGTAGATGTAGACTTGCTTCTATATTCATCGAATCGAGCACACAAATGATGCCATCGGGATTGTCATTCAACATGTTTAAAGCGACAGCTTCCGCCGCATCGCTCGGACTGTGAATATCATAGACGCCCGGAACATCCACCAACCGGTAGCTTTTCTCTTCGATCTGCATCGCACCTTCAGTGAACTCAACCGTGGTTCCCGAATAGTTGGACACCATGACGTCAAGACCGGTATAACGTGAAAAAATGGCGCTTTTCCCAACATTGGGTAAGCCCATTAACAGAATCGTCTTTTTAGGGTCTTCTCCTGAGGAAAAAGTGCTCATGCGGCATTATCCTTTTATCATGATTAGTTCGGCGACCTTTGTGTCGATTACAACCGACTGCTGGTTGACAAGCACTACGAAGGATCCCTTGGCAAGGCTTCGGGTGATCAGCTTTATTCTTTTGCCGACGCGTATCCCTAAAGATGACAAAAGACGGATGTCGGGCACATCGTAGACGACACCGGCTTCACCGATCTGCATCGCGCTCATGGCTTTTACATTCGTGAAGAAGTCTTCGTTTGTTATCGGTGTGGTCGTCTGCATGTGAACCCTCCGTCTTGTCTATATCGTTATCTACCGCTGTTGTTGGCTAAATCCAGTATAACGTGGTCGAAAGCCACTGTCAATGTTATCCGTAAATATTATAAATTGGTTTATAATCTAGCGGTTTTCATTAGAACAATACAGACTTCTTAAAGGCCTTCATATCTTGCTTTATCGCTTGTTTGATATTGATGTCATCAGGGAGGGTATCATAATGGTGGCGATACCCGGGCTCGGGAATGCGGGCGATGAAACGAACCGGTGCGTGATCGGTCTGATGCCGTTTAATGATTTCAGCGAGCGGTCTGGTCTGTAAGGCAAGCAGCACGACGGTCACCCTTTCTGCGATTTGCGCCGTACCATCCTGATGCCTCACCTCGATAACATCCGACAGACGCAACTTGTTCACGACTTTTCTACTGCGTTTGACAGCGTTGCGGTCGTTGTCGACCGTAATGACTTTCGCCCCGGTTTTCTGCGCAATCAGAATCGCACTGAATGGGATGGCGCCACTGCCGATATGCAACACCGTATCATCCGCCTTAATGTTTGCAAGTTCGATTTCATTTTCGAGAATGTTCTCATAAAGCCCAACGTAGTAACGGATGGTACGCATGTTGTAACTAAGAAGCTTTTCAAGGTATCTGATACTGGTTTTTATCATGCGTGTTCCCCCTTGTTTATAGTATTAATCATAATGATTATAAACATCATTGCATTTCTAAATTCACTCATTTATAATCAAACATGGCCTTCTACTTTGATTATAACGGCTGACGCGCAGAAAAGAAAGACGGTGTTTCTCATGTTTGTCTTAATCACGAAAATATATGAATATCTTGCAAGCTGGTTCCCTTTTTTCATAACACTACAAATGAAATACTATAAGAAGCTGGTGCAAAAGGAACTCGCCTTGATGGACCTGCGAATATCAGACCGCATTCTGTTCATCGGTGGTGGTGCCGCGCCGATCAGTGCGGCGTTATATCATCAGAATAGCGGTGTCGAAGTGCATGTGATCGATCATGACCCCTGGATGGTTGTTTCAGCGAAGCGATACATGAAAAAAAGAGCCTATGACAGGGTTCACGTTCGTTGTGGTGCCTTAAAGGACATCGATGTCACCGGATATACCCACATCGTCATCGCAAAGCAAGTCACTGTGGATAAAGCTTGTCTAACCCGGATTCTGAAAGATATTGCCCCTGCGACCAAAGTGTTGGTACGTAGAAAAAATCAGAAAAATCTCGGTTTCGGTCTGACCCGTACAACTGAGTTGGTAGCAGGATGAGAAAAAATATCTGGATGCTTATCGGCATCGCCTTGCTTATGTTTCTATTGTTAAACACGGACTATCATGCTTTGCTTGCCGCTTTAGAAAAGGTACGTGGTCTACCGATTATCATATTACTGTTCTTACAGATTATCACCATCATACTCGTTGCGGTCCAATGGAAACTCATCGCTGCAAGCATGCGACAACCCCTNGCGTTTAAAACGATTCTGAGCATGAACATGATCGGCACGTTTTTCGAAAGCGTTACCCCCGCTGTTAAGTCCGGTGGAGAAGTATCAAAATACGTCTTTTTGAAGAAACACGGATTCACCGCTGCAAAAAGCGGGGCTCTGATCGGGGGACAAAAAGCCATCAGCATGCTGGGGTTTTCTTTGCTGCTCACCTTGACGATCATCGGGTTGATCACGCTGTTTCCGTTGGCACAGCTTAAGGATGTCATTGGTCTTTATGTGCTGTTCGCAGGCACGTTGATCGTGCTCGCGCTTACTGTTTATCTGATTCTTCGCGGTAAGAAAGTATGGCATCCTTTTGTCAGATACACCGAACGCATCAACGAGGCAAGACAATCCGTCAAACAAGCATTCGCATATCTCAAAAATGATCGTAAGCGTCTGGTTTTGCATCTGTTGCTCGNCGCTTCCATCTGGACACTGTATGCACTGAAAACCCATATCATCATGACCGCGGTCGGTCTGGAGATTTCTTTCTTTATCAGCGCTGCGGCGATTTTCTCAGGATATATGGTAGGGCTGCTACCGCTTACGCCCGGTGGCCTCGGTACTTTCGAATCTGCCTTCATCGGCATCGGACTCCTGTTCGGTATTTCCGCAACACTCGGTTTGAGTGTTGTCATGGTCGTAAGGCTGGCGACATTCTGGTTTTCCTTGTTAATCAGTGCTTTATATCTTCTTGTTATCAGAAAACATACCTACCAGAAGGCATTCGATCATGCGTGAAATCAAACATGTGGTGAACACCATGACGGCGCTGGCGATTCTGTTGGGTTTTCTTGCCTTGTGGCTGCTATTACTGACCGATCAGTATCTACTGGCCGCTTTATGCATTGGCGGTGCGGCGACCATCGATTGTCTGGACGGTAAATTGGCCCGCAGATATGAAGTTGAAAGTGATCTGGGTATATACCTTGATAGCTTGAACGATTTCATCAGTCTCAGTCTGGCCCCGGTCACAATGCTGCTTGTGTTGCGCCCGATCGATAGACCCATGCTTTTGTTGATACTCGCCTTACTATATCTTGGCGCAGCGCTATTCAGACTAATCCGGTTCATCAGCACCCCTAAAAGCTCAAAGACTGTTACCGGTCTTCCTACAACCATATCCGGGCTTTGTCTAATTACACTGTTACTCTTTGATTATCATCTGCGCTTTATGAATCCTGTNTGGTTGGTTGCGTCAATCAGCCTATTAAGCGTGCTCATGATCAGTAGCATCCCGTTCAAAAAATGGTAAAAAAAAACTCGTATGAGTTTTTTTTATGTGATGAACACGAAATATATGGCCATGAACGCGGCAAAGACGATGAAGATATAGTTGGCATGTTCGAACGACAAATTGAATTTCCGCAAGGTTCTAATGAATCTACCGTCCTGCCTGACAACAAACCAATAAAACAGGAACCCGAGTCCGGCGATGACGAAATAATCGAGAAAAGCCGTAAAACTTCCTGGTTTCAACAAAGTGAAATCCAGATCGAAGAAGTTCAGCCAATCGGTGAAAAGGAAGATATTGCCGAAGACGATGATGGCCAAGGCTATCAAGCCCAACACCGAATCCTGACGGATGTGTTTCACCGGATAGGACAGGCGTTTCGGTCCGAAAAGCATTGTCGAGAACTTAACGAACAGCGTCGCGGTACCGATATTGACAATGAAGACAAGCCAGTATTGCCAGGTTGAATCCTGATAACCGTACAGGATGAAGGATTTCGAAAGATATCCGTTCAAGAACGGCAGCCCCGTAATCGCAAGCATCGCGATAATCATCGTGGTGCTGACGAACGGCATGGTCCTGAACATGCCGCGGATGTTGTTGACATTCTTGGAAAGATAGACCTTGACAATCAAGCCGGCGATCATGAAAAGCAGCATCTTGAAAAGGGCATGGTTGATGATATGCAGGATCCCACCGTAGAAGAGTTGCTCATCAAGACTGGAAAGCCCCATCATGATGATGCCCACCTGGCTGACCGTCGAATAGGCGAGCATCTGTTTGATATCGGTCTGCGTAATCGCGAACATGATGCCCAGATAGGCCGTCAAGGCACCGATCACGAAAAAGAACATCGAATAGGGTATTTCGGCACCACTGAACATCCAGTTGATGCGAATGAACAGATAAAGGCCACCTTTGACGATCAACCCCGAAAGCAAGGCGCTCACAACGGACTGTGCCGCACCATGCGCTTTTGGCAACCAGGTAAAAACCGGGAACAACGCTGACTTGACCGCCACACCAGCAAGCATGAGCAAATAGGCGAAACGGATCAGCGTGCTGTTTGCATGCAGATGCATATGTTCAGACACATGTAGCATGTTGATGGTCCCGAACGTATAATAGATGAAAATGATGCCAATCAAAAACAAGAGCACACCGCTCGTATTCAGCAAGAGATAGTACAAGCCCGACCTGAAGGCATTACCGACTTTTTTAAAGGCGATGAGAATGGTGACGATGATGGTCGTCAGCTCGACAAACACGAATGCGTTGAACAAATCGTTTGTCTGCAAAAGCCCCAGGAACACACCTTGTAAAAACAGGAGGAAAAACAGGAAGTTATAATCGAGTTTTTTGGTATCGAACACATAAAGCAGGACCATCCACCAGGCGAAAATGGCGAGAAAAACAAACACCATCGAGATCTCATCGTTTCTGATGGAGATGCCGATGGTCTGTTCCCAACCGCCGATTCTTAGAAGCGTGAGACTGTAGTCGTCGCGAAAATGCCAAAAATAATAAAACGCCAGCACCGTGATGGCGGCTTGCGCTATCAATGCCAGGTAATAACTTCGAGGATCCTTGATCAGGTAGATTATCAGTGAGGTAATGATGGGTATGAAAATAATGACAACGGGTAATGTAACCATACGTCTTCCTCCAAGTCAAAATCTCTTAGCCTAATCATACTATAATTTAATCTTTCAAGCAACAAACAAGGCATAAAAAAGGGATTGAACAATGACGGGGTGTCAAAGTTCAATCCGGGGTTGGGGGGTTAGATCAGTTTTTCAGGCTTATGGAAAAGAAAACCTTGTTGAAGGGTGCAACCGAGCAATAACAACGTTTCTTTCTGTGCCTCGGTTTCAACCCCTTCGATGACGATTTCCTTGCCTGAAAGGTCGGTGACCTTTCGTACCATCTTGACGATTTCCTGGTTTTTATCCAGATGGATATTCTCTGTGAAAAGGGCATCTATTTTCACGATGTCGAACTGCACCGTCTCGAGAACGGCCAACGAGGAGAAATCCTTTCCGAAATCATCAAGCGAGATCTTNAAGCCCGCCTCTTTCAAGGCGACAAGACGTGAAAGACAGAATTTGAAGTTATGCACAAAGGTCTTTTCACTGATCTCGATGGATATGTCGCTCGGCTCAAGACCGTTTTTACGTACCTGACCGATCAAATAAGGTATCAAATCCTCGCTTAAAACCATTTCCGGCGAGATATTCATAAGCAGTTTGGTTTCAGCGTAGTCTTGTTGCTTTTTTAATGCCGCATAGTAGCCCAGCGTTTTTTCAACAAGGTAACGATCGAGAATATCAATCAGATTTGACTCTTGGGCGATGGCGATGAACTCTTCGGGTTTAAGATGACCAAGATCGGCATCATACCACCGGGCCAGCCCTTCGACATAGATGATACCNGCATTGGCGTTGAAATCGAGCACATGCTGGAAGTGGATATCGATACGTCCTTCATCAATCGCATCTCTTAGTTTAGAAGCGATAAGCACATTCTGTTTCAGAAGTGCACTCAACTCAGGATGATACGGCGTCGCGCTCGCAGAGGTGCGTTTCGCATTTTCCTTCATCGCTAGGGATGACAGGGATATCAGGCGTTTCAAATCTTGCGTGTCCTCGGGATATTTCGCGTAACCGATGCTTTTTTTGATCTGGATCTTGATATTCTGGGTCTCGTGTTGCGCCAGTTTGAATATATTCAGGCGTTTCAATACCTTCTTGATATTCTCATCGCTTCGCATACGGTTGAGACAAAGCACCACAAATTCATCGCCCGAATAACGAGCCACCAGACAATCGGCATCTTCCAGTGTCTTCAGTTCCTGGGCGATGGAACGGAGTATCTCATCCCCGATCGTGTGGCCGTAGTAATCGTTTATTTGTGAAAAAGCGCGCAAATCGATGAAGAACGAGGCGGCCAATTCTACTTTCTCAAGTTGCGTGATGACCTCGAGGAGTCCTTGTTGGTTCAACAGTCCTGTCAGCGGGTCATGGTTCTTTTCGTATTTCAATCTGTCATTCGATTCGATATAGTGTGTAATCTCATGACCGATGGCCAAGATGAACTGTATNTCTTCAAAATCATCCNTGATGGCTTCAAAACTCCAGGAGATGTGNCGGGTTTTTCNCTCGACGGTAATGATGCTTTCACTTGTGGTCGATTTTTTCTTTAGTACTTCCTCAAACCAGCTGTGTTCAAAGCGGCCGACGGATTCATTAAGACTGAACACACTACGACCGAGGACTTCGGTCGGAGTTTTCCCATAGACACGGATAGCTTCTTTCGAAGCTTGAAGTACGGTACCGTATTTATCCATTTTCACAATCAGATCCTTGGTGTTTTCAAGCATTTTCTGATTTTCAAGGGCCAGATAGTGGAATTTCTCTTCTTTTTCTTTCAACTGTTCACTGATATAGTGGGTGTTGCTGATATCAAACGCAAGATAGCCATAACCGCTATCAAGTTCATAGTATCCTTTACGGAACATCAGTACATACTCATCCATGCCCGGCAACTGAATTCGAAACTTGACTTCTTTCATGGAATGTAACGGCTGCTCAAGTTCGAAGTGCGTAATCTTCGCCTGTGCCATATCATCAGGATGCACATAATGCAAGTACTCGGATTCCTTGACCACATGGACATACTCTTTCAAATGATATCTTTTTACCAGACTTTCGGAACACTCGATCAACACTTTTTGCGATTCATTGATGAAAATGACCTGCATATCGCTATAGGTCGCAAACGTATTCATCTTTGGATACGGTTGGGCGTAAGCTCCCAACTGATCCTGGTGATAATAATTATAGACAAAGAACAAACCGCTGAAGGCAATGCTATATCCGATAACCCAAACCCAAAAAGGGATTTCATGCAGAAAAACACCGCCAAAACCATAAGCGATGATAAGAATGATACCGCCCAGGAATAGAACAGTCATCATTGAAGGGTGTAATAGCTGTTTCTTTATCATGTCGAATTTCCTCATATCGTCCCTCTTTCCCCGTCAGCATTTTAAGTCGATTGGACCTGAGCAACACAGCATCTACATCATATTTCCTATATAATTAACACAAATCTATTTAATTAGTATCTTAATTATATGGACAAACCAATTCTTTGAACAGCGCACATCTGTCGCATTTACAAAAAAAAGAGGAAAAATTGCACTTTTTCCCTCTTTTTATCTACGATATTCACTACATGATCTCTTTTTGCAGGTATTTCATCACGAACATGTGGAAATTAATTTTGAAATCTTTCTCGATCAGTTCGGTAAAACGATCTATTTTACGCTTGTTGCCTTCCATCTGGAGTACGTTGTAGCATCTGAAAAGCGTCTCTTCGTATTCCAAATATTGTTCTAATTTAAAGTGTGCCAAGGCTTTATAGTAAAAAAAGTTTTCGAAAAGATAGTACTGTTTGAACTTAATCCCACGTTGAATACCTAAATCAGCGAAATGTATGGTCTTTTCAAATTCACCTTGCATACCATATCCATTACTTAGTCGCATTAAAATTAGAGAATTTGTCATATCATTTTGTGAACTTAGAATGTTGTCAGATTGTTCAAAAAGCTCACCTAGTCTTCTTAAAAGGAGGTCTTGTTTCGGCAACTCTAAAAAGTCTAGCATTGAACTCATTATCAGTATTTCAATATCAGTGAAATATTCTTGTTTTAATATTTCTGGATAATGTATTAATTTCGCATTTTTTGATACGAAATCGGTTTTAGAAATAATATTATTTAATAGATCGTTATTATAGTTTGCATGTTTAAAATATAGTTTTGTTTCTTTATCGATTATTATGTCTCTCTCAATTTCATTTTTAATTTTTTTAACATTTTTCCAATCTCTTGTTACAACTGCGTTATAATATTCATTCACTTTATTTAACTGCCGGTTTTTCTCGGTTTCGAACTGTGCCATCAATTTTTTTGTGGGAATTCCCAGTTTTTCCGCAAATTGATCCAATT
>SL_3KL_010_SEDDRAFT_10002503_pt1 | contig 16802 bp, 14 predicted proteins | sample SodLakKL_010_SED_2_FD_10381 | JGI IMG/M metagenome (IMG submission 10381) | reverse complement strand
GGGAAGAGCTACGAAAGGCTGCTCCTATTTTTACCGGGATTAACTACAAGCGGCTGGAGGAGCATGGTATTCAATGGCCATGCCCTGATGAGAATCACCCCGGAACTGCTACACTTTTCCTGGACAAGTTTAATACACCCAACGGACTCGGAGTGCTCCACCCTGTCCATTATGCAGAGCAGTCAGAAAAGGCAAATGCTGACTTTCCGTTTTTGCTCAACAGTGGACGGATTCTCTATCAGTATCACTCATCCACCATGTCGCGACGCAACGATTCGCTCAATGAATTTGCCAACCAGGCCTATGTGCTGATGCATGAGGAAGATGCCCGCAAACACCAGTTCATGGAGGGCGACAAGGTGAAAATAACCTCCAAACGCGGTGAGCTTCAAACAGTCATAAAGGTGAGCAACCATGTGTTACGGGGAGAGTTGTTTATGCCCTTCCACTACAGCGAGGCACCTGTGAATAACCTTACCCGGGATGAGCTGGATCCATACTCACGAATAGCACCCTTCAAACTTTCGGCGGTGAGGGTTGAAAAAGTCCGGTAACCGATTTGCGAAATATTTGGGTTTAAGGCCTGGTCATATTTGTCGGGCTTTAAAACGAATATTTCAGGGAGAGATACCAGGCTGAACCTGCTTCTTGGAATAGGCTTTCATCCCCGCCCACAAAGATCTGAGACAAAATATCCAGGTCGAGGTTGGTAATCAGCGACCAGCTGGCTTGGGGAGAAATAAAAAAGGAATCCTGATCGGGTAAAGCCATCACCGCCATGGTTCCGCTGAAAATGGGTGTGAACGGATGCTGCAGGCTTGTGGTGATGGCATATTCCGAGAACATGATGTTGTCGGGTGTTAAGGGTTGTTCCATCAGCAGTGCGATCTGATGGAAGGGTTCAAATCCACCGTTGTAAAGAAATTCTAATACAGCAAATGTGCCGGTGCCAAACATATAATCCACTCCAGTAGCAGCCACCAGGTTGCTTTGGCGCTCACCGTGGGTTTTTTCCAGGTCGTAAAACCAGGTTGCCTCGCCTTTGAAACCCGCTCCCCCGATGTTACCTGCCCATCCCAGTCCAACAGCTGACCGGTTTTGATAATAACCTCCCAGAGCCTGTAGGTCGTATCCCTTGTAGTTGGTAGTATACAGCAGTGCAGCCACACTGTTTTTGGATTCTTTTGCCGGGCTGTATGCCATCTCAAGCCTGCTGGCAAATCCCAGGTGGTATTGGGCCCGCACAGCATCAGTCCCCGGACGTTCCTCATAGTCGAAATCAAAAAATGAGTAAGTGTTAAAAAGGTCGTTGGGGTTGGACACCAGGTTGATGCCCCAGTTTATTCTTTGACGCCCTGCCCTGAACTGCCAATTGTTGAATGTGTAATCCAGGTAAAGCCGGTCTATTTCTGATTGGCCTATCCAGGCTCCCTCATCCATATAAACCCATGAAAGGTCCAGTAATCCGTCATCCTGGTCCAGAGTCTCTGCAAACAACGGAAAGTCTTCAAACAGGCTGTTGTAAAACAGACGGTTTCGCCCTTCTGCAACAAACCTGAAGCTTCCGGATATATTCCAACGGAAGTTAAGGCGATGATGGATGAGGTTGTCGAATTCAGGGTTTGCAAAGTCTTTATTGAGCCGCATACCGGGCAACCCTTTTACATATCCCCGCAGCGACATATTGTCAAAAATGGTTTCTTGCTCTTGGGTAGCAAATAAAGCTGTGTTGGTAATAATAAAAATTAGTAGTATGGGGGTTAAATTTTTGTTTTTCATTTTTATACATCAAATTGTTGTTCAGATACTGGATATTATAACGCTATTGCATTGAGTTAATCTGCTTTTACCGCTTCGGCCGGGTTGAGTCGCAGGGCTTTTAACGCAGGGTATATGCCGGTTAGGATGGCTGCTGCTACTACCATGATGGTTAAAAAGATAAAAAAGGAAACTTCCAGTTGTGGGTATACAACTGGTTCAAAACCAAACTCGCTGAGGGAGCCAGCACCCAGGGGAGCAAGGTTAATCCCTTTGTCTTTTAATGACAGCAGGGTTAGATAGCTGGCCGCCATACCTGAGGCAGCTCCGCTGAGACTGAGAAAAATGGTTTCCAGCAAGATCATTACAAAAACCCTTTTTTTATTCATCCCAATGGACATTAGCATACCCAGCTCTTTAACCCTTTCAAAGACTGACATGAGCATGGTGTTGAGCAAACCAAAGGCCAAAGCAAGCAAGATGATAAACAGTATGATCATAAACATGGTCATACCCATTTCATTGTAAAAAGCCAGCTGAGGAGAAACCTCTGCCCATGTTCGGATATTGAGTTCCGGGTGTTTTTTCTGTAAGCTGTCTGAAAAATCATCCGACAGTTTGTGATCTTTGAGTAGCATAGCTGCCTGGGTTACGATGGTTGTATCGCCGAGGTAGTTGTTCAGGTCGGTTTGTAATAGATAGATGTTACGTTGGTCAAAAGCGCTATTAGCTGTTTGATAAATACCGCTGACCCGGCAGGATGTAGAAATCAGCTCATTGTTTAGGTCCTGGAATGTGATTACCAGGCGCGACCCTATACGGACATTCATTAGGTCTGCCAGGCTTTTGCCCAGCAATAAGGGATTGAGCATATCCTCCTTAAAGTATTCTCCTTCCTTCAGGTTTATTTTCAGGGAGCTTGTTTGAGCTTCCATTTGAGGGTTCACACCCAACAGGTTTACACCTTGTGTCATGTTGGCTGATGCGATCATCCCGCTTACCAGTGTACGTCCTGAAAAAGCCACTACGGTATCGTTGGCCGATAACTCATTCTGAAGGGTATCCCAGTTTGCAATACCATGCCTGGGATGGCTTTCACGTAAAAACTCGGGGTTATGCACCTGGATGTGTGAAAACTCCTGTTCAACACCTGTTTTGAATCGTTGGTCCATGAGTCCTGTGGCGATGGATGCTGCAAAAAGGCCGCCCCACAATCCAACGGTAATAGCCAGTATCATTGTAAGGCTTCGCTGGCGGTTACGCCAAATATTTCTCCACGAGATTTTTATGAGTGTCTTCATTGCTTAATGCTTTACGTCTGTAATTTTCAAACGATAGACTTTGTATACCGGGAATAAGCCTATCAGCACTGAAAGTGCCATTACCAGCAACCCCTGACTGTAAAAAACAGAAGGATCAGAGGAAAAAGGGAGTACGGGCTCAAAGCCAAAATCTTCTATGGCACCAGCCATATCGCCTGTTAAGGGGATAGGGTTGTATGTAAACCATGTAACAACGGGGATTGCCAAGACAATTCCGGCAATTACACCTATGGCTGATATAAACAGAGACTCCAGCATGCATACCCTGGCAAGCAGGGATCGTTTCATGCCCAGGGAAAATAACAAACCAAACTCTTTTTGCCGCTCCAGCATCATCATTAATATGGTGCCAAACAAACCAAATGCAATAACCAGGTAAAGGATCATCATTAGTACCATCGTGCCTGCAATATCAAATTTCATGAGTGTTAGTAAATCTTCCAGGAGCTCTTCCCATGTGAGCACATTGTACCATTGACTATCCAGTTCCCCGGTAAATAAGTTGGCCAACTGTTGCGTTTGCCCTGGGTTTTCGGGCATGATAATGAGCGCTGTAAGCCTGTTTTCAGCCCCAAAAAACCACTGTGCTGCCTCCAGGGACATGTAGATGACATTGTTATTCAATTCAGGTATCTTAAGGTCGATAATCCCCTTTACCGGGTATTTCCCCGCTGCTGTGGTTCCATGAAAACCCTGGCCTAAAAGCACAAGGGTATCTCCAACCCCCAGATTCATAATGTCAGAAAGGCCTTCTGCCATCAATACTCCCCCATCACCTTTTTCCAGGAAGTCTCCGGCAACCATATCCTCCCTCAGGTCGTTAAATTTGACTTCCCGCTCCGGTTCTATGCCAGTTACCATGCCGCCCCGGGTAGTGTTTTCGCTTGCAATCAAGCTGAAATATTGCAGACGTGGCACATAATGAGAAATGGCATCCTGATGTTTGTCAAGCAGCGTATGTATTTCTTCACCAAACAGCAAGGTGTTATCAATGGAGGGTTCATCCTCATAGTACACATCCTGTATCTGGATGTACCCGGTGCTGTATCTTACCATGGTGTCGATCATACGATCATAGGACCCCTGCTCCATGGAAAAAAACAGGATGGCCAGCAACACCGCAAACAATACAGAGCTTATGGTTACCAGGGTTCTTTTTTTGTTACGCCAGAGGTTTCGCCAGGCTAGTTTTATGGTCAGTTTCATGGGGCTGCAGTTTTGTGGTTCGTTATCCTGATTTTACCAGGGTTAAGCCGATGTCTTGTTGTTGCGCCAAAGCTTATTTGTCAAAATATTCATCTTTGCTAACAGCACCATCCACCAGTGTTATCACCCGCCGGGCCCGGTCAATGACCCTTTGATCATGTGTGGAGAAAATTAGGGTAATATTTTCTTCTTTGTTTAGCTTTGACATGATATCCAGCAGGTTAAAGGCGGATTCGGTATCCAGGTTGGCGGTAGGTTCGTCAGCCAACACAAAGTCTGGTTTGGACGCCAGTGCCCTGGCCACTGCCACCCGTTGTTGTTGTCCACCGGAAAGCTTGTTGGGTCTTACATTGATTTTGTCAGAAAGTCCTACTTGCTCCAGCATTTCCTTTGCACGTTTTTCCATCTCCTCTTTGGGCCTGTTTTGTAAAAGCATAACAAAGGATACGTTTTCCACTGCTGTAAGCACAGGAATCAGATTGTAAGCCTGAAAAACAAAACCTATGTGTTTAAGGCGAAAATCAAAAAGCTGGCTCTCTTTCATGGAAGAAATGTCGGTATCGTCAATTATTACATTTCCCCGTGTGGGTTTGTCCAGGCCTCCTATTAAGTTGAGAAAAGTTGTCTTCCCGCTTCCCGAAGGACCTACAATGGCTGTAAACTCCCCTTCTTTGAACTCAAGGTTAACCTGATTTACTGCTTTTACGGGTGCTACAGAGCTGTTGTATACTTTTTCGAGGTTCGTGGTTTTAATAACTGTTTTCATGTTTTTATGTATTTAATGATATTTTTTTTATAGGCAACACACTTTGATATTTTAGTTTGATGGAGCAAACCCCTCCAGGTTTGTTTTGATTTATTCCTGCCTTACAGCTTCGGCCGGTTGAAGCCTGATGGCTTTCCATGCAGGGTAGATAGCTGCCAGGACAGCAAATCCAATGACCAGTATGCCAATTTCATAATATAGAGCAGGGGGAACTTTAAGGTATATGTGCGATGCATATCCAAAATCAGCCATTCCTTCACCCCCGGCACCGCTCATGTCGATTCCCCTGATGTTGAGCAGCATTACCATGGTGTATGAAAGGATCAAACCTACGGCTCCCCCTACAATGGACAGCAATGTTGTTTCCAGGACCACCATGCTGAATACCCTGATTTTTTTCATTCCTATGGCCATTAAAACACCTAATTCATTAACCCGCTCAAGAACCGACATGAGAATGGTATTGAGTAAACCAAAAGACACCCCCAGTATGATGATTCCCACCACCCATGCAAGATTTTGGTGGAGAAACTCCATCGAATAATACAGCGAGGGCGCCATGTCTGCCCAGTTGCGGACCTCGGCATGGGGGTATAGTTTCTTAAGCTCATCGGTGGCCTCCCTGTATTGATCCAGGTTTTCCAGGACAACAGCAATTTCGGTAACTGCGGTTTTGTCACCAATAAGCTGGTTTAGTTCATTGGCTTTTACAAAAATCGTTCTTTCTTCAAATCGCAGTGATGTTACCGAATAGAGTCCTTCAACCCGGAAAGAAGCACTCACCATCTCACCCGAGATATCCTGGAAGGTGAGAACTACTCTTGAGCCCAGGTCAGCTCTTAATTCTTCTGCCAACTTATGCCCCATTATCACCGAGGGGAGCCTGCCGTTATCTTCAAAATAGGTTCCATCAACCATCAGGTCGTCAAGGTGTGTTGTTAATGCTTCTTTAACAGGGTCAATTCCTTTGATTCGCACTCCTGTATTCATGTTGGCTGTGGCTATCATTCCGTCGAATACTGTGCGATGAGCCACTTGTGCTACACCCGGCATTTGATGAATTTTCTTTGCCATCTGAGCTCCTCCCTCGATACGGTAGTGCGATTCGGGGTTGGCTATAAACCGGGGGTGATGGATTTGAATGTGTGATATCTGGTTTTCAACGGTTTCTTCAAACTGTTGTGTTTCTACTCCCAATCGCATGCCAGCAGAAAAAACTCCTCCCATCAGTCCAAGGACAATAGCAATTATGATTACAATACTTCGGGTCGGGTTACGCCAAATATTTCTCCAGGATATTTTTATAAGTGTTTGCATTGAATTATCACTTTTCAGTTGTTTTTTGCTTTTATTTTCTCGAAGAGGACCCCATGTCTAACCTGAACACTTTATAAACGGGGTACATGCCAACAATTAGGGCAATAAAAAAGATGTTGATGGCTTGTGAGATGAAGATATCGGGAGATATTGAGAAGGACATTACGGGCTCAATACCCATGTCTATCATTACATCACCCAAATCATCCGCCATGGGTATGGGGTGTTTATAGAGCCAGAACATGATTGGAAACCCCAGGGCAATACCTGCCAAAACCCCTATGAAACTGACAAAAATTGTTTCTAGGATACAAATGATTGACAATCGAATTCGTTTTAATCCTATGGAAAGCAGGATGCCAAACTCTCTCACTCGTTCAAACATCATGGTTATAACTGTTCCAAAGATGCCAAATCCTGCCACAATATATAAAATCCAGGCAAATACACTTACCTGTGCATCCCGGGCTTCGAAAGCAGCCACTTTGTCGGGCATTAATTCTTCCCAGGTAAGCACTCTGTACCACTCATCGTCCAGTTCTGCATTTAGTTTTTCAGCAAGTTCGGGTACCAAATCTTTTTGCTTTGTCATGATGATAAGATTGGTTAATCGCTGGGGTGCTGCAAAGAACCCTTGTGCTATATCCAGGGGGAGGTAAACCAAAGTGTTGTTTTGTTCCGGCAGGGGAAACGCCAGCACGCCTCCAATTTTGAATTTGCCTGCTGCCGTCATTCCCTGGAATCCGCGGCCCAGTAGCACTATGGTGTCACCCAAAGAAAGATCAAGCTGTTCCGCAACACCTTTGCCTATTACCGCAAAGTCATCCCGGGGTTCAAACATGCTGCCCTTTATAAGCCTGGAAGAGAGACTGTTCATCTGGTCCTCTTTTTGTGCCTCCACCCCCATCACTTTCACCCCGCGGGTGCTCATTCCTTTGGAAGCAAGGCAAAATCCATGAATGCGAGGTACAATATAATCTATATCAGCAGAATACTTTTCTAATGCTGCTTTTACCTCTTGCTCATAACCCAGCGCATGGTCCATGGTAGGTTCATCGTTGTACATTACATCTTGTATTTGTAAATGGCCGGTTGTGTTTTGCACAATAGAATCAACCATCTGGTCTTTCATCCCGTTGACCATTGACATCAACGTGATGGCCAAAATTGTAGCAAACATCACCGAACTGGCTGTTATAAAGGTTCTCCTTTTTTTTCGCCATAAGTTTCTCCAGGCAAGTGTTACTAACATTTTCATGTGGATAGGCTTAAGCAATTTAATTACAATTAGTTTTGTTGTTGTTTTGGGGTTGATAAGATTCAGAGGCCGGTTATGACTCCAGCTGTTTTCATCCTGGACTATCTTATCTCCCTCATATTTCTTTGTGAGAAAAAGTTGGTATTGAGTTCTACACCAAAATCGGCTTTGTGTGTTGTAATAATAGTTTTGTGACCTTCTTTATCGTGTGGGGTCATTTCCATAACTGTAGGGAAGTCGCGACCTCCCAGGTTTTTTACTTCACTAAACTCGATGGTGCTTACCAGCTCACCAAATTCATTGTAATGCTCCACTTTTACCGGCAGATAATAACCTGTGCTTACCCATCTGATGATTTTTTCATACACAACAGGCGTTTCGGGGTGGGGTATCATTTCAACTTTGTAACATTCAACGCCATCGATGGTTTCTTTGCCCAGCAACTGGTGATCATAATCTTCAACTGTTGAGCTTCCCTGGACCAAATCATCGTTGGTAAAGTCACTACCCATCCATGATTGCGACATCATGCTTGGGGGCATTTTAACGGTGCGATCTATATTGGGTACATAGTTCCAGATCTCATTTTTTCTTTTTAAAAAACTGGTGCCTTCGTCCCGGGCGGGGGCGGTTACCAGGATAAGAGAATAATCATCACCCAGGGTCCAGGCTTTCATACTTATTTCTCTTGTGTAGCGTGGTCTGACGGTTTTCATGGTCATTTCATTGTAGGATGATTCTCCGCGCAAGTTTTCCTCCATTTTCTCAATGATGGCTTTGGGGTCCTGGGCGTTGACATTTACTGCGTAAATGGCGGCTAAGCAAAAAAAGATAATTGTGGTTTTCATTTTTGTTGGGTTTAGTGTTTATTTGTTTTGTAAAATAGTTCACCAGGTTCGGAAACTAAAGAACCCATTTTTTTTAAAAAATCAATTTTTGTTTTTGTCCTTTTCTATGGTTTTCTCCCATTTTTCAATCAGATTGCCCATTTCCTGCAGCAGCCATTCATAAAAGGATATGGCGTTTTCTATCCACTGTGATGGCTGATCTTTTGTGTTGGATCGCAAATGGTATCCCTTTTTGAAAAGGGTAATCATAACCTTGAGGTCATGGGTTCGTTTCTTTAAAATATCGCTCCAGCAAATATCAGGCGACAACTCATAATAGGTTTTTCTGTCTCCCGGGATGGTCACGGTTTTGATGAACATTACGCCGGTAAGGGCCTTAAGATTGGTGCTGATAGAGCTTTTTGAAGCTTGCAGCACCTGGGTGAACTCTTCAAAGGATACTTTCTCTTTGTCGGTAACCATAAGGTATCCCAGTATCCTGCCTGACATTCGAGTGAGGCCCATGCTTTCAAAAAAAAGACCGGACTCTTCAATAAAATTTGCTCTGTCATTCATTGCTGGCATAATTTAGTTTTTTAGGTTCTCTGCAAAGATATAAAAAAAAATAAAAGGTTCGAAAATAAAAGAACCTAAAAAAATGTTTTGAAAAACATACAAAGGACACTAAATAAAGTTTTTATGGTAATTTAAAAAAACATTGTTGTGAGAAGCTAAAATTATGCCAATAATGATAAAAAGCCCAAAAACAGATAAATAAGGTTTTTTTAGTTGCGAACTAAAAGATTGAGCTGTGCGGATGTGAACGGTTATTGTCCGATGGCGAACAGGTTTTCTGAAATCCTGCCTGGGTTTTGCTTAAGCTTTCCTGCTTAAAATAATAATGACAATATATGTAACCGGAGATCTGAAAAATATCCAATGGGTAATCAACCTACAAACAACTATCAGCTTGCAAGACTTTTGTGCTCCCTAATTACTAAAAAAAACCTGGCAGAGGCAGGTTTAAATTGGTTTTTAGTCTGAATAACCCATTCATCATTTGATAAAACAATCCCTGGAAAACCAGGAATACATTTCACAATCATACCCTGGCAAGTATCCGCCAACGTCCCAGTTCAACAACGGATGGAAGGTTATTTCTTAAAAATTAAAAACAACTATCGGTTTTTTTGGAAATAATACATGTTTAAGCTTTCTTTGTTTGTTCTTAAAAAAGTTTAACAGCAAGTGATTTATAAACAACTAAAGCTATCGAAATGAACACACTGAAAAGTTTACTTACTATGGTATTCGCCAGTATCCTTTTCCTGGTATATGCCCAGGATGGAACTGAGGTCTTTACAGCAGAAAAAATGTGGGAGATGGATCGCGTAGGTGCCCCTGATGTCTCTCCTGATGGTGAATGGGCCGTTTTTGCTCTAACGCGGTGGGATATTGAGAAAAACAGCTCAACATCCGATTTACATTTGCTCAACATTGAAGAGGGAACCACCCGCCAGCTAACTTTTACAGGCAAAGAAAGCTCACCGATCTGGAGCCCTGACGGGGAGAAAATTGCTTTTGTTTCCCGTAGGCATGATGGTCCGGGACAGGTATATGTGCTCGATCTCAGCGGGGGCGAAGCGCAAAAAATTACAGATTTGCCAGTGGGTGTTTTTTCCATCAAGTGGTTTCCCACGGGTGAACGCATTGCATTTGGCGCCAATATTCTACCCGAATACAATGGTGATTTTGAAAAGCTGGAAGAGTTGTTGAAAGAGCAACGGGAAAGCAAAGTGACAGCCAAAGTCACGGAAAACACCATGTATCGTTTTTGGGATCGCTGGCTTACTGACGGACATTTTCCCCGCCTTTTCAGCGTGGATATCCAAACCAGTGAGGTGGTTGATTTGATGCCTCATAGTGAAAACTATTTCAGCATGATGGGAGGGGTTTCTTACGATATATCACCCGATGGAGAGCAGATTGCAGTGAGTATGAATAACACTCCGCCCCCATTCGATAATCTGAATTACGATGTCTTTTTGTTACCCACCGATGGTTCTGGTGAACTGACCAATATAACTGAAGAAAACCCCGCTGATGACCTGTCTCCGGTTTACAGCCCTGATGGAGATTATATTCTTTACGGAAAGAAAAACATTTACCATTTTTATGCCGATAGAGTTGAAATGGTGAAATACAACCTGGAAGATGGAAGCAAAGAAAATCTCACCTCTGACATCGACCTTTCATGTCAAAACTGGCTATGGTCACCCAACGGAAGAACCATTTATTTCCATGCACAGCGCAATGCACGTACGGCTATTTTTTCAATTCCAGCCAGTGGGGGTGAGTATACTTTATTATATGGTGAAGGGAGTAGTGGTAATGCAAGCATTGCCGGGCGTCGTGGCAGAGATCTCCTCTTTACCAACCACAGTTTGAACAGCCCCACAGAAATTTTTAAGATGGACAACCGGGGACGTGATGTGAAACAGCTTACCAGCTATAATAATGAAAAAATGGCGGCTCTCAACTTTGGCCGCGTTGATGATGTCACTTACCAGGGTGCTGAGGGGGAAGATATTCAAATGTTTATTGTTTATCCACCTGACTTTGACCCCAACGAGGTGTATCCGATGGTATTTATGATACACGGTGGGCCCCATGGTATTTTTGGAGATAACTGGCACTATCGCTGGAATGCGCATCTTTTTGCAGCTCCGGGATATGTTGTGGCTTTGCCCAACTTCCACGGTAGTACAAGCTTTGGTCAGGATTTTGCCATTTCTATACATGGAGAACATGCCAACAAGCCTTTTGAAGATATTATGAAAGCTGCCGATTATATGGCCGAAAAGGATTATATTGATGAAGACCGGATGGCTGCTACCGGAGGAAGTTATGGCGGGTATATGGTGAGTTGGATAGCCGGGCATACCGACAGATTTGCAGCTCTTGTTAACCATGCAGGGGTATATGACCTCCACCTGCAGTTTGCTTCTGACTATGCAGGCAACCGTGGATATCAATACGGAGGTACGCCATGGGATAATTATGATGTGCTTAATTCACAGAACCCTTCCCAGTTTGCCCATAACTTTCAAACTCCCATGTTGATTATTCATGGTGAACTGGATTACAGAGTGCCCGTAGCACACGGTTTTTTGGTGTATGGTATTTACAAAGGAATGGGACTGGATGCCAGATTGGTATATTACCCTGATGAAAATCACTGGATTCTTACTCCTCAAAACTCCATTTACTGGTATGAGGAGTTACACAACTGGTTTGAAAGGTATTTGAAATAATAAAACACAACAAACCAACCAGAAAAATACAACCCGCAGGGAAACACCACTCCCTGCGGGTTTTCTTTTTGCCAGCTACATCAAAACATTTGATGTTTCAATGGATATCTTTTATAATCAATTCAGCCGGAAGTGGACCGGTACGGAAAAGCGGACCCTCACGGCCTGGGTTCCCATGCGACCGGGTATCCAGTTGGGCATATTTTCCACTGCCTGTATGGCTTCTTCATCACATCCGGCTTCGATACCTCTGATAAGATGTACATTGCTAATGGAGCCATCTGCCTCAACCACAAAACCGATATAAACAGTGCCCTGGATATGTAACTCCCTGGCCAGGCGGGGGTAGTTGATCGTTTTCCCAAAGTAGGCGTACATCGCTTCCATGCCTCCGGGAAACTCAGGCAATACCTCGGGTCTGACAAATATTTCATCATCCCCGGGTTTTTCTTCCCGGGAAAAAACCACCGGGTCGAAACTCAATTCAGGAACCTCTGCTGTGGCATCCACATCAATTTGAAATGCAGCGTCATCAATGTCTATATCATCAGGCACCAGCGTGAAATCCTGGCTGTCCAATGGGGGAGGGGGTTCAGGCTTTTCCGGAATCGTAATCTCAATTATCTCATCTTCCACCACTACTACCGGCATGTCTGGCAGGTCTGTAATAACACGTTCTGTGACCTGGTATTGAAAAGCCAGCAGAACAAATGCCAGAGATAAAGCCAATCCTGTCTTAAAAAACAAGCTTTTCTTGTTTTCAAGATCTTTTGTTGATATTTTTTTTGTGTTCATAGCATCACATGTTTAGGTTCAACATCAAGTTAAATGCGTATAAAACACTCTGTGCACAAAGAACTATTTGAATAAAAAAAGGCCTTTGTTATTAAACGCTAACATGTCTTAAAATATTGTTAATGTCCTGTATTAAAATAAATACAAAGATGAGCTTTGTTGAGGCTAGGAAAGTCTTTTGGTATGAGGCTGTCGGGGCAAATTACGCCAGGGAATAAAAACAGTCATAAAAAATTAGTTTTGGTGTTGATTGCAAAAGGCGAAGACAGACTGCTAAACAATAAAGTGTAATAGGGTGTTGGTCAAGCATCAAAGCCTTACGTGGGTTACTTTAAACGGATAAAACAAGAACTTGAAAACCTTCAAAAAATAACAATCATGCATAGCTACAAAATTACCCAACAGGGGGCTCCGTTGCACCAGGCTGACAAAGCCGTTATATTGATTCATGGGCGTGGAGCTCCCCCTGAAGACATATTGGGGTTGGCAGATTTTTTTGATGATGGCAAAACCTATTTTGCCGCTCCCGAAGCTGAGGAATATACCTGGTATCCCTATAGTTTTATGGTTCCCTCAGCACAGAATCAACCATGGCTCGACAGTGCACTTGAAAATATTTCCACGCTTGTACAAAATATCGAGCAACATCTGCAAACAGAAAAAATTTTCATCATGGGTTTTTCTCAGGGTGCCTGCCTGGCCGCTGAGGTTACTGCGCGTAATGCACGCAGGTATGGAGGCATTGGTGTTTTTACAGGCGGTCTTATCGGAAGTGCGCCAGACACATCCAGATATAAAGGGGACTTTGATCAGACCAAAGTTTTTATCAGTAATGGCGACAGTGATCCTCATATCCCCTTGACCAGGACAGATGAAACTGCAAAAATCATGAAGAAAATGGGCGCAGATTTGGTGAAGGAAATTTTTCCCGGCAGACCACATACCATTAACCTGGAAGAAATAAATAAAGTCAAAGAGTGGTTTTTTACCAGCCAGGAATAACCATCCTCCTTATCTTTTTTTGAGTTTTCAAAATGCATAAACTTATTGCTTAATGCCCTCTTGCTGTTTTACTGCAAGAGGGTTTATGCTTTTTTCAGATTGAAAAATCTGAATATTCCTACCTTTGCAAAAAATTTCAAAGTTGTACCTGGAAATGCTTATAGATGGCATTCCCTTTTTATTTTAAATCAGATGCTACACAAAATCCGTCCATTAATTATAATTGTTTCAATATTATTTGTAGTTGCCTGTTCTGGCTCAAGACATCTTGTTGAATTAACAGAAGACGCCAACCAGGCCTACAAAAACCAGGAATATGCTCAAGCCCTGGCATTATATGAGGAGTATATATATCATTTTGGCAATGATGCCATGTCGATTCCTGACAGCATTTATCTGGGGGCGGGTTTGGCCGCCTTTGAATTGGGACAAACTGACAAAGCTATTGACTATTTGCATCCTGTTAGAAGTTCAGAATCTGCCGGGGCGCAAGCCCAGTATGCATTGGCAGTTTCCAACCGGGAAATTGACAACCTCTCCCGTGAAATTACGGCCCTGGAAACTTACGTGAACAACCACCCTGAGGGAGATCACATTGAGTCTATGCGCAACAGGTTGTTTGAAACCTACGTGGAAAGCAGAAACTACGACAAAGCCCTGGATTTATGGCCTGACTTAAGCGGCCAGGCAAAAGAACAGGAGTCTATGATTAATCTGTTGTTTGTTACACATCGTGCCCTGGATAATGAAAGTGAAATGGATGCACTGGCCCACGAGTTAATTGAGAAAAACCCTGATAATGTGGATGCACTTGAGTATTTGGCCCAAAAATATTTCTGGAAAGCTGAAAATCGCTACCAGGAAGAAATGAAAGCTTATGAAAATAACCGGACCCATAGTCAGTATGCACAGTTGCTGAGGGCTTTCGATGTTCTCAATGAAGATTTTCGCACCTCCCTGAATTATTACCTGCGATTGTACGAACTTAACCCAAAAGCTGAATATGCCCGTTTCATCGGAAATATTTACCTCCGGTTTGATGATGAAAATAAGGCACAGTATTATCATGACAAAGCCAATGAATAAAATGACATGTTGAAGACGCTGATCATCGTAGGATTGGGAAGCTTTGCGGGCGGTATCCTTCGTTTCGTGATTTCCAGGTTTGTGCAGTCTGTTTCCGGGGGAGGATTTCCCTGGGGAACGCTTATTATAAATTTGCTGGGGTGTTTGTTGATTGGAATATTTTATGGTTTTTCTGTAAAAGGGTATCAGGTTGCCGCTGAATGGAAGTTGTTTTTTGTTGTTGGAATTTTCGGAGGTTTCACTACTTTTTCTGCTTTTTCAATGGAAAACCTCGATTTGTTAAGGGCCGGAAATATCATGTCCTTTTTCTTATATGTCGGTTTAAGTGTCTTCCTGGGGCTTTTGGCCACCTATGGTGGTTACTTAATGGTGAAAACGGTTTAATCCATTTTGCCGTTTTTCGGGGTTTCCAGGCATATTGGTAAGAGGTTGCACTTTTAGATTAAGGTCAGTGGGGTTTCATGCTTTTACTTGTCCTAGTGTTTTTCACAAAAAAGATATCCCATCGTATTGGGATTTTTTATAGGTTTGTGCAAAGATGCAATGCTATCAGGTTCTCTTTCAACCCAAAACTAATCTTTAAAGCCATGTTTAAAGCCATTACCCCCTGTTTATTTATAGTATCAGTATTGTTTGTTTTGACTTCCTGTGGAGGGGAGCAAAAAAACGAAGAGGCACGAGATAAAGCTGAAAAGGAGGAGGCTGATCCCCCCCGCGTTATTCCATCCTTCAATGCTGATTCGGCCTATCATTATGTTGAAAAGCAGGTTTCATTCGGACCCCGTGTGCCCAATACCAATGCTCACCGTGAGTGTGGAAATTGGTTGCAAGGCACCCTGGAGCGGTTTGCTGATACGGTTTATGTGCAAAATACCAGGGTAAGAGCCTATGATGGTACCGTGCTGCAGATAAGTAATTTCATCGGAAGTTTTTCCCCCGAAAAGAGGAGTCGTATATTATTGGCTGCACATTGGGACACCCGGCCATGGGCTGACCACGATCCGGACCCGGAAAATCATTATAGTCCCTTTGACGGGGCCAATGATGGTGCCAGTGGTGTGGGTGTTTTGCTTGAACTGGCCAGACTTTTGAGTCACTCATCACCCGACGTAGGGGTGGATATTGTACTTTTTGATGCAGAAGACTATGGTCTTCACAGGGAGGAGCAGGGACCAGACCGGGATAGCTGGGCTCTGGGTAGCCAGCACTGGGCCCAAAGCCCTCATAGGTCTGACTATGACGCAAGGTTTGGTATTTTACTGGATATGGTGGGTGCACAAGGAGCAACATTTTTGCATGAGGGCTATTCTTTACTGTATGCACCCCACGTGGTACGAAAGGTTTGGGAAATTGCTCAAAGAATAGGGTATGGTCATTTCTTTCTGAACCGCGAAGGAGGGTATATTATGGATGACCATTACTATGTAAATGAAATCCGTAATATACCTACCATCAACATCATCGATCAACGAAGTGGAACTCCCCATGGCTTTTTTGAGCATTGGCATACCATGCAGGATAATATGGATGTTATTGATCCTGCAACGCTTGAGGCGGTGGGGCAAACGGTCCTCACTGTGATTTTCAGGGAGTAATTTGGCAGCTACTTAAAGGTTGTTGGCCAGGTTGGCCAGATCCGAGCGCTCTCCTTTTTCAAGCCTTACATGGGCATATTGATTACTCCCTTTTACGCGGTCAATGAGGTATGAAAAACCATTACTTTGTGAGTCGAGGTAGGGGGTGTCAATCTGGAATATATCCCCGGTAAAAATCATTTTTGTGTTTTCCCCCGCCCGGGTGATAATGGTTTTTACTTCATGAGGGGTGAGATTCTGTGCTTCATCAATGATGAATATTATGTTTGACAAACTTCTTCCCCTGATATAAGCAAGGGGGGAAACCACAATTTTTTCATTTTCCAGGGCTTCGGTAATGTTTTTAAATTCTTTATCCTTCTCCTTGTAGCGGCTATGAATAAACTTNAGGTTGTCGTAAAGGGGCTCCATGTATGGGCTCAGCTTAGAGCTTACATCGCCCGGCAGGTAGCCTATGTCGCGGTTGGCCAGCGGGATTACCGGCCTTGCCACAAACAGCTGTTCGAAGCTTTTCCTCTGCTCAAGACAGCCCGCCAGGGCCAGAAGTGTTTTTCCT
>SL_3KL_010_SEDDRAFT_10002502_pt1 | contig 16805 bp, 5 predicted proteins | sample SodLakKL_010_SED_2_FD_10381 | JGI IMG/M metagenome (IMG submission 10381) | reverse complement strand
TGATGCCGGTGAGGTCATCTACAAAATCAATGATGTCGTCAACCAAAGCTTGTATGTTTGCTGCATCGTCCAGAGCGGATTGTGCATCCGCTACTTCATTGGCAGCCTGCGATGCAGCATCTTCCATGTTTTCTGCCTCCTGCCTTGCCTGATCGATTAATGCAGCATATTCATTGCTGCCCCTTCCGCCGTCCCAGCTGCCTGCCTGGTAGGCCACCCAAACGTCAACATCGCCGGTGTAAACGAATACATCCACATATACACTTCCGGCAGCATAAAACAGACTGTGCTGAGACACATAAGCAGCAAATAGCTCACCTCCAATGGAAGCTCCAAAAACGGTTACGTCGGCCGATATCTCACCATAGGCGCCAAATCCACTGTCAACGATATACCAGATACCGGCTTCAATGTTTCCGTCGACAGATCCCCACCAACCATCCGCATAAACCGAGAGGCCCGTATTGATTAATAATCCATCATTGCAGACAATGAAATCACTGGACATATTTGCTGCTCCCAATACCTGCAGATGTTTCTCTCCGTAGATTGCCCAGACCAGGTCACCCTCATTTGAGACGGCAAAAAATCCAATCTGTCCGTCGCCCTTGACGACCGGACTGTAATCAATGTCGACCTTTACAATCCCTTGCACTCCCGGAGTGTCGCTGCCATAATCCACATTCAGATAAAGGTTTGCAAAAAGATTTTCTTCAGGTTGTCCCATCAGGAGACCGTTTACATATAAGCTTGTAAACTGATCTGTAGCTTCAAGGAATAGCGTTCCCTCCACATAATATGGGTCGGTTCCGACAATGCCGGCACCGGCATAGACGAAAGCTGCGAAGCGTACATCACTGTTGAATTCGGGTGTTTCAAGATAAGTAAGTCCGGCAGCGGCGCGAACCATGTCAAAATCATTCTGGTCAGGCCTGTAATAAAAGCCACCACCTGCACCACTCAGCGTTATAATTCCCGGTATGATGGGTATGCCCGGACTGACATCTGCCCGAACAAATAAACCAAAGCTGATGTTATCGCCGTCTTTTTCAATCTTACCGGCAACACCCAGGCCTGCGCTTACACCTTCAGTCTGAAATTCACCTGCACCGGCAACACTTAAGTGGAAGAAGTCCTCCGCTGTGATATATCGCATGCTGACCCAAATGTTTGCCAGGTCGCCTATCTCCAGAAATGCATTGTCAATATAGAGGTGCAATTCATCTTCCGATGAAATATAAAACAACACTTCATCCACTCCTCCTGCAAACGAGTCAAAACCGCCACCATTGCCATTGCCCGCTCCGTTTATGGTGATGCTTGCTTCACTGATGCGCAGATGTCGTTTGGTTGTAACTTCAGTGGTTTCTACAACCGGATCTTCCATGGTTGAGTCATCGCCCTCGATCTCCAGTGTCAGAAGCCCACCGTTAGGAGCATAATCGAAGTCGCCCAGCGAGAGAGAAACTTTATCCATCAAAGTAAATGATACACCGCCATCGAAATANCCGATGTCGTCAATACCGCTGCTGTTTACCCTGAAACCTGCAAAGTTTGCTTCACCACTTACCTGGGGCAGCAGCAAACTGGCTGATCCACCAATTTCTATTCCGAAATCATCATCGTATGTGGCCAGGGCATGGATAGATATACCAAAGAAGCCGGCATCAAAGGTGAATAACGGATTATTTCCGGTTGGACTGCTTGTGATATTCCATTGAAAGCCATCATTGTAATTGTAGCGGAAACCCCATTTGTCATAGATGTTTCCGGCTTCTCCAAACTCAATTCGTTTATTGACATCATTTTCCACATATACCGCTGTCGTAGCATAGAACGTGGTGTTCGACATGTGTTTGAAGTCAATGTCAATAGCCACAGCCGTTAAATCAAGGGTTGCAAACTCACCAAGGGTAACCTGTGTCCGGTCATCAGAGATTTCAAACCCATCTCCAAACTGAAAATGGGGTCCGTCAATAGAAATATCCACATTTGAACGATCTGTCTGAGCCAGATTGACAGTGAATGAGGATGATTGCTCGAAGGGAGCGGGAAGGCTTACATTACCTGTTACACCCAGACGCAGTTTGTTTTCTTCAGTAACTCCGAACAATATTTGTTCAATAATAAGATGGTTCTCAAGGATCACCAGATCTTCTGAGAGCAGGTTGACGTCTATGCCGGCACCAATGTTGAAAGACCCGTCTGTCCCAATCGTCATGCCGCTGAATACCACTTCTCTCTCCAGCACCTCCAGTTCACCATCCATGCTGACATACAAAACCTTTTCCTGTGCATTATAATCGGGTGTAATGGATGAGACCAATACCCTGACCCTCTCATCAAAGAAATAAAACTCCTGTTCCTGNANATCAGCGGAGATGNTGCCAACAGATATACCNGAAGTGCCAAGGGATAATTCTTCAATGGTCACCGCGAAGTCATCACCAAGGANGTCAGGCAAACTNATCATGCCGGAAAGGACAAGGGCAAAGTCTTCTGAAGTGGCCGTTGCCTCAAAATCAGTGATTGCGAATCGTGCAAATGCGACATCGAGGGTGTCCGTGTGTTCAAGACCAATGGCGAAAGACCAGCTGCCTCCGGGGTTGGCTGAAACCATGTAATTGGCTTCAAAAGGCATGGGAGAGAACTCCTCACCTTCTTCATCCATAAAGAAACTGCTTTTGAATTGGCCTTTCATTTTGAACGCATTTTCTTCGCCGAAAGCAGCCTGTGCGTAATAAAGATCAAAAATGAAGGTATCATCAGCGAAAGCGTGTGTCAACTCCGGTTCATCCTGCGGGTCATAGTCTGCATTGCCAATATGGAAGCTTGCCTGTTCAAAACCATGCTGACTAAACCGAAGTTCATCAATAATTACCTGTATCTCATTGAGTGACTCCGGCAAGTCAAGCAGCGCGCTTGCTGATAAAGCACCCACACCGTTTTCTCTTTTCTCATAGGTAAGACTTGTAAGTGTAATGGGAAGCTCCGGTATTTTAAAAGGCTGATTCCCATACTCATTCTCATTCATATTCAATTGGATGCTTCCATCGGTAATCTCAAAAACATCATTTATGCTGATAGAGAACGCGGTTGAAAAGCGGGGGCTGTTGCCCGATTCATCTTCAAGACCTGCAATAACGATATCAATGGTTTCACCTTCAAGCGTTTTAAGTGTTCGTTGCCCTTCTGCCACATCAAGCTCCACCAGGAGGTTTCCGCTTTCATCCCGCAGAACCATGTATGCAATTTCTTTTGATGGCAGTCCCAGGGTGTCTGGAATTGGCAGCATACCAAGGATGTCACCCAACCCCAGCCCGTCTGTGTCATACCAGGCAAGCAGCGTTGATTCTTCATCTTCATCAAGCCATATTTCTGCCCGTCCGCTTTTAGCCGAGGAGGTCGGGGGCATATGCATACTGAAGTTGTCTATGAAGACGACCCTCAGGTTGTCATAAAACTGTTCGTCATCCTCCGGATCTTCCGGATCGTCAGGATCATCATCAGGCGGACCGGGCATGTCCGGGAGTTTGACGGTAGCCGACGCTTCGCCGGTAAACCCAAGTCCGTTGGCATCCAATACCATCCCAACATCCTGAAAGTCCATGCGGATGACATTTTTATCATCAGGGAGATCCTGATCAAGTCCAACCAGTTGCCACTGAACAGGAAGGAAAAGCAGCTCAAAGGCAAAGCCTGAACTGATGGCTGCCTGACCGTCAACAATGGTGAGGTCACTGAGTTGCAACACGAGATCATCAAAAGCCACAGCAACGGAAATATCTTCGGTTACATTCATGCTGCCTGAGGCTTTAAAAGTAAGTCCAAGGCTATCCAGTCGTGCCTGCTCCACATTAAAGGAAAGGAACGGATCCTCAGCCATAGCAGGGAAATGCCATTGGAAAGCATCGGTTATTTCAATGGCTCCNTCAGTGATNTTNCCTGAAATGAGNTCCAGGGAAAGATCACCGCTGATGTTCAGATCCGGCTGCTCTTCACGTGGAATGTTTAATGCTGCTGATCCTGANAGCAGCGCTTTNTGTGTNCCATCGATANAATCAAGTTCCAGTCCGGAGTTGGAAAAGGATAATCCCATGCTGCCAATNGGAATTGATCCGCACGGGACGATATTTTCAATGCTGCCGGCAAACCCGCTTCCTTCAACGATCGTAAGACTGAATGCAATCGGGTCACAGGCTTCTTCTGTTTCGAACTGATGGATGGATGGGATGCTGCCTTCGATAGTGACATCAATGGCCTGCCGGCCTTCACCTTCCTCAATTTTTTCATAAAGGTTTCCCGCGAATTCGACAATCTCCATGGCAGAATCGCCAAGCGGAATTGTAATGGGTTCAATTGGTTGATGTACTTCAACAGATCCGGTAAAATGACCGTTTTGATAACCTGCGTCAAGCACGGTCAGCGACAGCCCTTCCAGTTCCGGGGCAAGCTCTGTAAGTCCCGGGAAAGAAAGGGCAAAATCCATTTTCGGAATTAATCCATCCAGATCACCCGGGGAGAAATCGAAGATATTGATGGCAACGCTGCCGGTTCTGAATGCCAGTGGCTCAAGTTCAAAACCAAGAAGATTTACTGAAGGTACCAGAAGTGGTGGCTCTGAACCGTCATTTAAATCCTGGGCCGGTATTACAAAGCCATTTGGACGTATTTCGACGCCCTGCAGGGGAATGAGCAGCGTGTCGCTATCTTCAAAGCGCATCCCGAATGAGAAATCAAGCTGTGCATAAAAGTCAAAACCATCATTTTCTTTTCGTATGAAAGATTCAGAGCATGGATTTCATTGATTTGAAAGATGAATGGGTCGATGTCCAGTTTTGGATTGTCGCTTGAGACGTCATAAGCAAACTCCTGTATGCTAATGCCATGACGGGTATACTCTAATGACAGCTCTGCTCTTGCCGAATGCCCGTCACCGGAGGCAATTTCAAACCCCCCGTCAATTTCAAACATAAATTCCGGCAATCCGGGTTGCAGCAACTGGTATTGCGCCCATCCGGCAATTGACTCAACTGACAGCAAAGCGATTTCGCTGCCGCCAACAAGCGGGATTTGTGCATTGAGATCCGGAATGTTAACTGTTGTATTCAGACTGCCATCTGTTCCTACAAACATGGTGAATGATGCTTCTTCTCCAAGCTGTTCATCAAAAAGAATAAGATCACCGCTAAAGAAAAGGCCCTCAAGGAATAACTCTTCAAAATCAAAATCCCCATAAGATATTTGCTTTAGCGACATAGGTATGCCATATTGGGTCAGGTCAAAACGGTCATCATGGGCGGGAACGCTTACGTGGATCTCTCCGCTTTCAAATTGCAGGGGCGACAAAGACAAAACGATGTTTGAAAATTCAACCAGAACGCTGGGAGGTGTGGTTTGGTCTCCCTGTAAGACGGGGAATACAAATTCAACTGCTTGTCCGGGTTTTGTGCTGATCACAACAGTAAAATCATTCTCGGGATCTTCTTCAATATCAATAAGTAATTCGTCGTCTTCTTTTAAAACCAGGTAGGCGATGTTGTGTTTGGGCAGTGGAAGCTGCGCAGGGATCACGTCCTCAATATTGAAAAATCCGAAAGATGGATGAAATCCAAACTCATCGATAATTGCAATGGTTTGGTTCTGATAGCTTATGTCAATCTGGCCATTGGCTACTTTAAATGGATCCAGGCCAAAAGCAAAGTCGTCAGAAAACGCGACGGAGAGGTCTTCAATTTCGAAACCTGCAAAGCTAAGTTGTGCATCTGCAGTTCCTGAGGCGCGCAATCCCAGGTTGTCTATCACTATTTCGCCTGCCAGATTAAAAACAATGCCCGGATCCAGCTCGAGATCGCTGCCAAAGGGAACGGCGCCGTAAGTTAATGAGAAATCTTCCGGGTTGATTCCCAACTGAAATGCAAAATTTTCGGAAAACACAATATTCCCCTCTTTTATGGAAAAGCTTTGCAGGTCAAGCAATAGCTGGTTGACAGCGACGGAAATGGTTTGTTCGCCAACAACAAAATCCTGACTGCCATCGATATAGAGTCCGTCGAGGTTGATAATGGCTTCATTGATGTGGAAAACGAGGACTTCATCCTCCTGAGGGATTTTCCATACAAATGGCTCATCAATCAAAAACTCCAGTTCGTAAAATTCGCCTGTAATCAAATCCACCCCGATTTGTCCGTGTACCTGGTTGGTTCCCCCTTCCGCGGTAGGGAATTCCAGATAGGCATCTGCTTCAAATATGGCTGATTGCCCGCCATTGTCCTCTTCGAAACGCAACACGCTTTCTGTGACTGTTGCTTCATAAGGACCGATTTTCAGAGGACAATCCGGAATGATATTCGTTAATTCTCCTTCGATGATCCCTTCACCTGAAATGCGCATATTCCCGGCGCCAAGGTTTACTGTTTCGTCTCCGCAGTCGAATGGTGTCCCGAGAGTCAGCAGTGCGTCCAGTTCAAGATAACCATCCAGTTCAAGTGCGCCTGCAGCATAAGTACCTGAAATGCCACCGCCAAGTTGATTGACATTTATGCCATAGCCTGCTCCGAAAGAGATGGCGCATTCATCTGGGCTGAAATCTGTGAGTGGAAGATCAGCAGAGAACGTGCCACCGGAAAAAGTCGCATCTTCAATATCCAGTGCAAGGTTTCTCAGACAAGAAGGCAAGTGGTTGCCGAAGTTCGGCGTATACAGTTCAAAATCAAAACCAAAGTCCCATGGACCACTTGTCAACCCATCCCAGTCGAACCAGGGGAAGGTAAATGATTGCATGTTGAAAGCGGTGACCCTGGCTCCAAATCCTGCAAGTTCAATTGCCGGTATCCAGGCAAGGTCATTTTCGTCAAACATTATTTCCGGGAATGTGATCCCGTCGTTGTTCAGCGTAACACCGTTCATTCCGCCCAACTCAAGATCGTCGAACGACGGGAAACGGATTTTTGCATCCATATCAACGCCGAAATCCCAGTCGTTGAGTGCCGGGTCGTATGACAGAAAAGGGTTTTCAAAGCGGGTGATCAGCAGGTCGGCAACACCCAGCTCGATGGGAGGGGGGTTGATGATGATGGAAGGCGGATAGAGTTCAAAAGAAACACCTTCTGTATCTGACATACCAACAAGCATCGGAATTTCATATGATTTATCATCATAGGCATCCAGCGACAGGGAACCGGTGATGGTTGCATCAAAGTTGAGGGATTGTTGTTGCCAGTCAAAGTCGAGCAGGCCGGAGGCGTTATGCAGGTAAAGGGAAACGTGATCAGAGTTTGGGATCAGCGGGATGTTTTGACTGATGCCGCAAACAAAATCCAGGGAGACCTGACCGTCATCAAACTGAAAGACATCACTGATCTGGCATGGTGTTGGATTGTCGAAGAAGCTTACCTGGGCATCAAGCATAAGGAAAGCCCCCGGAAACGTGGCTGTCAGACTGTTAATGACGATGCTCATTGGGTTTTCTCCCAGCTGAAACAATGGTGTACCGCCTGGCCCCGTTGCAGAGAGGTATCCTGAAAATCCGTCAGGCTGAAGGCTTAATGATCCGGTCGTTTCAGGATAATGTCCGGTGGGATCAATGATGCCGGCGTCAACTGTCAGGCCTTCAAATACAGACCATTGGATGTTTTCCAGCCTGATGATCTCACCGACTCCTTCAAGTGGCAGGACGCTTGAGTCTATACTTCCGGTCACATAACCGCCAAAAGCGATTGGGTTTTCGATGCCTGCCAATGGGATTTCCAGATCAGAGCATATGATGCCGATCTCGACAATGCCAGGTTGTCCGGGAAAATCAAGAATCAGTGTTGCAAAACCGTCGAGCAGTACAGAGGTTTGCCGGGTGGTCACTTCCAGCTGATCCAGATCAATGATTTCAGCAAACCCTGGTATCAGCTGAATGCTTTCCAATTCATCAAAGTCAAAATCTACAAAAACATCTTCAACCGTAAAAGTATAGACTTCGGTCTGGCCATCATCACTGATTGGTAAGTCATTGTTGGTTTCAGAGGCCGTTACCATCCATGCATAACTATTGCCAACTTCGAGCGGGAGATATTCATGCGTATAGATTAAAAGCGGTTGCTGGATTACTTCGCGAAGGTGTTCACGGTTGGCATCAATGGCCTGTTGTTGCGTCTGTCCGGGTTGCATTTCCACAATCAGCAATTCATATTCAAACTGCATCCCCGGGATGCCAATCACGGGTGTCCATGAAAAAACCGGATAAAACGGGGAGATGACACTTTCGTCCATCGGGGCGATCAGGATGGGTGGCTGTGGAAAACGGATTTCAAAAAACACGTAGTGGGGGATGGCCACAATGTTTTTGAAATGATCAAACGGTACCAGCTCTATATCAATAACATAAGACCCTTCTGGCAATACTCCGGTACGAATTATCTGTTCCAGCAAATCACCATCAAATTGGTCGATAAACCCCTTGGAAAAACGGATTTCCGGCGTGTCATCAAAGCTCGAATATTGATATGTGCCCGGTGTATACGTAACGACTTCAGAGGTTGCCTGAACAATCTCTTCACCATTTCTGGTAAGACTGATTTCGTAAACAAAGTCTACCGGACCGGGGTTTGCCGGATTGGTATAAGTCATTTGCATCTGGTATTGACCCTGGTGATAATTGTTTTCAATATCACTCACATAAGGAACATTGAGAACGGGCGGAATCCCGGTAATGTTTATGTTCGTAGTTCCCTGAGAAAAAGTTTGAAAAAAGATCGCAATAATGATTGCTGTCGTAAGTAATAATCTCTTCATCTTCCTGTTTTTGGTTATAGCAAAAAAATAAAGCAGCACCCGGATACATTGACCCAAATACTGAAAGTTTAAATATTTTCAATACAGACAAATATGTCTGCAAGCATGAATATGCCCAGTGGCAGGATTGCCATGGTGTTATATTTTCTGGCTTTGTGATACAACATTGAAACAGTAAACAGTGGTTTTGACAATTGTTTAATATTTTTATGTAGATATGATCATTTAACTCAACTTGAGGGGTTTATGGCACTGAGAAAATGATTATCACGCTAGATTTGGCGAGAACAGTTGCGTCAACAAAAATTTTATCGTTTTGCAGCAACAGTTGCTATTGCAATTTAATAATAATTTTTTAATAAAACAAGCGTATAATTGCTTTGGTGATGCTTTTTTTAAAAAAGGGCTTTATTCAGGAGCGATTTCTTTGGCATAAAAGAAGTTTGCAGGAATTCCTCCTGTATGCCAGAAAAGGATGTTCGTATTGGGTTTCAGGTTTTGATTTTTCAGATGATGCAGCATGGCGTAAAATGCCCTGCCGGTATAAACCGGATCAAGAATAATTCCCTCTTTTCCGGCTAGTGTCCGGATGGCTTCTTTTTCGTTTTCCGTAACCACACCATATCCTGCTTCATTGAACCCCCTGAGCATAGGGATGTCATTTAATTTGGTTTTTTTCTTGATATTGAAGCAGTTGCATCCATCATTTATAATTTGGAGAATTTCTTCTTCCAGTTTTTTTTCACCTGTCTTTTCTTTGTCAATGCAAACGGGCATCAGTGTTGCATTGAGCTTATACAGTGTCATCCCCAGCATCAGTCCTGCCTGCATTCCACCGGAGCTTGAGGCAAAGAAAATATAATCCAATGCAAGCTCCATTTGATCGAGTTGTGTTTTCAGTTCTTCCACAGCTTCAACATAACCCAGCGCGCCGCAAAGGTTTGAGCCTCCGTAAGGGATTATGTATGGTTTGCGACCTTCACTTTCCAGTTTTTTTGCCAGGTTCATTAGTCCGGGGCCTTTTTTGTCCTCTTTCGTGAAATGCAGTTTCGCGCCCAGGATTTTGGAAAGCAGCAGATTGCCTGTTGTTTCTTCTTGTTGATCGCCGCGAAGGAGCAGATGGCACTCCAGTCCGGCCACCGCGCATGCAGCGGCTGTTTGCCGGCAATGGTTTGACTGCTGGGCCCCGGCGGTAATTACTGTGTCGGCATTTTGCGACAATGCTTCTCCGATCAGGTATTCGAGTTTGCGGGTCTTGTTCCCGCCGGTTGCCAGACCGGTGTGGTCATCGCGTTTGATGAAAATCCGGTAATCCGGGTATTGTTTCGTAAGATTCTTTAACTGATGCAGGGGTGTAGGGAAAAACCCAAGCGGAAATTTTTGTTTTTTCATCATTACCGAAAAATGATTGTTAATTATCGATTGAGCTACTAATTACGCTAAACGCTAAACATCAATCAACCAGTCATCCAATCAACCAGTCATCCAATCAACCAGTCATCCAATCAACCAGTCATCCTTTAACCTATAGTGGCCAGATAATCGGCAACAGCAGCATGCTTACAGCCATAACAACCAGTGTTAACGGAATGCCAACCCTCAGGTAATCAGAAAACCGGTATCCGCCCGGGCCCATCACCAGCAAATTTACGGCATGGGATACCGGACTCATAAAAACAGAAGCAGCAGAAATTGCAACTGCCATCATTACAGTTTGCGGCGATATATCAAATACTGCAGCTGCTTCCAGGGCAACGGGAGACATGATTACCACGAGTGCTGCCGGGTGAATGGCGATGGTAAGCATTGCCGTTACAAGATAAAGCCCTGCAATAATTCCCCAAGGCCCAAAATAACCAAAGCTTTGCACCACACCTGTAGCAAGGATGCTGGCGGCACCTGTTTGTTGCATGGCAATACCCAGCGGGAGCATGCCCGCGATCAGGAAAACTGCCCGCCAGTCAATCGCACGGTATGCTTCCTCCATTCTCAGGCAACCGGTTAAAACCATTAAGGCAATACCACTTACAGCTGCAATGGCAAGAGGAACAAATCCAAGGATAACCGGAGTAAGGATGGCTGCCATAATCAATGCTGCAGTTAGGGCTTTCCCCGTACGCTGGGGCTGCCTGGCAATATCTGTAAGAAGAATCAGGTCGTGCTCCTCATCCATAAGCTCCAGTCTCTCACGTTTTCCGTAAAGCAATAGAGAGTCACCGAAACGCAATGGTATGTTATGAATATCGGTGCGATGGGCATGTCCTTCACGCCAGATGGCCAGTACGGTTAATCCATATTTTTTGCGAAAGTTAATCTCCCTGAGGGTTTTTTTTGCCAGCAAGGAACGTGGCGCAAGGACAACTTCTGCAATCTGTACTTCATCTGACTCAAGACTTTGCAACCCGGGTGCTTGTTCATCAAGAATCTGGATCTCTTTGAGTCCCTGCAGCAATGGAATATCTTGTATATTTCCTTTTACAAGAAGCCGGTCATTGGCATTTATGGTTGTACCCGGCACATATGTCTCAAGCTTTTGTTGCTCATGAAGGGTTCCCACAACAGTAAGGCCAAAAGCGCTGCCAATCTGGCTTTCGGTTATGGCCCGCTCAAAAAGTGTTGCATCCTCACCAACATCCATAAAAAACAGGACCTCATGAAGCTTATAGTCGTTGGACAGTTCCTCCTTTCCTACCGGATTGATCTTGCTGATCTTATTTTCCTGCTCAAGTATCTCAAGCCGTTCCTTCGGGCCTTGCAGCAATAATGTGTCATTTGCTTCCAGTATGAAGTCATGAAGCATGTTGTAGAATATTTCGCCTTGTTTTTTTGCTGCCAGCACATTGATCCCCAATCTTTTCCGGAAATCCGTGTCTTGTAATCGTTTGCCTGCCAGAGGAGAGTTGTCACTAACCCGGACTTCATAAATAAAAAGCGCTTTATTCAGGTAATCCCTGATATCTATTTCCAGTTTTTGTGCTTCAAGTACTTCCCAGTTTTTCATTGCTTTGATGGCATCAATCTTTCCCTGCACGTGCAACTTGTCATTGCTTCTTATGATTGTTTCAGGTCCGGGGTCCAAAACGGTTCCATGATCCCTCGTGATGGATAAAACATTGATGCCAAGGCCGGCACGAAGGCGGCTTTCTTTGAGTGTTTTGCCAATAAGAGTCGATGAGGGCTTGATTCTGAGCATAAAGGAGCGCTCTTGTAAGGCATAAGATGATGAAATAACCTGTTGCTGCTGCACGCCTCTTTGATCCAACGCTTCTCGTTTGGGTAAAAAATGTCTTCCAATAAAAACCATAAACAGCGTGCCAAAAAGGAGTGCGGAAACGCCTATGGGAGTAAAGTCAAAAAAACCAAACGCACTTTGTCCTGCATCACCAAGCGCATAACTGATCAGCAGATTTGGAGGGGTGCCTATCAGTGTTGTCAGTCCGCCCAGCATGGAGCCAAAAGCAAGAGGCATTAATAAACGGGATGGCGAAATATTCTTGGCTCTTGCCATATCCATTACAACCGGTAGCATCAGTGCCGCGACTCCGATGTTATTCATGAATGCGGACAGTGCGCCTGACGACAACATGATGGTAGCGATCATTCTGCCCTCATTATTTCCCGCTACCTTTGTCATGTGTTTGCCAATGATCCGGGCCACGCCGGTCTGGTATAATGCGGCACTTAGAATAAACATAGCCCATACTGTAACAACAGCCGGATTGCTAAATCCGGAAAGGGCTTGCTGAGGGGTGATTAAGCCGGTGAAAGCCAAAGTCCCCATCACGAGCAATGCCACGATGTCCATCCGCACCCGGCCGCTAAAAAACAGAACCAGTGCAGCGATCAGTATGGAGAAAACAAGAATGATCTCTATGGTCATATAAATCAAGAACGTTGATCGTTTTTCGGAATATTTTGTATTCATCAAAAATAAGGTTTTTTATAATATGAATCCAACGGAAGCTTTAGGTTGCATCACGATATCAAGACGCATACGGGGGTGCGCCTCTGCTTGAAACCGGAAACTGTGGGTCCGGACAAACATCAGTAAATAATTCCTGAACAAAGAAGCATTCAAGCTGTTTGATCTTTTAAACAAAAATTGCTTATGATGAAGGCTGAAAATAAAAAGCGGAAGAAAAACTCCCCGACACCGCCAAAAACGGTATTGCTCCGGGCATATGAACTGATGACGACGGCAATTGCAATGTCTGATAAATATGAGGAAAGAAAGGATGTTACAGCCAAATACGTGCATACCACTTCGCGTGGTCATGAAGCAATACAATTGGCCGTGGCGATGCAGCTGAAGCCGCAGGACTGGCTTTCACCATATTACCGGGATGACAGCATGATGCTCGGTATTGGTCTTGATCCCAAAGACCTTATGTTAACGCTTCTTGCCAGGAAAGATGAGCCTTTCTCCGGTGGCAGGTATTATTATTCACATCCTTCTTTAAATCGTGATGATATGCCGAAGATTCACCACCAGTCTTCAGCGACCGGTATGCAGGCCATCCCTTCGACGGGCGTGGCAATGGGCTTGCAATACAAGGAGAAAGAAGGACTGGCTGATGATTTTAAAGGAAAGAACCCTGTGGTGGTCTGCTCGATGGGAGATGCTGCAACAACGGAAGGAGAAGTATCAGAGGCCTTTCAGATGGCTGCTTTGAAACAGCTTCCCATTATCTACCTGGTACAGGATAATGAATGGGACATTTCTGCCCATGCTAAAGAAACACGCGCACAGGACATTACCAAATATGCTCAGGGTTTCAATGGGATAGAAACAAGAACGATCGATGGCAGCGATTTTGTTGAATCTTACAAAACAATGGAAGAGGTTATTGCCATTGTCAGAAAGGAGCGGCGCCCCTTCATTATTCATGCCAGGGTTCCTTTGCTTGGACATCACACTTCCGGTGTGAGGAAAGAGTGGTACCGTGATGACCTTGATGAACATGCAAAGCGTGATCCTTATCCGAAACTGCAAAAAGCGCTTGTGGATTTCGGTGTCAAATCCAACGAATTGAGGCAAACAACTGAAAAGATCAGGAAAATGATCGATCAGGCTTTTGAAGAAGCGGTTAATGCAGATGAGCCTGATACCGAAGATGTCGGGGCGTTTGTATTTGCACCTACACCAATTACTGAAGAACGTGGTCAGCGTGAACCGGAGGGCAAAGAGAAAAAAGTGATGATTGACAGTGCTTTGTTTGCGTTGCGTGAAATAATGGCAGAACATCCTGAAGCATTATTGTATGGACAAGATGTAGGCAGGCGTTTGGGTGGTGTTTTTCGTGAAGCAGCTACACTGGCGCAGCAGTTTGGTGACAACAGGGTGTTTAACACGCCAATTCAGGAAGCCTTTATTATCGGAAGTACACTCGGGATGTCGGCAGCAGGGCTGAAACCAATTGTTGAGGTTCAGTTTGCTGATTATATCTGGCCGGGCCTCAATCAATTGTTCTCAGAGTTGAGCCGCAGCTGCTATTTGTCGAAAGGGCGGTATCCGGTGAGCTCAGTGATTCGTGTACCGAGCGGTGCTTTTGGCTCAGGCGGACCCTATCACAGCTCGAGCGTAGAATCTGTGCTAACAAATATCAGAGGCATCAAAGTTGTGTATCCGTCAACCGGTGCTGATCTGAAAGGGCTGCTCAAGGCTGCTTTTTATGATCCCAATCCGGTTGTAGTCCTCGAGCATAAGGGCTTGTACTGGTCGCGGCTGCCCGGAACACAGGGAGCCAAAACAGTAGAGCCGGACGAAGATTATGTGATTCCGATTGGCAAAGCCCGTCGTGTCATTGATGCCGATCCTGAAAAAATTGCAGCAGGTAAAAGTATTGTCGTTGTCACTTACGGAATGGGTGTATACTGGAGTTTGGCGGCAGCAAAACAATTTCCCGGACAGGTGGAGGTTGTCGATCTGCGGTCTCTGAATCCACTTGATATGGATTTTGTTTATGATGCTGTAAGGCGGCACAACAAAGTGTTGCTGGTAACGGAAGAATCGGTTGAAGCCTCTTTTACTCTCGGTCTTGCCGGGCGTATTCAGCGCGACTGCTTCGAATCACTGGATGCTCCCGTAAGCATTGCCGGATCAGTTGATACACCTGCAATTCCGCTTAATACGAACCTGGAGGCTGCTGTATTGCCAAACCCTGAAAAAGTCGGTAAAGCCATTCAAAACCTGTTGAATTACTGAGGTTGTGATAATTACAAGGACGTCGATCTCTATAATCCGTACTTTCGGATCATTTGGGTTGTTTCATACAAAAACCACAAATATTTTATTATCTTTGCGTACTGAAAAAGTTCAGTTTGTTTTTGCCTGTTAGGTGAGGCTACTGAATGAACACAGGCTGCTGCCCAAAAATGTCTACAGACGCCAATGGGTATAACAGGCTTTGTCGGATTAAGGCATTGCTTAACGTAGCTTCCCTCTCTCGGGGATAAGTCATTCAGAGCTAAAACTCAACAAGGGGCAACAGTTTGAAGCGCGTCCCGGGGATGTCCTTCATCCCATCATTGCCCCCTTCCAGGAATTCCACGGAGGGGTTTTTTGTTGGCTGTCCCTTGTTTCATAAGTGTGGAATCTTTTAAGAAAGGAGGCTGTTATGGTCACAGTAGATACCGACAAAAAGAACATGGTCATAGAAGGTTTGATCCTGGCCAGGGAATGGGAAGCCCTTGTTACCATTCTGAAAAAGATGCCGGTTGTGGAAGTTGTTGATGTTCTCAAAACACTTTCCCACAAAGACCTTGACACTGTTCTGAGCCACTTTACTCCGGAAGAGCAGGGGTATATTGTCGAAGATTTTGATATCGACATGCAGGTGGAGCTTTTTGAACGTCTGAGTCCAAAAGATTTTGCCCCGATATTTGTTCAGATGGCTTCCGATGTGCGTGCCGACTTTTACCAGGAGCTTGACAGGGAAGACCAGCTGCGCCTGCTGCCTTATCTGGATAAGAAAACCCGGGAAAACGTAGTGCGGCTGAGTGCTTACGAGCCTGAGACTGCCGGGGGTATTATGAGTACCGATTTTGCCACCATCATTGGTGACATGACAGTTTCCCAGGCCATCCAGAAAGTGCGGAGCGATGCACCTTCAAAAAAAATGATCTACTACGTTTATGTTGTGGATAAAGATATGAAGTTGCACGGTTTTACCACACTGAAAGACCTTATCATGGCTGACCCGGATTCATCTATCTGGGATATTGTTTACAAGGATTTTACCTATGCCGAAGTATCTGAAGACAGGGAAAGTGTGGCGGCAAAGGTTGAAAAGTATGACCTCGTTGCTATTCCTGTAATCAATAAATACGGCCAACTTGCCGGAATTGTGCAGCACGATGATGCCATCGAAGTGATCCAGGCTGAGCAAACAGAGGATATGGAGAAGTTTATGGGTATTGTGCCTGATGTTGACGGACTGAACTATACCGAAACAACGGTGATGGGGCACTTCCGCAAGCGGGTTAGCTGGGTGGCGTCACTGGCAGTAATCGGGTTGATCTCCGGGATGATCATACACGCTTATGAAGAAGCGATGTCAGCACTCATTATCCTGGCGCTGTATATGCCGATGGTGGCTGACTCGGGAGGTAACGTCGGTTCGCAGGCAGCCACTGTGGTGATCCGTGCCATTGCGTTAGGAGAAATTACATTGAAAAACTGGTTTTCCATCCTCTACAAAGAGGCCAGGATTGCCATTATGCTTTCTGTCGTTCTGGGCTTCATCGCTTTTGGTAAGATATTGTTTCTTTCGTGGGAAACGGATGTGCCTGCACAGTTCAACCTGATATATATCGCTTTTGGGATATCACTGGCGCTGAGTCTGCAGGTGATCTCGGCCACGATCATTGGCGCTTCCCTCCCGCTCTTAGTAAAACGCCTTGGTGGTGACCCCGCCGTAGCTGCCAGTCCGGCTATTACCACGATTGTTGATATTACCGGCCTGCTGATCTATTTCGGCGTGGCAACCCTGATGTTTTTCTGATGGAAGAAGATTGAAGAT
>SL_3KL_010_SEDDRAFT_10002501_pt1 | contig 16809 bp, 17 predicted proteins | sample SodLakKL_010_SED_2_FD_10381 | JGI IMG/M metagenome (IMG submission 10381) | reverse complement strand
CCCCGTTTTTGGATTAATGCACTCCGAGCACCCTTCTTATCTCCTTACCCCGCCAAGATCGATCACCAATGTATGATCTCGTCGTCGTTGGGGGAGGGCCGGTTGGGGCAACCGCCGCCCGGTTATCTGCTCAGGCGGGCCTCTCCACACTCCTTATTGAAGAACACGCCACAATAGGCGATCCTGTCCAGTGCGCCGGCCTCCTCAGCTCATCAGCCTTCGCCGAATGCGAGACCTCTGAACGGTCAGTGTACAACACCGTCTCGGGGGCCCGTATCGTCTCCGGAGCAGGGGATGAACTCCTCTTTGATGCAGGGGTCACAAAGGCCTGGGTCGTCGACCGATCCGCCCTCGACCGGGAGATGATGATGGCAGCCGGCGATGCCGGTGCTGAAATCCGGGTGAAATCCTATGCACGATGGAGACGGCCGGGACTGATCAGCATCCAGGGATCGGGCGGATATGAGGAGATCCCCCACAGGATCTGTATCGCCGCCGACGGGCCACGAAGCTCCATCGCACGGGCGGCCGGGCTTGGAAGACCCCGATATCTCCTCTCCGGCATCCAGGCGGAGATACCATATCAGTCAGATCCACGGTATGTTGAACTTCACCCGGATGCATCCCCTGACTTTTTCGGATGGGTGATCCCGATCTCCCCGACACGTGCCAGAGTGGGGCTTTGCGGAGCTGCGGATGTCGGGGAACGCTTTGCCAGGTTCATCCGAGGATATACCGATACATCCGTACATCTGGCCACCGGGGCGATCCCCCTTGGTCCCCTCGAACAGACCTATTCGGATCGCCTGATGATCTGCGGGGATGCCGCCGGCTTCCCCAAGCCGACCTCGGGCGGGGGTATATATACCGGAATCCGGTCTGCCCGCCATGCTGTTGCCACCACCATCAGGGCTCTCGAATCGGATGATGCCGGAGAGACCAGCCTATCTGAATACGAAGATCTCTGGAAGACGGACTTTGGGCGTGAGCTCTCCCTTGGACTCCGCCTCTTTGAGATGCGGGGGAGAATGTCCGAGAGTGATATCAATATCGCGATCCGGAAGCTCTCCCAGCCCGATATCCTTCGGATCATCGTGGAGGAGGGGGATATGGACAGGCCGGGCCGGCTCATCCGCCGGCTGATGGGCAGGCCCGATCTCCTCACACTCTTTGGGAGGATTGGAATGACGACCATCCTGAGGGGCCTCATCTGATCCCCCCTTCTAACCATATCCTTCATCTCATCAAAGCGCAAGATCCATATCTATGGAGAGTAAATTCGGACGGGGCTTCGTTGTGAACCTGGTCCTCCTGAGCAAACACTTCGCCCTACCCCCTGAGCAGGCCTTCTATGGCGCATCGGATCACCTCACCGAGATGCAGATGCCACCACGATTGAAAGGCACCGAGGCCGAGGAACTGATGATGCGCCTCAAGAAGATCGTCATCTGGCATAAGATCGGGATCAATGATAAACAGGATGCCGAAGCCGCGCAGAAAATCATCAAACGGCTCGTCATCGCAGTTGATAAGGAGCTTGGAATCGACGATCCGGATATGGGATCATTTGACTGATTCCCGCCCTTTTCCATTGAATAGGGAACTATATCATCCCTGAGAGCCAATATATATGTCAGAGCAGACGGCATCTCCCCGTCTGCAGAGATAACGGCAGTTATACCATTATTCAAAAAAATAAACCCATATCTGCCCTGATCGGAGCCATGCATGAATAGTACATACAACGCAGAACAGATCACCGTTTTAGAAGGTCTCACTCCAGTGCGAGAGAGGCCGGCGATGTATATCGGGAGCACGGACAGCCGGGGTCTGCACCATCTCATCTACGAGGTTGTGGATAACTCCATCGATGAAGCGCTTGCCGGGTATTGCAGCCACATCAGCATCCAGATCAACACCGACGGATCCTGTACCATCGAGGATGACGGGCGTGGAATTCCAATCGATATCATGCCAAAGTATGGGAAGAGCGCCCTCGAAGTGGTGATGACCATCCTTCATGCCGGAGGGAAGTTTGACAAGAACTCCTACCAGGTATCGGGAGGTCTTCATGGCGTTGGTGTATCGGTCGTCAACGCCCTCTCGGAATGGATGACCGCCGAGGTCTTCAGGGGAGGGAAGATCTATTCGATACGGTTTGAACGGGGGGTGGTCATATCACCGATATCATCTGTCGAAGAGTCCGAGGAAGAGCAGAAGCGCCGCCTGAAGGATCGGTATGGATCTGCAGCCTCATCGATGGATCTCAATGATCCCATCCTCCTGAGCGGAACCCGGATCACCTTCAAACCGGATGCCTCAATCTTTGAGACGACCCACTTTGATTTTGATGTCATCAGCTCCCGGCTCAGAGAGCTTGCCTTCTTAAACAGCGGCCTGAAGATCCGAATACTGGACAAGCGTAGCGGTGATGGCGAAACCTTCCATTACGAGGGGGGAATCATCGAGTTTGTCAAATACCTCAATGATGGCAAAGAGGCGATCTACCCTGATGTCATCTACTTTGGAAAGAAGGATGAAGAGAATAAGATCGAGGTGGATGTTGCCATCCAGTATAACACGGGATACAGCGAGTCCGTCTTTGCTTTTGTAAACAGTGTTAACACACGCGAGGGTGGAACACATCTTGAAGGCTTCCGCTCCGCACTGACCCGGGCGATCAACACCTCAGCGAGGAAGAAGAATCTCCTCAAAGGGGATTTCTCCCTCAAAGGTGATGATGTCCGTGAAGGGCTCTGTACGGTTATCAGCCTGAAGATTGCAAATCCCCAGTTCGAGGGGCAGACGAAGATGCGGCTTGGTAACTCCAATGTCAAGGGTATCGTCGACTCTCTCGTCTATAGCTCACTCATCGAGTATTTTGAGGAGCATCCAAAAGTCATCACCATCATTACCGAGAAGGCATCCATGGCTGCACGGGCACGTGAGGCTGCACGAAATGCCCGTGAGCTTGCCAGAAGGAAGAGTACACTTGAGTCCTCCGGACTTCCCGGGAAACTTGCCGACTGTTCTGAACGGGATCCGTCAAAGAGTGAGATCTACATCGTTGAGGGAGATTCGGCAGGTGGATCGGCCAAGCAAGGTCGAAACAGGCGATTCCAGGCGATCCTCCCACTGAAGGGAAAGATCCTCAATGTTGAGAAGGCAACCGAGCACAAGATCCTTAAAAATCTCGAGATTAACGCCCTCATATCTGCAATCGGAACAGGGATCGGGACGAACTTTAATCCTGAAAGGGCACGGTACCATCAGATCATCATCATGACCGATGCGGATGTGGATGGAGCACATATCAGCACTCTCCTGCTCACGTTCTTCTACAGATATATGAAAGAACTGATTGAACTTGGTTACATTTACATCGCCCAGCCTCCCCTCTACCGGATTGCCAGGGGGAAGAACGAGCGCTACGTCTTCCGTGAAGGTGAGATGCGAAAGGCCCTCCAGGAGATGGGGGAGACCGGCGTCCATGTCCAGCGATACAAGGGCCTTGGTGAGATGAATGCAGACCAGCTCTGGGAGACGACGATGAATCCTGAAAAGCGTGTCCTTAAGCAGGTGATGATCGAGGATGCCATCCATGCAAACGACATCTTTGAGAAACTCATGGGCGAGAATGTCTCGGCACGAAAGGACTTCATCAAACGCCATGCAGGAGAGGTGAAGAACCTTGACATCTGAGGAAGGAAGAGCACACATCATCCCGGTTGCGATCGAGGATGAGATGAAGAAGAGTTACATCGATTATGCGATGAGTGTCATCATCGGCCGTGCCATCCCTGATGTCCGCGACGGGTTAAAACCGGTCCACCGGAGGACGCTCTATGCGATGTGGGGGACCGGGAACACCTCGGATAAGCCATTCCGGAAATCGGTCAAAGCCGTCGCAGCAACGATGGAGAACTACCATCCCCACGGAGACTCGGCGATCTATGATACCCTCGTCAAGATGGCCCAGCCTTTCAGCTATCGATACACTCTTGTTGAAGGGCAGGGGAACTTCGGATCCATCGACGGTGACTCGGCCGCGGCGATGCGATATACCGAGGCCCGCCTGACGAAGGTCGCAGAGTCGCTCCTCATCGATATCGAAAAGCAGACCGTTGATTTTACGCCGAACTTCGATGGTTCAACGACAGAGCCTGTTGTTCTCCCGTCACGGGTACCAAACCTCCTCGTCAACGGGACGAGCGGGATCGCAGTCGGGATGGCGACAAACATGCCCCCTCACAATCTCGGGGAGGTCTGCACCCTTGTTGAACGATTCATCGAGGATAGCAGCCTTCCGCTCAATGAGATCCTCTCGATCCTCCCGGGCCCGGATTTCCCGACCGGCGGGCAGATCATGGGGAGGGACGGTATCGTCAACGCCTATACAACAGGATATGGACGGATTATCGTCCGTGGTGTCGCGGAGATAGAGATTGGAAGACGCGAAACACAGCATATCATCATCACAGAGATCCCCTACCAGGTCAATAAGGCACGACTCATCGAGCACATAGCAGAGCTCGTCCGTGAGAAGAAGATCGAAGGCATCAGCGATCTCCGTGACGAGTCAGACAAGGAAGGCATCCGGATCGTCATCGATCTGAAGAAGGGGATCAACGCAGATGTCATCCTGAATCTGCTGTACAAACATACGCATCTCCAGACGACCTTCGGCGTCATCAACCTTGCAATCGTCGATGGGCAACCGAAGGTTCTGCCAATCACCGATCTTCCTCCGCCACTTCCTTGCCCACCGTGTCGAGGTGATCAGGCGGCGGTCCGAGTTTGAGCTGAAGAAGGCACGTGACCGGAACCATATTCTTACCGGCCTTCTGATCGCCCTGGATCGGATCGATGAGGTGATCGCAACCATCAGGGCATCGCCATCCGTTGAACAGGCGAGTCTTGCCCTCATCGACCGATTCTCCCTCGATGAGATACAGGCAGACGCCATCCTGAAGATGCAGCTCCGCAGGCTGGCGGCACTTGAACGGCAGAAGATCGAGGATGAGAAGAAGGCGCTTGAAGCAGAGATTGCCCGACTTCTTGAGCTCCTCTCAAGCGAGGCGAACATTCTAAGGGTGGTAAAGGAAGAGACAGCCTCAATCCGTGAGCAGTTCTCTGATCCGCGCCGGACGGAGATTGCCGAGAGTGCGGAATTCCTTGATAAGGAAGCACTCATCGAAGAGAAGCAGGTCTTCGTCGCACTCACCGAACAGAACTACATCAAGAGAATGCCCCTTGAGACCTACCGCCAGCAGCGGAGAGGTGGCCGTGGCATCATCGGGATGTCAACGAAGGAAGAAGACTGTATCGCCTCCGTCTTCGTTGCGTCAACCCATGACTATCTCCTCTGCTTCTCTGATAAAGGGAAGGCGTACTGGCTGAAAGTCTATGATATCCCCGAGGGATCACGGACATCACGCGGCAAGGCAATCGTCAACCTCCTCGAACTGAACAACGAGACGATACAGACGGTTATCCCGATCTCCAGCTTCAGAAGCGATCATTTCCTCTTCTTTGCAACGAGGAATGGAACCGTCGTCAAGATCGCTCTTGATCAGTTTAAGAACCCAAGACAGTCCGGAATAAACGCAATCAAGCTCAGGGAGGGGGATGAACTCGTCGATGTCAAATGGACCGACGGGGGGCGCGAACTTATCCTGACGACCCGGCATGGTCAGAGCCTGCGGTTCCATGAAGAGACGGTCCGGGCAGTCGGCAGAGGCGCGATGGGGGTCAAGGGGATATCACTCCGTCATGGCGACCAGCTCCAGGCGGTTACCGTCGTTGACTATGACCATCTCCTGACGATCACCGAGAAGGGATATGGGAAGAGGACAGAGTTTGAAGAGTTCCGTGGACATGGACGTGGAACCCTTGGTGTCCGGAACATCGTCACCGACACCCGTTCCGGAATGGTGGTCGCCTCACGTTCAGTCGCAGATGCTGATGAGATCATCGTGATGACCGCATCAGGGATCGTTATCAGAACCCCGGTCGACGGAATCACCATTCAGAAGCGGAGCACACGAGGTGTCCGGATTATCCGGCTTGAGGATGGCGACCGGGTGACAGGCTTTGCGACCATCACCGCAGACATGCTCCCTCCTGAAGGTGAGGAAGAGTTGGGTGACGAACCCGACGACGACCAGAAAGAATAGATGTATGGGAGGGTATATTCCTCTCCCATGTACCAGACCCGGATGCAGATCAGGACCTCCGGTGAAGGAGATATCATCAATATCACCGCTGCTCTTTCTGATGCCGTGTGTACAAGCGGCATCCAGACCGGGGTCCTTCACCTCTTTGTCATCGGATCGACCGCTGCCCTGACGACGATTGAGTATGAACCCGGTGCCCTCGCGGATCTCCGTGATGCCCTTGGGCGGATCGCGCCGGTCAGTGCTCAGTATGCCCATGATGCCAGGTGGGGCGATGGAAACGGGAGATCCCATGTCCGGGCAGCCATCCTCGGCCCCTCGCTCTCTATTCCTGTTTCAGAAGGAAAACTCCTCCTTGGAACATGGCAGCAGGCGATCCTTGTCGAGCTGGATATCCGTCAGTCACGGGAAAGGATGATCGTCATGACGATCATCCCCTGAAAAAAAGTTAGTCGAGTGGTATTGATTCAAGCTGTGAGACGAGCTCCCAGATACGGGTCCGTGCATGCACCGGCATGTTTGGATCATTGCTGACCTCGTCGATCTTGGAGATTGCTGTTGCAGCCCTGAGTCCGGGAGCATCTGATTCATTCAGAAGAATAAGCCGGGTCTCATCTGCAATCCTGCGGATATTCCTCGGAATGGTATTATCCTCCGTCATCATCTGCAAAATCTGTACACAATTTCGTATTGTATTGTCTGTTGGTACCAATGAAAGCCCTCCATATTGCCCTCTACTATTCCCCTCATAGGTTTATATAGTTTCATCACTCATCAGATGATTCTTTATCTCTTCTGCACCATAGTACTCCGGTTCAGATGGCAGAAATTGACGAAATTATGGCAGATTACCTTTTGAAGGGTGCAAAGATGCTTGCGAAGACCTGTCCGGTCTGCCATGCACCTCTCTTTGAGTACAAAGGCGAACGGCTCTGCGTCCTCTGCGCAAACACCCCCCAAAGTGAAGATAATGAGGATCTCCCGCCTGCGCCCCTGCAGGAAGAGAAAAACGATTATAAAGAGCCGGTGATTGAGGAGATTGCAAAACCCCCGGTTCCCCGGACAACCCGGCCGTCATCGGCAGAGGAGGCGATAACGTCCTCGATCAGCATCCTCTGTCAGCGGATGGCAGCAGAACCGGATCCCTCCCGGTGTCTCATCTATATGCAGACGATCAGGGAAGGGGCTGAGTCGATTCGGATTCTCCGGGGAGAGTAGATCCCTCCCCCGGATCCACCTTTTCATCAAAAAGTGTCGTCTGTTCGGACTCCTGCCTTGTTCTATCCCTGAGTCTTTTCACCCCGCTTGCCATCGCCTTCTCCTTCCGGTTGCTCACCCACCGGTTCGCTTCATCTGAGGTCCCTTTGGTGACAAGAACGATAATCCGCCCTGCACTGCTCCTCCCGGTCCTCCCCTTCCGCTGGATACTCCTGATCTCGGATGGTACCGCCTCATAAAAGATGACAAGATCGGTGGATGGGATGTCAAGACCCTCCTCTCCGATTGAGGTGGCAACAAGGACCGGGTACTCCCCCTCACGGAACCTGTGGATCGCCTCAATCTGCTTCTTCTGCGAGAGCCCCTTCTCCTCAGCCCGTGATGCCTGGCCAACGAACCGGCAGGCCGTGATCCCCTCATCTGAGAGATAGTTGACGAGCATCGTGACGGTATCACGGTAGCTGGCAAAGACGATAGACCTGCTCTCCGACTCATTAAGGAGGAGATCATGAATGATATCTGCGGTGATCCCGGCCTTTGGATGGAGTTCACCGGTGAAGCCGGAGACGATCCGCATCACCTCGGAGAATCTGTGATCCTGTATCATCCGCTGGCTCGCCCTGCTCCCCTTCTTTGACCGCCCTTCCGAGTCGAGCTTCCCGATATAGGAGCGGAGTGCGGTTGATCCCTGTGACTCGGCGAGGATGACGGCATGCCGCAGTTTCATAATCTCGGCAGAGAGGGACGCTGCCTGATATGCGGTCGGATCACCGGCAGCGATCCGCTCCTGAATTGTGGCATTGAGCTGGTTGAGGGCCTTCATCGAGAGATTCTGCCTGCGAGGGAGGGAGTAATTCAGCCCGGTGAGCGTCCCCAGACGGGTATCGATCATCCCTTCAATGAGGGTCACCACCTGTCTGAGGGGTTCGGGGAGAGGTACCGCGATATACTCCACCGTCCGTTCGTGGATATACGGGATGACATCGGCATCATTCTCATCCCGTGTCTCAACTCTCGTGATCCCAAGATGCGTACAGATCTCAGCAACCCGTGCCCTGTCACTCCCGGGGGATGCAGTCATCCCAAGGATGAGGGGATCTCTTCCGGTCTGCATATACTCCTCTGCAAGATAGGTATATGCATACTCACCGGTTGTACGGTGGCACTCATCAACGATGAGGAGAGAGACGTCCGAGAGAGAGTACCTCCCGGAGATGACATCATTTTTGATCACCTGTGGTGTTGCACAGCAGATTTTGCATCGCCTGAATATGTCAGCACGCTTCTCCGGTTTTGTATCCCCGGTGAAGCTGACACAGGCATCATTCTCCGTCTCCTGAAGGGCAAGGGCATTTTGAAAGAACCGCAGGTGCTGATCCACAAGCGGTTTTGTCGGGGCAAGGAGGAGAACCTTCCCATCGGTATTCAGGAGGCGTGAGGCGGCGACGAGGAGGGCGACGACGGTCTTGCCAAGACCGGTCGGAAGGACAACCAGCGTATTCTCCTCGAGTGCCTGCATCGCGATGGCAAGCTGGTACTGCCGTGACTCGACCGTCCCTGGTTTGATGAGAGGGTGCTGGATCGTCTTCATCGATAGAAAAATCAGGGTGCGGGGAAGGTCATCTCCCCACGTACCAGACGCCGGACAGTGACAGGAATTTCCTGGATCGGGATCCGGATCTGCTGCATGCTGTCACGGTCCCGGAGTGTCACCGTGCCATCCTCTTTTGACTCATAGTCAACGGTGATGGCAAATGGTGTCCCGATCTCATCCTGCCTCCGGTAGCGCCGTCCGATTGCTCCGGAGTCATCATATTCTGCGAGGATGCCTTCTGTTTTGATTGCATCGGTTATCTGTCGGGCGATGGTATCAAGGCCGTCGCGGGTCATCAGCGGAAATACCGCCACCTGAATCGGGGCAATCGACGGAGGAAGCCGGAGGACGCTCCGTGCCTCCCCCTCAACCTCGTCCTGGTAGAAAGAATGCTCAAGCACAGCATAGAGGATCCGGTCAATACCATAGGATGGCTCGATGACGTGCGGCCTGACCTCTTCACCACGGACGAGGACCTCTTCGTCGCGGACATCATAGAGTTCGGGATCGATCTGGATAATCTCCTCATCCAGAGTGATCCGCAGACCATCATCCCCGGGTATTCCGGCGGCAATCTTCTCACTGACCTCCTTGGCCCGTCCTTTAAACCTTGGTCCAAGAAGCCCCATCTTCGGAACCACTGCAACCCTCCTCTCCATTCGGGGTTCCGGATACTGGATGAAGACGGTCATCTTCTCACCGCTCACCTTCGCATGGGCAGAGAGATCATAGTCTGTCCGATCAGCAATCCCGACCGCCTCGACCCAGCCAAACCGGGCAGAGAGATACTCGGCATCCCAGCAGTCTGCCGCATAATGGGCCCGCTCATCAGGGAGGTGCTGGCGGAATCTGAGCTTCTCCCTATCGACGCCGATCCTGACCATAAAGTCATGGGTCAATGCGAGATAGTAGGCGACGTACTCATTTGCCACGAGGCCGCACTCGACAGCTTCACGCATTGTGACACTGACCGGATCAAGGCGTTCCACCTGGTGATCCATCCCATAGAGCGGCATCTCATAGTCTGCATACCGATCGAAGTTCGGATGATCCTTCTCCTCGGGATGGACAAAGATCTCTGCTTCAGCCTGGGTAAATTCCCTGAGCCGGATCATCCCCTGCCGGGGTGATATCTCGTTTCGATAGGATCGCCCAATCTGAACAGCTCCGAATGGGAGTGAGTCGCGGTAGAATCTGAGGAGACGCCCAAAATCCGTGAAGATCCCCTGTGCCGTCTCGGGACGGAGATACCCTGTCCGGCTTCCTCCGGGACCAATCGAGGTGGTAAACATCAGGTTGAATGAAAAGACCTCGATATCAACGAGCGGTTTTTTACATGAGACACAGCTCTTCCCCTCGAGTTTCTGCGTCAGCTGCTCTTTGCTCAGTGATGAGGCATTTCGTATCTCGTATTCCTCTGCGACATGATCTGCCCGGAAGAAGTCACGGCAGTGGGGGCACTGGAACATCTTATCTGAGAATCCCTTGACATGGCCAGATGCAAGATAGATAGGCTCAATACCGACGGTCGGGCACTCAATCTCATAGTACCCTTCCATGATGATGTAAAATTCACGCCAGACATCTTCGATCCGCCTCTTCATCATCGCTCCGAGGGGACCATAGTCGATGAAGCCGGCAACAGACCCATAAATCTCTCCCGACGGCCAGACAAAACCCCGGCGACGTGCAAGATCGATCACCTTCTCATATATATCCACCATTGATATCACGACTCTTCCTCATCTATTGGATGACACCGTATTTGATATGATTGCCATTTCAAATAACCAGCAAACTATTTAACCTGTGAGCCCGATGAGATGTGAATACCGATACAACAGGTCGTTACCACATGGCTACCAGCAGTAAACAGAAAGATCTTCTCAAGCTCTTCGCCGATATCACCAATAAAACAACGATTGTTGAGCCGATGAAGAAGATCCACGGAACCCTTCGGGATCAGGACGCAGTTGAACGAGAGATCGCCCTTATCATGAGAGAGATTCTGGAGGCGGGCCATTTCAAGACACGTCTTGAGCCGATTCAGCTCGCGCGTCTTATCGCCCTCTATCATGCCGGGAAGAATGATACGGAGATTGCACGAAGCCTCGGCGATGAGAAGCTCTCAAAGACGGTTGCACGGGCCCGTGTCCGGCTGAAGCTCTTCCGTGATCTCGATTTTAAGATGCCGTTTGATCCGGCCCACCTTGAGGAGCTTGTTGCATCAGGGATCACGATGAAGGAGGTCTCAGAGAAGCTCGGCATCAGCCCTTCAACACTCAGGGAGTACCGGCACGTGATCGATGAACAGAAGGATACAACCCTTGATCCCTATCTCGAAAGAATCCGAGATGTCATGGAGGATCGCGATCTGACCGAGCAGATGACACTTGGTGTCACCAGGGACAGCCTTGGCGATGCCATCGATACAACTGAGGCTGAGATGGCCGATCTCACCTAACCTTTTTTTCGTCACCCCCCTCATCTGAATGCATGTACCTGACCTATCTTGGACATGCATGTATCCTTTGTGAGGGAACCCGCAGGGTTCTCATCGACCCGTTCATCCCCTCCGGAGAGCCGGCACCGGATGCCGATATTATCTGTGTGACCCATGCCCATGCAGATCACCTTGTGTGACCCATGCCCATGCAGATCACCTCGGCCAGACGGTCAGTCTTGGAAAACCGACGGTTGCACCCAATGAGCTGGCAAAATATCTTGCAGAGAAAGGAATTCCAACAGAGGCGCTGAATATCGGCGGTGGAGTTGAGATCGACGGAGTTCGCATTGTGATGGTTCCTGCCCTCCATTCATCATGGATCGAAGATGCCGGCTCCGGATACTATGGTGGGCCGGCCGCCGGATATATCATCACGATGGATGGCATGACGATCTACCATGCAGGTGATACCGCCCTCTTCTCGGATATGAAGCTGATAGCCGATCTCTATCATCCTGATGTCGCACTCCTCCCGATTGGAGGAAGATTTACGATGGGGCCTGAGGAGGCGATGGTCGCCGCACGGTTCATCGGAGCCCCGCTGGTCATTCCTATCCATTATAATACCTGGGAGAAGATTGCCCAGGATCCCGTTCCATTCAAGGAGGCCATCGAAATCACGACAGATATGAAGGTAGCGATCCTCAATCCCGGTGACCGGATAGATCCCTCGAATCCGAAAGATATTTTGCACAGATGACCTACCCTTCAGTATGAAATGGTATCTTATCCTCATCCCCCTCCTCATCCTGACAGCCGGATGTGTCGGGGCTGAACATGGAGAAGACGTACCGCCGCAGGCCCCCGGGGTCTGGGTCCATGACTCGGGATCTCCTGTCTTCCTCTTCCAGTTTCATCCCGAAGGAGGAGCACAGATATGGTTCATGGCACTTGATGACCCGGCCCGGCCCGGCCACCCGGTGATGGTTCAGGGAACCTGGGTTGAGGCATCGTCAGGTATTGACATCGGGTACAAAGCACCACTCTCCGGTGAACATCGGACACTGCAGATGGAATGGAGTGGACGGGACCTGCTCCTGGCCGGTGCGCTGATGGAGGATGGAACAGCTATTGATGTTGCGGATCTTCAGGGAGCCCGGTTTGTCCGGGGCGAGTCATACTCTGCTCCGATTATGGGCTTTGAGGAGATCGATCTCTTTCTGAAGAGGTAAAAATGGGGGCAGATGCCCCTCTCAGACCGACCGCCGGTACTCCTCGAGGAGTGCCGTGCGGTAATCGTCTGCCTTCTTTGTCGGAATATAGTTGAGTTTGCCTGCCCGGAGGAGGAGTTCGTCTGCTATCCTTGCCTCATCGGTGAGTTTCAGCTTTTTCACCTCGCTGATGATCCAGTCGAGCTTGTCGATTCCGGTCTCTTTTCCATCAACGAGGATACGTCTGATCAGAATCTTGTCAGGCGGTGTTCCCCCGCAGATGGTGCAGTAATCACCTTCATCTGCCATCGGAATCACCCCCTTATCATGATGAGAGCCATCGTACATCCTGGTACAGCCCGAAGGGCATGCTGCTGTACCACCATACAGCCTGCAACAGTCCCATCCTGATACTCTGCACGCTCGTCCAGCCTGATAACCCGTCCTTTGAGGTTGTCACTCATATTCCAAGTTCTCTCCTTTTCGATTCGATATGTGCAGAGATCCCGTCAACTGCCTTCACCGGATCCGGCTCGACCGAGAGGACTCCACCAGTTATATCTTTGAGGTCCTCGGTTAATAGTTTCACCAGATTCGGAGCCCCGGTCACCGTCGGGATGGGATTGACATAAGTGTACAGACCGAATGCCAGGGCGAAGATGGCATCAATCGTCGCCTTCTGCTCCATATACTCGGGTGCCGCCGCCGCTACCGGGAGGGCGGTGACCGGGACATCGAGGGCAGCCGCAATCGCCCCGATGAGATCAGCACACCTGCCCGTGTCGGTGCAGGTCCCAAATGAGAGGACAGGCGGTATCGAGAGTGCCTTACAGAGACCCTTGAGGCCGGGTCCTGCCCGTTCCTTCGCTTCAGGCGAGGCGAGACCTGCGACCTGGAGGGCGGCACTCCCGCAGCCCATCGAGAGGACGAGGATATCACGCTTTATAAGTTCCTCGGCGATGGCGATGGTATGAATATCCTGGCCATGATCCCTGAGAGTGGTGCAGGAGACGAGGCCGCAGACACCCCGTATGGTGCCATCCTTGATGACATTGAGGAGGGGATCAAGTGATCCGCCGAGGGCTTCAAGGATGCTCTCCGGTGAAAAGCCTGCAATTGCCGAACCGATGGGCAGGCCAGTGAGAGGTGCAACAGAACGTTTCCGTTTCGGGAAGTTCTCAATGCCGATACGGATCAGCCGCTCTGCCTGGGCATCTGCGGTTGCCGGGTTGTAGTTCTCCCGGATCGTCTCCCCTTCAAAGGCGACGAGCTCACTGACCGGGATGAGGGAGAAGCAGTACTTCTCTGCATAGAGGGGGTCCATCGGGAGCGAGCAGTTCATATCTGCAACAAACACATCGACTGCTCCGGTCGCAAGAACCGCCTCCTGCATGATCCAGTTCCCGGTAAAGCCGGCAAAGACATCATCCATCTCCCATCGCTGGATCATCTCCTGTCCGGTCTCAATATTTGCGATCACCCGTATCCCTTTTGCACCCACGGCACGGGCGGCCTCCTGGAGATCTGGGCGGCGTGCCGTCTCGATGAGGGTAAACCCAAGGAAGGGTTCATGCCCGTTTGGAAGAATATTGACATAATCTGGGTCAAGAACACCGAGATCGACCTGCACCTGGTGTGGTCTTGGAGTTCCAAAGAGGGCGTCCTGCAGGGATTCAAGAACTATCTGACTCTGGTATGCCATCGCCACCCCCAGTCGGAGTGCCTTCTTTGCAAGGGTGACATAATATCCGTCAACATTCGTCAGCGATGAGCCGGTTGAAAGGACCATCTCCCCATAGATACCTCCCGGGAAGATGCCAAGTTCCCGCCAGACCTTCTTCCGGTCTTCGGGTGCGAGCAGATCGACGATCCTGCTCTCTTCATGGGATCTGCGGTGAAAGTCCTCCTGCAGAAAGGCGCAGAGTGCGGGTATATCGCCATCAAGGCCGAGGCGGGCCGAGAAGGCCTTCAGCTTCTCAGGATCCCGGATGGTAAAGGGGCCGGATCCTGCCGCCGCCTCCTTCAGCGTCCGGATCGTCTCTTCGCAATGATACTGGTAGGTTGATGCCCCCATCACGTTACGGAGGAGCATCATTCGCATCGCCATCCCGTCTGCGGAGATGCCGCAGACACCCCGTTTATCGGAGGCGGCATCAGCACGGCAGGGGCCGTTTGAACAGAAGTCGCATCGTACTCCACCCATACAGAATTTACATCTCGTATCCGGGTTTGATCCAAGCCCCTGGGCTTCATATCGGTCCCAGACATTCGACATGCCATCCTCTTTCAGCCGTTCATAGACTTTTTTTACCGAATCATGGTAGGATATTCTGTTTTCATCCATTTCTCTCACCCATTGGGCTATGTATAATCCAAACATTATAATTCTTCGTCCATCCCTTCAGAGATTGGATGACCGTGCATTTCTTTACCCTGAACGGAGAGGGGATAGCTATGCAGTCGATCATCAACTGGGATGAGCTCTGGAAGGCGATCCATGTCAGCTCCCGGATCCGTACTGAGAAAGACAAGGATCCGGGTGCGATATGGGACAAGAAGGCACATGCCTACAACCGGATCACCCGTGACGAGAAGGAGTCAACAAGGCAGGAGCTTGGGATGCTGGATCTCCGGCCTGAGGATACCCTTCTTGACATAGGTGCGGGGACAGGGAGGCTTGCGGTCCCGATTGCAGGAAGGATTTCGCATGTCACCGCTCTTGATGCGTCGGCGGGGATGCTCGATCACCTGAAGGAACGGATGGCAGCGGAGGGGCGGTCGAACTACTCGTGTGTGACGATGCGGTGGGAGGATGCGGTGGTTGGGAGGGACATTCCGGTGCATGATGTCGTCATCGCCGCCTTCTCGCTCGGCTTTTATGATGTTGGTTCTGAGCTCCTGAAGATGGATGCGGCAGCCAGTCGGTCGGTGCATCTCTTCTGGCATGTCGGCCCCTGGCGTGAACCTGAGGAGATGGAACTCTACAGGGCGGTGCATGGAGAAGAAGGTGCCCGGCAGAGCGGGTATCCGGACGCCCTCTTCCTCCTCAATATCCTGCATGATTATGAGATCTATGCCGATATGCAGATCTACCGGGCAGTCTGGGAGACGATCTATGCATCTCCTGAGGAGGCGGCTGAACAGTGGATCACGATGCATGCCCCCGGGTTTGAGGATTTGGATCTCGTCACCAGCCATTATGAAAAGAGGTTGCAGAAGGATGATGACGGGATGTTCCGGGAGACTTCTATACGGACGACGGCGATGATCTCCTGGAGGAAAGGGGAATAAAGAATCCCCCTTTTGGAAGTACTTTCTATGACGGAAACGGTTGCGTATGATGTTGCCCGGACCATCGGGGAGATTGAGGTGCGCAGATATCCGGAACTCATCCTGGCAATTGTCGCTGATGCAGGCGATGAGAGCGGATTTCCCCTTCTCTTCCAGTACATCACCGGGAATAATCGATCCCGGCAAACACTCCCGATGACCTCCCCGGTGATCACCTCCCAAAAAATTCCGATGACCTCTCCCGTCATCTCAGATAAGGGCTCCATCTCATTTGTCCTCCCCGCAGGATTGCGACAGGGTGATGTGCCCGACCCACTGGATGATCGTATCCGGATCACCACGATCCCGCCGAGGGATGTTGGAGTGGTTCGGTTCAGCGGTTTGGCCAGAAAGGAGGATGTCGATGGTGCCACCAGAAGACTGCTGGATGGACTGGATAACGCCGGGATTCCAACCCATGGGGAGGTCTTTCTGATGCGGTACAATCCCCCATGGATACCGGGATTTCTGAGGCGCAATGAAGTTGCCATTGAGGTCCGTGTCTGACCGGCCGTATTCAGATGAGTGTGGAATGGTAGCAGGGTACGGGAGGGGCATACAAGTGTTGCAAGAGGACACTTTTTCGAGGATAACGTGCATTCGTACCTCTTACACCGTCCATCGAGATCGATACGGAAAAAAGAGGGTTTGCCTGCATCCTCTCCCACTTCCTTTCTTCTATCCCCGTCTCATCTCCTCCGGGAGCGGCCTGACCCGTGCAGGCGACCCAACTGCCATCATCCCGGCCGGAACATCATGGGTAACGACAGAGCCGGCAGCAACCGCCGCCCCCCTGCCGATGGTGACGCCGGGGAGGATTATGGCGGCGGCCCC
>SL_3KL_010_SEDDRAFT_10002500_pt1 | contig 16812 bp, 14 predicted proteins | sample SodLakKL_010_SED_2_FD_10381 | JGI IMG/M metagenome (IMG submission 10381) | reverse complement strand
CAAGATTCTCATCAACCCGCTGGCACATTATCTGATGTTAAGCCTTGGTTATCCAACCTTAGTCAAAGTAAAAATACACTGAACAACCATCATGAGATAAACTTTGCCATACTTCAATCAACACCAGCCCTTATTCACAGCTGGCTGAGGCTGACACAATCCAATCAGTTTCCTGAGTTATCAATAGAAACAGAATCACAATTTGCTCAATCAATACAGGCAATGATTGATTATGATAAAACAATATTCGAAATCTTAGTAAAGGCTTTTGAAGAATACTTGATCGATTTTCCACCGAATATCGTAAACTCACTTCATGATCCTGGACAACAAGATATTGATCACGCCATCCCCAATTTATTGTCCTCATTTATTAACATCCGGAAAAACAATTTAGCTTTGTTGAAAAAGCTTGCAGAAAATCAAGCTCACGGGGATTCTAGCAACCCTGATTTTATGGCCTTCCAAAACCCGGATGCAATAATCACCTCAACAGCCCAACATGATCGAGAAAGCTTACGAGCTTGTGTTAATATGTTAAACATTTATAAGATTTATTAATGTGTATAGACGGTCACTAGTAATCATATATTAGGGTTGGTATAATACCTAGGTCATAATCGAATACTATCGGAATTATGCAAATTTGATCTGGAGGACGAAGTGAACTCACGAAATCAATCATATATCATCTACATATTGCTTTTCATTGCAATCATTGCGATGGTATTTTTTACAGTTTCACAACAGAATGCACGTACAGAAGAAATACCCATCAATCAACTAGCAAGGGATATCCGAGCAGGGCAAGTGAAATCTATTGTTGAAGATGACAGCCGCTTAGAAATTGTTTATCGAGACGACTCAATAAAAACTTCAACAAAAGATCCGAGCACACCTTTGATTGCCCAGCTGGTAGAACTGGGTGTTACCCCCGACGATCTCTCTGCAGATCAACTCTCAGTCGAGATCAAATTACCCAGTCCCCTGTTAGGGATTTTCTCCATTCTCAGCTATATTTTGCCCTTCATTATTTTAATTGGTCTGTTCTGGTTCATCTTTCGTCAAGCACAGGGGAGTAACAGTGCTGCTATGTCCGTTTGGTAAATCCAAAGCCAGAATGTTTAGCGGAGATCACCCCACAGTGACCTTTGAGGATGTGGCAGGTGTTGAAGAAGCCAAAGAAGAACTGCATGAAGTGGTAGAGTTTCTAAGAGAACCCCAGAAATTTATCTCACTGGGAGCCCGCATTCCTAAAGGCGTCCTCCTGGTTGGATCTCCAGGTACAGGTAAGACGCTGATGGCAAAAGCCGTTTCGGGTGAGGCAGGTGTACCCTTCTTCTCGATATCCGGTTCAGAATTTGTAGAGATGTTTGTTGGTGTAGGTGCAAGTCGCGTTCGGGATCTTTTTGAACAGGCAAAACGCCATTCACCTGCCATCGTCTTTGTTGATGAGATTGATGCTGTAGGTCGACACCGTGGTGCCGGGTTGGGTGGCAGCCATGATGAACGCGAGCAAACCCTAAACCAACTNCTTGTTGAAATGGACGGGTTCGATACCGACACCAACGTGATCATTATCGCTGCAACGAACCGACCCGATATCCTCGACCCTGCACTTCTCCGGCCTGGTCGTTTTGACCGGCGTGTTATCCTCGATCGTCCTGATATCAAAGGTCGTGAGGAAATTCTTGAAGTGCATATCAAAGGAAAACCAGTTTCTCCTGACGTTGATCTCAACGATATTGCCCGCTCAACACCTGGTTTTGTGGGTGCGGATATTGAAAACCTGGTCAATGAAGCTGCTATCCTGGCAGCACGACGAGATAAACGCATCATTGAACAACCAGAATTCATGGAAGCGATAGAACGAGTCATAGCTGGGCCAGAACGCAAGAGCCGGCTCATCAACAAGAATGAAAAGAAGATCATCGCTTACCACGAGGCTGGTCATGCGGTTATCATCAATGCCTTGCCTGAGGCTGATTCAGTACAAAAAGTTTCCATCATATCACGCGGTGAGGCAGGCGGCTATACAATGGCTTTCCCCGAGGAAGACCGCATGCTCAAATCCCGTGGACAGATCATGAGTGACATGATCAGTTTATTAGGCGGGCGGGCTGCAGAAGAACTGGTCTTCAATGACATCACATCTGGTGCCTCAAATGATCTTGAACGAGTGACCATGCTTGCCCGAACAATGGTCATGCGCTTGGGCATGAGTGAGGAATTAGGCCCAATGGTCTATGGCAAAAAAGAAGAGCTTGTTTTCTTAGGACGTGAGATCTCAGAACAACGTGATTATTCTGAACATATCGCTCAAAAAATCGACACAGCCATCCAGCTTATTGTTCAGGATTCATACAAGAAAGCTAAAGAAATACTGCAACAGTATCGCAATGAACTTGACGAAATCGCTGAAAGGCTTCTGGAAGTTGAAACCATCACAGCCAAGGAGTTCTCAGAGATCTTTCCACCACCCGTCGAAAAGACCGGCGGTGTCCCTAGAAAAGTTACTCCATAAAAAATTCAAAGAAGGCTGGTGAAAATATACCAGCCTTCTTCTTTGGTAAACATCCAGCGGTAAAGTTTTCAATTTTCCGCTTCCTGGGCCAGAACCCTGCGCAACACCTTGCCCACCATTGTTCGGGGTAAGGAATCTCTGAACACAACCTTTCGGGGTATTTTGTAGTGGGTTAAAAACTGGTCGCAATAAGTTTGGATTTCACGCTCAGAACTTATTTCACCATCCTTTAGAACGACCCATGCTTTAGCCATTTCATTCCCATTCTCATCCAAAACGCCAGCAACCGCCGCTTCACGCACGGCTGGATGCTTCAAAATAACTGCCTCAATTTCATTGGGCCATACCTGGAACCCACCAACTTTTATCACATCCTTTTTTCTATCAACGAGATAAAAATAACCATCCTCATCCATCCGTACGACATCACCGGTGAACAACCACCCATCGCGCAACGTAGTGCGAGTTTCCTCAGGTCGCTCAAAGTAACCCGACATTACTTGTGGGCCTTTAACAATCAGTTCTCCTGCCTCCCCAACACCTAACACACGATTGCCTGTTTCGAGATCCACGACTTGACATTCAACATTGGGTAGCGGTAAACCAATTGAACCCTCTCGGTTGTCACCAAGAATTGGGTTACAATGGGTTGCTGTTGGTGCTTCTGAGAGACCGTATCCTTCCACTAAGTGTCCTTTCGTTAAGGCTTCAAAATCTTGTTTTACCTTTATTGGCAAAGTTGTTGAGCCTGAAATACATGCCTTGATGGATGAAAGATCATAATCACCTGATAATACCGGTGGATAATGATTAATAGCTGCATAGATATTGGGTACACCCGGAAATATTGTTGCCTGGTAGGCTTCAATAGCATTTAATAAACCATCCAGGTCTCTCGGGTTTGGGATCAGAACCATCCTAGCACCCATTTTTACGGCCAGGTTCATCCCTAAAACCATGCCATAAACATGATAAAGCGGTATTGCCACCAGGACAGTTTCTTCTCCTTGCTTCGCATTAACCAGCCACTGGCTGAACTGAAAAACATTGGCAACCAAATTTCGGTGGAGCCCTATTGCACACTTAGGTATGCCTGTTGTTCCACCTGAATACTGAAACACCGCAGGATCTGAGGGTGAGACAGTCACCTTTACTCGCTTTCCCCCAGAATGTGCCAAAATAACCGATTCCCATCGATCCACCTTGTCTGGCAAACGGGTTTTTTCCTGACCAACCAAGACAATCGCTTCAAGATCTGTTTTGGATAATACGGTTTCAATCGCCGGATAAGCTGCCTCTGATGTAATCAATACCTTGATGCCAGATTCCACTGCCTGGGTTTCGATTTCAGCTGGTCGGTAGGCCGGGTTAAGTGCCATCACCACACCACCAGCTTTAAGAATCCCAAAAAAGCNGATCACNAAGGCTGGTGAATTTGGCAGTAACAAACCAACTCGATCTCCTTTATTGAGACCTTGCTTTTGTAAATACCTTGCTATACATTCTGATAGGTCATCAATCGCTTGATAAGTCAGAGATTGACCCTCATAAATTGTACAGGTGCTTTTACCATGGTTTTGAACTGCTTGAGTAAGCATGTCAACTAATGAGAGATCAGGGATATCAATCATTGTCTGTACCCCATCATCATACATTGACACCCAGGGTTTACTTTGGTAAATCATCGAGCCACCTCCTGATAAAAGTCTCAATTTCATTCACAATAGATTCTGCTGCTGTAAACCAGTTAATTCGAGGATCATCAGGCTTAAACCAGTTCGCTTGCCGACGGACAAACACGCGCGTATTGCGTTTGATCAAATCTACGGCCTCCTCAAGGGTAATTTTACTTTGTAAGTATCTGATCATTTCACCATAACCAATAGCTGACATGGTCGAAAGGTCTGCTGAATATCCAGCATCCAGCAGACCTTGTACTTCCTCATCCAAGCCCTGGTCTAACATTTCTTCAATGCGCTGATCAATCCGACTAAACAATTCATCTCGCGGTCGAATAATTCCGATAATCAGTGGTTCATACCGACATTCTTGTTTCTGCCGTAAATCTGAAAATCGTGATCCTGTTTTAAGGATGACCTCAAGCGCTCGCACTGTTCTGCGAACATTACGATAATCAATGTTTTTGGCAGCATCCGGATCAAGACGCTCTAAGCGCTCGTACAAGCCCTGGGCGCCAATCAACTCACCCCATTGGTTTAAAGCCTGCCTCAGATCATAATCCGGCTTCTGCTGTGGAATATGCCAACCTTCAATAATTGCCCGAATATATTGCCCTGTACCACCGACTAAAAACGGAAGCCGATCACGATCATGGATAGCATCAATGAGTTCGTAAGCTTTCTGCTGATAAAGTGCCAGGCTCCACACTTCATCTGGGTCAGCAACATCAATCAAATGATGGGGTACATTTTTCATTTCACCAACAATGGGTTTCGCTGTACCAATATCCATACCCCTGTAAAGCAGCCTAGAATCCGCAGAGACAATTTCACCATTTAAGCCTTTAGCCAACTCGATTGAAATTGATGTTTTTCCAACAGCCGTCGGACCAAGTATGATGATTAGGGGTTGCTTTGTGTAATTACTCATAGGTTTGCATCAATAAAATGCTGCAGGTCTAGTAGACGATTGTTCTGATCAACCAGCACTGCAATTACATCGATCCGCCAATCCTCAGGAGATTCGGGATGGTCTCGCAGCCATATCAAGGCTGTGTTTTGGATTTTTTCTATTTTTGTTGTCGTGATACTTTCCTCAGGTGCACCAAAAGTGTCTGAGGTTCTTGTTTTAACTTCGACAAAAACAATAACATCTCCATCAAGTGCAATTAGATCGATTTCACCGTATCGAGTCGAATAGTTTTGATCGAGCAGTTGATAACCAATTTGAGACAGATGCTTAGCCGCTATTTGCTCACCGGCATTACCAACCCGTTTTTGATAAGTTTTCATTCATCTCTTTCATGTTTGAGCTAATCGTAACCTATTGATTAATCGCCGTCAAGAAAAACAAGCACAATCCTATCATAAACGCAACATTATAAAGAGCTTCCGAATTGCAATTTATAAATACATTTCAAACTCAAATCTCTCAGATTATGGGTTAAAATGAAACATGAGGATGTATGCCTATCTTAGAGATTATCACCATTGGAACGGAACTCCTTCTGGGAGAAATTAACGATACGAATTCAACTTACATTGCCAGGGTATTACGAGATCATGGCATTGATATTTATCGTATCACGACAATAGGCGATAACCCGGCACGCATCACAGCTGCTATCCAGGAAGCNCTTGAAAGGTCGGATATTATTATCACAACAGGTGGTTTAGGTCCCACTGTAGATGATCCAACCCGGCAAGCAGTAGCTGACGCTGCAGATAGAGAATTAGTGTTTCTGGATGAACTTTGGGATCAAATTTTAGAGCGGTTTAAGGCTTATAATAAAGTTCCCACAGAAAACAACCGGCGGCAAGCCATGATACCCAAAGGGGCCCTTCCGATCCCAAACCCTGTCGGCACAGCACCATGCTATGTTGTTGATTTTGATACATCTTGCATTATTTCACTACCTGGTGTGCCCTTAGAAATGGAAACCATTCTTCATGATAGCATTATCCCTTTCCTCAAGAAAAAATATAACCTAAAAACCCAAATCATCAAAACTTGCGTCCTACACTCCGCTGGGCTTGGTGAATCTCTAATTGACCAATTAATCAGTGACTTAGAAGAAAACAAAAACCCCACAGTTGGATTACTCGCGCACCCTGGACAAGTCGACATACGCGTGACTGCAAAAGCCAGTTCTGAACCAGAAGCATTTGAGATGATTCAACCGATCATTGATGAAATTTATCAACGGATCGGAGACAATATTTTCGGAAAAGATGACGAAACCCTTGAGAACATCATCAGTGTTTTGCTTTGTGAACATGGGTTAGATTTAAGTATGATCGAACACGGCCTTAATCGAGAAATTATTAAGAGATTTGAAGAAGTTAATACAAGTAATATAATAATTAAGCATATTGATAAACCAGTGGATAATTTGGATTTATTATCAAAAAAGGTGACACAGAGTAAATCTATAAAAATTTCGGATATTGGCTTTGGGTTAGCTCTAATTAATCATGGCAACTTTTCAATCCACCTGGTTTTTGAAGGACCCAATCATCGAAAATCAACAACAATGCAGTATGGTGGTCCACCAGGAAATGCGTCATTGTGGGCTCAAAATGTCGGATTGGAATTCTTAAGGCAAAACCTCATCCAGGAAACAGGGATTAATTGAACAGGAGAATCATGAAACAAGCAGATTGGTTATTAAAAAACGCAACCATCCTTACCATGGATAATGACTATAATATCTTCGATCCTGGCGCAGTGGCTGTCAGTGGTGACAAGATTCTGGCAGTTGGTCACGAAGCTGACATTGTCAAGGAATACCAAGCAGAACTAGAGCTTGATTGTAAGGGCAAAATCCTCATGCCAGGGCTGATTAACGCCCATACCCATGTGCCAATGACATTACTACGGGGATTAGCCGATGACCTTCGTTTAGATGTCTGGTTGATGGGTTATATGATGCCTGTTGAGCGGGAATTCGTCTCACCTGAGTTCGTTCGTTTAGGCACCAAACTGGCGTGCGCTGAATGTATCCGCAGTGGTGTAACCACCTTTGTAGACATGTATTATTATGAACATGACATTGCAGAAGCAACTGCAGAAACTGGGTTGCGAGCTATCTGTTCCCAGACTGTTCTAAAGTTTCCCACACCCGATGCGACATATTTTGAGGAATCCCTGGAAGCAGCAGAAACATTTATTCAAACCTGGAAGGATCATCCACTCATTATCCCATCTATTGGCCCACATGCTCCCTACACCTGCACGGACGAGATTTTCAGTGCTTGTACCGAGCTTGCAGTAAAATATGATGTTCCACTACATATCCACATCGCAGAAACCGCTGGCGAAGTGGAAAACATCCGTGAAGAGTTTGGGATGCCGGTGGTCCCCTACGTGAAAAAACGTGGTATCTTCGATGCTAAAGTGATTGCTGCCCATTGCGTCCATATTGACGAAGGCGAGATGCGTTCACTCAAGCAGGCTGGCGCAGGCATCGCCCATAACCCCTCATCAAACCTGAAGTTGGCTTCTGGGTTTGCCAACGTCACCCGCATGCTGGAGCTTGATGTGAATGTAGGCATTGGCACAGACGGCCCTGCCTCCAATAATGACCTGGATATGATTGAAGAAATTCGGTTAGCATCGATGGTGGCAAAATGTGCCTCTGGTGATCCTACAGCTTTACCTGCCAAACAAACACTATCCATGGCAACAAGCCTGGGTGCAAAAGCAGTCCACATGGATCATCTTGTTGGTTCACTTATTCCTGGGAAAAAAGCCGATCTGATCATCATTGGTATCGACGAGCTTCACAATTCTCCTAACTTTACGCGCGACCCAGAAAGTATCTATGCCCAAATTATTTATGCAGCAAAATCGACAGACATCAGTGATGTAATGGTCAACGGTCAATGGCTAATGCGAGATCGTGAACTACTGACATTGAACGAGCGTCAACTAATCGAGGAGGCACAGTCCTACGCCAAGAAAATCGATACCTTCCTGATCAAACGCGAACAGTCAGTCCTTTCCAAACTGGTGGCGATTGGGGGGATGATGGAGGAACAAAGCTTTGAAGTACAGGCGAAAGTTCATATTGATGACCCTGACAGCATCATTGAGACATTGGAAAAGGAAGCCATTGATATTGTTTACACCCGTCACTATCATGAGTATGATACCTACTTCTTTTTTGAAGATGAAAGCCAAGGTCGCTTGCGCTACCGTGAGGATGAGTTCATCAACCAAGACGGTGAAATCACCAATGTTCGAGGACGACTAACGCTGATCGGCACATCATCAGAAGAAAAATTTGAACATGATGTGATGCTTTCTCGCAGCCGTTATTTTGCGCCTGCCACACACTCGCTGCGCTTTTTCCGTGAATACTTCGATCCAATCCATGAAACTGACATTGAAAAAGACCGCCGCCGATTCCAAATCATTTACAAAGATGTTGACTTCTATATCAATGTAGACACGATTATCGAACCAGACCTAGGCCATTTCTTAGAAGTCAAAAGCAGAACCTGGAGTCGAGAAGACGCTGAATTAAAGTCTAGGATCATTGCAGAATTAATTGAATTTCTGGGTGCTTCATCCAAAAATGCAGCCACAGAAGACTATATCGAAATTGTTCAGTCTCATCTTAAAAAGCAAAGATAGAAAGCAAAGTTAACATGACCATCAATGTGCTTTTCCTCTCAGCCGAAGCAGATCCTTTCGTAAAAATCGGAGGCTTAGGTGATGTTGCTGGCGCGCTACCCAACGCCATTCACCATTTATCGCAGAAAGGATCAGGATCAAACAGCGTTGATATACGCATGGTCTTACCCTATCATTTTGCAATAAAGCAAAAAGGCTTTCAAACCAGGTTCTTAGGTGAATTTGGGGTTCCCAGCAAAAGCGATGTTGTTTCCTGCCAGGTCTATGTTTATGATCAGGGTGATCTGCCGGTGTATCTGCTTGATGGTGCGCCCATTGATGATAAATCACCAGTCTATTCGCTTGACCCGATCTTTGACGGTCATAAATTTGTTTTTTTCTCACTGGCGTCTTTAGGGTTGGCAGATTTTCTTGATTGGCGGGTTGATATCCTCCATGCCAACGACTGGCATACGGCGACAGCTATCTATGCCCTCAAAACAAGAGCGATGACACCAATCAACCTGGCTGGCACAAAGACCCTTTACACCCTTCATAATCTACCCTTCATGGGATACGGTGCCCAACAAGCGCTGACTGACTTTGGGCTACCACCCACAGAAAACCCTGTTCTACCGGAATGGGCCCGTCATACACCCTTGCCACTGGGTTTACTTTATGCAGATAAAATCGTGGCTGTCTCGCCTCACTATGCCGTAGAAATCCTTACACCCGAGTTTGGTTGTGGATTAGAGGATTTTCTTAAATCCCGCACCTCCGTACTGACTGGGATCATTAATGGGCTGGACACAGACAGATGGGACCCCAAGAATGATCCATACATCGCCAAAAACTATTCTCCAGAATCACTTGATGAACGGATAAAAAACAAGCTTTATCTGCAAAATGCATTTAACCTCGAAAAGAATGAGCGTACACCACTGCTGACACTGATCAGCCGCATGGATCCCCAAAAGGGCATTGATATTGCCTTGCGTGGTTTAGTCCAATGTGAAGCGACAGACTGGCAAGCGATCATCCTTGGTACAGGGATTCCAGAAGTAGAACAAATGGCCCTGGCTTTAGCAGAGCGATATCCAGATCGCGTCCGTAGCATCATTGATTTTGACAATAAATTAGCCCATCAGCTTTATGCAGGTGCTGATATTTTCCTCATGCCTTCCAGGTATGAACCATGCGGATTGTCTCAACTGATTGCCATGCGTTATGGTTGTGTACCGATTGCCAGGGCAACCGGTGGATTAGTCAACACCATTCAACATGTTTCAAATCGTATCAATGGTGGCACAGGCTTTTTGTTTACTGAGCCTTATCCATCGACCTTTGCCTATACCCTAAAGCGGGCCATTAATCTTTATCATCAACCAGGTAAATGGAAGCAAATCCAGCTAAATGGCATGCTGAGTAATTTTTCTTGGGAAAAACCTGCCCAAAAATACATTGATCAATATAAGAACCTCATCAATCATCAATAAGGCCTCAATAAGGAGAAACTAATGGAATTGAACCGTGCTGCAGGTATCCTCATGCACCCGACCAGCTTACCCAGCCCCGATGGAATTGGTGACCTTGGACCAGAAGCCTACCGTTGGATTGATTTTCTCAATCGGTCAGGTTGCCAATTATGGCAAGTCCTGCCTCTCGGACCTACGGGCTATGGTGATTCACCATACCAATGCTTTTCAGCATTTGCCGGTAACCCCTATTTAATTAGCGCAACCACTTTGCTTGACCAGGGATTGTTGTCTAAAGCGGATCTGGCAGATCGACCGGATTTTCCACTGGAAAAGGTAGATTATGGTCCGGTAATAAAGTGGAAATTGACTCTATTAAAAAGAAGTTTTAAACATTTTCAATCCATACAACAGGGGACCTACTCAGGTAATGATCCAGAAATAATTCAAGAATACACATTATTTAAACAAAACCAAAAAGGTTGGTTGGAATCTTTTGCCCTCTTCATGGCCATTAAAGACCAACAAGGTGGGGTTGCCTGGAATGAATGGCCAACGGCCTTGAGAAAACGTCAAAAAAAGTCGCTTGAGTTATTCATTAAAGAACATCGGGATGCCATTGATTTTCACACCTATCTACAATTCATTTTCTATCGTCAATGGAAAGCGCTTCGTGATTATGCCCATAAAAAAGGCATTCGCATTATCGGTGATATCCCCATATTTGTCGCCTATGACAGTGCGGATGTGTGGGAAAACAAAACACTGTTTTACCTGGATAATGATGGCTTACCAGAAGTCGTTGCTGGGGTTCCACCTGATTATTTCTCAGAAACCGGTCAATTATGGGGTAACCCCCTCTATAAATGGGCCGCTCACAAAGAAGATGAATACCAATGGTGGTTAGAACGTCTGCAGGTGGTGTTATCCCAGGTTGATATTGTGCGTTTAGACCATTTCCGTGGATTCGAGGCCTATTGGGAAATACCTTTTGGCAATAAAACTGCAGTAGAAGGCCGTTGGGTGGATGGCCCTGGAAAGGATTTCTTCAAGGTCGTTAAAGAGCGATTGGGTGAGCTGCCCATCATCGCAGAAGACCTTGGAGTCATCACCGAACCGGTCAAACAGATGCGCGATGCCTTCCATCTCCCTGGCATGAAAATTCTTCAATTTGCTTTTGCATCAGACCCGGATGATGACTTCCTCCCCCACAACTATCCAGTTAAGTGTGTTGCCTATACAGGTACACACGACAATAACACAACCCTGGGATGGTATCAAGCTGCTCCTGAACGTGAACAGGATTTTTGTCGAAGATACCTGGCGCGATCCGGCCAGGATATTTCCTGGTCAATGATTCGAGTACTTTGGCGGTCTACTGCGGATTGGGTCTTAGCACCCATGCAAGATTTTCTCAGCCTGGGTGAATGGGCACGGATGAATTACCCGGGGACGGCAGCTGGAAATTGGAGCTGGCGAATGCACCCCGATTCCCTAAGCGAAGGCCTTACCGATCGTCTACACGAAACCAATTACCTTTTTGCCCGGTTACCAAATAAAGAAAAAGCAGCTATTCGGAAAGCAATGCTGGAACAAACACAGGGCCAGGTTATGCCGCACTAATTCGGTAATGCTTTCCCATTTCTGAACAGTCTACCAGTCGTTCCGATCACAATCCCAAACATAATCACCACTGCCCCCACTCCCTCAACCGGTGTGGGGGTTTCACTTAGGAATATCATCGCCAGGATAATCGTACCAATCGGTTCACCCAGTAATGTCAATGACACATAAGCTGCTGACAGGTATTTCAATGCCCAATTAAATAATGAATGGCCAAGCAATTGTGGGAAGATACCAATTGCTAATAACCAAAAATATGTTTCACCTGANTAGCTGAAAACGGGTTCAGCTTGNATGATTACCACCACCAGCAAAATTAGAGCAGCTGCGCCGTAAACCAGTGCAATATACGGGACCGTATCCATTTTTTTGCGTAATTGCCGACCCATGATCATATACCCAGCCGCCATCCATGCCCCAAACAATGCCAGGAAGTTGCCCAGCAGTGTGTCCCCGTTGAAAAGTTGCGCTTGGCAATTGAGCGTTCCTTGAGAGACCTCACAAGCATTCCCAAGACCAACAATCACTCCGCCAGAAACAGAGATCAACAAACCAATCAACACAGAGCGCCGGATTGGCTCCCGTAACACCAGGGGTGAAAGAAGCGCCACCCATAAGGGGGTTGTTGTCACCAGGACAACAGAACTGGCAACAGATGTCAGTTGTAATGACGTTATCCAGGTAGCAAAATGCAGGGCAAGAAACAATCCTGAGAGAAAGCCCTTAATCAAATCCGCCCGGTCTAACACCACCCACTCATGCCGATAACGAATAACGGCGATCGGCACCAACACCAAACTGGAGATCAAAAGCCTGGCAGCGGCAATGACAATTGAGGATGCTTCAGCCTGTGCAAACCGGATAAAGATCGACGCTGTCGAAACAAACAGAATACCGGCAAAAGTGGCAAAGATTGGTTGTCGTGTTGGTGATGTTTTTTCTAAGCGAGTCATCAGGCCTAATTGTAACGCAAAGCTTAAACTTGACAAAGACGGAGTGCAATACTAAAATCTTCTAAACCTTTAGACATGGAGCATTAATGACCCACATTATCACCAGTTTATGCGTCAGAGAAGGCAGTTGTGTGACGGTATGTCCCGTGGAGTGTATCGTGCCGGGAAAACCCCAGGATGAATGGCCCTGGTTCTACATTGACCCGGAAACCTGTATTGACTGCGGTGCTTGCATCCCCGAATGTCCCTTCCATGCCATTTATCCACAGGATGAGGTTCCTGAAGCTTTCATCGCAGCAGGTGGAGAAGTCCAATCCATGCCTAAAGGCACGCCGGGTTTCGATCAACCCTTTGATGGTCATGATTATGATGGAAACGAGGTTCATCTCAAGCATACCCGTAGGCTGTCCCCCGATGAAAAGGTCGATCTCACACAGGACATACAGCCTAATTACGATTATTTCGAAGATGGACCTGGTTACGACTCACTATTCTAATTATTAATTTCCCACAGTGAAATTAGCGATCACCCAGGGGATTTAATCTTTTCAATCATAATCAGCTAAAGCGCACCTAATCGATTATTATTGATTCCTTAGCTGCCATCGCTGCGCCGACAATGCCGGCCTGGTTGAGCAGCTCGGCAGGGATCACCTTAGCATTAATTCCCTTTAGGTATTTCCGATACTTCTTAAATTTCTTACTCACACCACCGCCAAGGATAATCACGTCCGGGTTGAACAGGAAGTCATAGATTTTCAAGACCTCTTTCAACCTTTTTCCCCAGCTTTTCCAGGATAAATCGTTATCTTTACGCACACCATCACCTGCCCGGTGTTCAGCATCTTTACCTCTAACCTGCAGATGCCCAAGTTCTGTATTCGGCCAGAGTTGACCATTGGCGAAAAAGGCTGAGCCAATCCCTGTTCCAATCGTCAGGAACAAAACATTATCCTGGTCATACCGTTTGCCCTCACCAAAGCGCATTTCTGCCAATCCAGCCGCATCTGCATCGTTAAGCACAACAGCCTTACAACCCGTTGATTCCTTGATCAATGCCGCCAGGTCGGTACCAACCCATTCTTTGCTGACATTTGCAGCAGTTTCCACCACACCACGCCTGACAACCCCCGGAAAACCCGCGCCAATTTTTCCTTGCCAATCAAAGTGCTTAACAATTCGCCGAATGACCTCGATCACCTGATCCGGGCTTCCAGGTGTGGGGGTCGGGATCCTGATTCGATCTTCCAGGAAGGCACCTGTCTTCACATCTACGGGAGCCCCTTTTATCCCCGATCCGCCAATATCAATTCCCAGAACAGCCATAATGACTCCTTACTCCTGATAAGTTACTCACAACGATTATTAAGATGTTCTTCAAAAGTGATTGCAAAATTATGCCGCCCTGAATTATCACAAGCTGCCCTGAAAAAATAATATGGGGTCTGAGCAGGAAAAGCAACCGCTCTTAGTGAAGCCAGTCCAGGATTGCTGATGGGGGTAGGTGGTAAGCCGAAATTCTGATAAGTATTATGGGGTGATTCAACAGACAGATCAGAAATGAACAAAGGTGACTTCCACCACGAACCCCACGATTCATCATAACCAAGCGCATACTGAACGGTGGGGTCGGTTTCTAACCGCATGTCAATCGCCAATCGATTGAAGAACACTGACGCAATCAATGGCTTCTCCTCGGATACCACAGCTTCCCTCTCGATAATCGATGCTAAATTTACAGCTTCATCCAATGTGAAACCCTGCCGCTCAAACCCGTCCACCAAGGGGGCATCAACTTGATCAACAAAATTAAGTAATATTTTTTCAAGTAAATCTTCTAAACTCGATTCTCTTGAAAGGACATAGGTGTCTGGAAATAAAAATCCCTCCAGCGAAGACAAGTTGTCCACTGGCAAGATCGCAACCAGGTCCTCAGATGGTGCATAGGCAGCCGTTATAAAATCCTCAGCGGAAACAGGCAGTCCGCTGCCAGCAACATGGACAGCTATTTCTTCTATCCGCCATCCCGGCAGGATTGTTATGACGGCATCACCAGGTGTTGCATCCATCAGCTCATCAGCGATCTGCACAGCCGTCATTGCTGGATTTAATAAAAACTGACCTGACATCAACATTCGGTCCATGCCAGTATAGACCAGGTAGATGCGCATAAGCTCAGCATCTGGAATTAATCCAGCTTGTTCTAGGCGCAGACAAATCATGCCAACCGATTCCCCCTGGTTGACAATAAATAGCTGCTCCTCACCAAATACATTTTGCGGATTTAGCAGCTTTTCCCTGTTGATAAACAACTCTATATTAAAAATGACCTGCTGAGCCCGGGACAAATTGACTGAAGGGGGGCCAAATTCAGCGCGTACTGTTCGAACAACAAAAATAGAAGCACCCACAAAGACAATGCCAATCATAAACAGCATAATCAGCACAATAAACAACCAACGTCTACTCTTGTTATGCTTGCCCATTCAAGTCCTCATCAGCTTGTCGATTTGCTTCTTTGGTTAGAAGATAATCCTGTAACATAATACTCGCTGCCAGGTCATCTAAATGTCCCTTGCGTTTTTTCTTTGAAACACCCATCATAATTTGGTTTTTAACAACAGCCTGGGTTGTGCCGCTTTCATCCCACATTTCGACCTTACAGGCTGTTTTTCCAGAAATCGCGTTGGCAAACCTTTGAGACTTTCTCGCCTGGGGACCAACATGTCCTTCGGAATCCAGGGCTTGCCCTACGATTATGAGTGCGACATTTTCTTTGTGCGCAACATCTACAATACGCTGAGCATCTTCTTCACGTGCGGTATGATTTAGCACCATTAAAGGGCGCGCAATCGTACCGGTTGGATCACTGATTGCTAAGCCTATTCTTTTTTCACCTGGGTCGACAGCTAAAATTCTCATCTAATTAAGGCTCATACCAAATTAATCGTACTATTGATTGACCAAAAAAGACCATGCTGTATCATATGATCCAAAATTATACATGATAAATCCAATGGATAGCAAAGGCTCCCGGCAAGTTGAAAACCGAGAACCTTAGTAAAGCGAAAAAAGCTGTTTCGAATTTACATCCGGATAACATCACCTTTGTTTAAATGGATGCGAATAGCCCTCCGGTTTTTTGAGAGTAGTGCGTCAAGATCACCTTGGGCCTGCGCCCTAGCTAAGATACCAAAGGTATATGCCTGCCCCGGAATCTCAATGTCTTCTTCATCATCCCGGGTGATCTGTATAAACAAACCTTTGTTCGGGCCACCTTTGTGCAATTGCCCGGTAGAATGTAAGAACCGTGGTCCGTAACCAAGCGTGGTCGCTTTTCCTGTTTTCTCAAGTATATGGCGTCTAAGTTCGGTTAACCAAGTTTGTGACTCTTCATTCCGGGGTAAATAAGCATTGATGGCTACATAATCACCGTCCATTGTCAACCCCGTGAAGGTATCAATGACTTCACTTAAAGTCTGACAATTATCAAGTCCCTCAAAGGATTCTCCCATAATCTTGACACCTTGTTTTTCCCACAGGATTTGAGGTTCTTCCAATTGACCCTTATCTTGGAAAAGCGCCAGTTTTTCTTTGGTGCGATCTTTGCTGTCCTGGACATCCGGTTGATCAAAGGCGTTGACACCCTGAATGCTGCAGCCAACAGCCACAGCAAACTCCCAGATATAGAACTGACCAGCGATATCATTCAGATCGTCTAAATCGATAACAAAGACCTTATGGTCAGCCGACACCAGCTCATCCACAAAATCATCCAGTTCACCATCTAATCTCAGATAGACAAACATACGATCCTTGCTGTAAGCGTTGGATGCAATCAATGGTTCTTCCGCCACCGGGACAATCCCCTGACCGTTTTTCCCGCTGGACTCAGCAATTAATTGTTCCAGCCAGGCACCAATCGCGGTAACTGCACCAT
>SL_3KL_010_SEDDRAFT_10002499_pt1 | contig 16812 bp, 15 predicted proteins | sample SodLakKL_010_SED_2_FD_10381 | JGI IMG/M metagenome (IMG submission 10381) | reverse complement strand
GAAGTTACTATCAGCAGGAGATGATGACAGATATGTTTCAAAATTATTTTCTCCCGAAAAGCTACCGATAAAGTTATCATCAAATACAGTAGGTCCTGGGAAAGTTACATCTTCGCTGATTTGTATTTGCACCTCTTCCATAGTGCTGGAGTGGCTAATCCTAAAAATAGGATTTGTATTATCTACTGTTGAGTTATTAAAAGCGAGCTGATCGTTGCCTCCTGTATTATGAAAAACAGGTGGGGGAGGAGGTTCATCTTCTGTTGTAAAACTCCAGATAGGGCATCCTGCTGCTTCACCATTTTCGTTTTTCGAAACTATTTGCCAATAGTATTCAGTGTTATAATCCATTGATGGAGGATTATATGATGTTCCTGATGTATTTGTAACAAAGGGAGGGTTGCTAGATGTTCCAAAATACACGTCATAGGATTCTGCTCCCGGAGCAGAGTTCCACTCCAGAATATCATCAGCAGAGAATCCTGAAGTGCCATCACTTGGGTTTATTGGTGTAGTGCAAGATGGAGGGTCTCCCGCCGGTGTATAGTCTATAGTAAGATATGGGCGGTTAGAAGATGTGTGGTTTGCTAATTGTGCATATTCTTCAGACCAGTAATCCCCGGCAACAGCAATTCCTAAACTAACATGACCATTTTCTAATGCATCTTCAACTAATTCATTTCCTTCAGGATCATAAAAGGTGCTGTTTTTCCACCCTGTAGTTGTTCCGGCTGTAACTATATCAGAGTATCCTAAAGTCATGCTATTATATAAAGCTAAACCTGAGGTTGTAGTTGGGTTAGCGGAGTTGGAAAACTGCCAGGGTCTATTAGCAGCGTTATCTCCTGAGTATCCTGTTATATAAATATACCCAACTACTGAGTTTACAGTTGACCCGGCAGGGATATCAGATGTGTTAAATTTTACAGAACCGTGAACAAATCCAAATCCATCATGTCCAAAATAAAGGTTTGTATAATCATGGCCATCATCAACTACACTTCTACTCCAGTTTGTAGCATTATCAGGATATACATTAACAGTTGGGTCTATAACTACGGGAAATTGCCTGTCTTTATCCGTTAACCAGCTTATAGGAACTACTGTTTTAATGATTAAGTTGTTATTATTCTGCTCAAATTTGTAAACGCCTATATCCCTTGTTTGGAAACTTTTCTCTTTCTCAAAATACTCGGGTGGCATATACCTTAATATTTCTGTTCCAGTTTCATTAAAAACCGAGAGTTGTTGCCTGTCTGAATTTGAGTTTTCACAATTAGAATTTTCAAAATATTCCATACTCCAACCACCTGGAAGCAGAATGCTTTCGGATACTGTAATATACTTTGCTTCATTAGGTATTAAATCAAGAAAGTCAGGGTTGTTAATAACATAATCAATTTTTCTACCGTCATATAATTGAGTTATATGGGCATCAGTATATGGGAAAATGTCTTTGTATATTGCTTTTTCATCACTTATGTCGAGCTCTCCTTTTGATGCTTCTATGGTTTCTATTATATTATAGTTCTCATCCATAAATAAGATTTTCTTATCATGCCATTCGGATATTTCGTTATCCTCAATAATTGTTTTTATGCCATTTTCTTGCTGAGAGCTTAAGAATGTATGAAAGCTGTTTTCAACATTGGTAAATTCAAAATCCGTATATCTTCCGGTATTATTTTGCTTATAATTTAAGTTAATAGGCTTCCACTTCCCATTTTTCAAATAATTTAAAGACCCCGGGAAAAGATAAGCGGTAATTGATCCATCAGAATTTTCTAAATGTATAGATGTTTTATCACGCTTAACGATTGTTTGTTCGCCAATGTCAATATCATTAAAGATTTTCTTTGATTCAAAAGAAGGTTTATTATCTTTATCAACTTCAGAACTTGATATTTGCTGCAACTTTTCTTGATTATGTTGCTTTGAAAAGTTTTTGTTGCGAAGAGGGTTTCCTTTATTTTCTAATATTCTCATGTCTTGTCCGTGCAAAATATGAGAAAAGAAAAGAATAAAAATGAATAGTATGCTTGCAAAATTTTTCATAATTAAACAGTATTTGTTAATACTTTTTTATATATTATAATATACAAATATACGAAACATTTGATAAAATGATAAATTTTGTGCCAGACAAAGGTAGGACAATATTGAGTTCGTATTTTACGCAATTATGCTTTTAAGTAATTGAAAATCAGTTTTAAAGGGTAGTTTTGGTAAAAAATAATTGAATAAGAAAAATTAATTTAGATTTTTTATTTTTCAAAAAAGAACTTTAGCTAAAAAGATATTAATAAAAAAAGCACCCTTAGAATCTCTTGTTTATTTGAAATTATGCAAACAAAAATTATAACTACTACTGTTTAGGTAATAAAATAAAAAACATTGAATATATCCCTACATTACAATGCATAAACAAAGAGATTCCGATAGGTGCATTTTATATATCATGGTTTAACAATTAAAATTTATTATATAAGTTCTATATTAAATTAATATTTTAATATTTTCATATTTTTAATTTGTGAAAACAAAAGTAATAAAAAAACAATAATTTTTGCAAAAAAAGCAAGGACAAAGATGAGACAGATTGTTTTTTTTAATATTATTAATAAACGTCTTGTGTTTTCTTTTTTGTAAATTTTATGAGTTATTCTTAATGTTTATTCAAAAATATCAATTTAAGACAATTTTATATTAAAAAAATCACTATTGTCCGGTTAAAATCTCGGATAAAATTACTTTTGTCGGACATTACTGTAAAAAAATAATAAAAAAATTAAATTTCAGTGAGGTAGTTTCTAATATCTGAATTAGAATCCAAAGACATTTTCTTTTTTAATCTATATAATCGTTTATTAACTCCTGACATTGAAACATTCATCATTTGGGCTATTTCTTTAAGGCTCAGATTAATTTTGAGATATGCGCATACCTTAAGGTCACTTTGAGTTAGATCCGGATGTTTTTCTTTTAATTTTTCAAAAAAACCGGTATTTACTTTTTCAAAATGCAGTTTGAATTGTTCCCAATCAGTATCTAAGTTGATATTGTTTTCAATTTTGCTGATAAGGGTTTTAATAGATTTTGTATTTGTTTCTTTATTATCATTTGAGATATTTATGAGTGATTCCTGGATTTCAGATAATGTTTTGTTTTTATTTAAAAGATGCATAGTTGAAGTAACAAGTTCTCTATTTCGGTGTTCAATATCAGCGATATATTTATTTTTTTGGTGTTGATTAATTTCTTGTTGCATTTCTAATTCTCTTTCAAGCATATCTTTATCAGCTTTTTGCTTTTGTCTTTCAAGGTTATTAAGTTTTTCTTGTTGTTCGTAATATTTTTTATTACTCTTAAGAAGTTTGTTTTTAATCTGAAAGAAGTAAAAAAGTAGTATAGATATTATTAATAGTGCTCCAATAGCAATAAATAAGAGCTGTGTTTGATTTTTTTTGATTTCGGCTTCTTTTTTAAGTAGGCTAATTTCTTTATCTTTTCTTTCAGTTTCATATTTAATATTCAATTCAGATATTATGGTTTTAGTATTTTCATCAATAATATTTCTTTGTAAATCAGAGTATCTTTTATAATAATTAAGAGCATTTTTATAGTCTCCTATTTCAGCATAAACAATTGATAACGCTTCAAGATCATTAGCTTTAGCAAGCAAGTTTCCGATTTTTTTTCTTATTTCAAGGCTTTTTTTCAAAAGAGCTATAGCGTTTTGATAATTGTTAGCTAGTTTAAATAATTTAGCTTCTTGGCCATATACATTGGCGATTCCGTGCTTATTGTTGATGTCTTTAAATAGCTCAAGGGATTTGTCTAAATATTGTCTTGCAGAGTTATAATTGTTTTGTCTTTTATAAAGTATTGAAGTATTATAATATGCAGTTGCAGCTTCATGTTTTCGGTTTTCATTTATAAAAATATTTAAAGCTTTATTCATATAATATATAGCACTTTCTTTATCACCCATATCCATATAATGTGTAGCCATATTGTTGTAAACATTAGCTTTTCCTAAATCATAATCAATCTCTTGAAATTTTTCTATAGCAAGTTCATAATAGTTTATTGATTCTTTATTAAGATTAAGTTCGCTGTATATTACTCCAAGATTATTATATATATTTGCAATTCCTGCCTTATTATTAGCTTCTTCATATATTTTTAAAGCTTGATAATAGTAGTCGGCAGCTTCTCCAAATTTGCTCCTGGCTTTGTTTATCAAACCTAATCTGTTTAATGCTGAGGCAATTTCATTATCCTCATCGGTTTTTAAAATTTCATGGTATGAGTTTTTAAAACAGATAAATGCAGAATCGAGATTTCCTTGATAGTAGTGTGAATTAGCTATATTAACCCAAGCATTTGACACTTTTTTAGGATTATTAATTCGGTTCCCTAAATACATCGCACTATCAGCGTATTGTCTTGATTTTTTAAAATCTATATCTAAATAATAGTCGGATAGTTTGTTGTATATAGAAGCAGTTTCTTTAAGTTCAGTACTTAGCTTTAATTTTGATTTTAAACTGTCAAGTTTATTATTTGAAGAATAACTATTAAAGCTAAAAATGAAAATAGAGATGATTATTATTGCAAAATTAAAGTAGTTTCTATTCATATCTATATAAATTTAAATGCTAAATAATAAAGAGATAGTTAATGCTCAAAATAATATTATATATTAAAAACACAAGATTACAAAAAAAATTTTATTTATGTTTATAATAAATAAAAAATTAGTATATTTATTATTTAAAATATTTGTCAGGAATATTATATAGTTATAAGAAACAATATGTTTTAAGTTTTATGTTAGATGTGTTTTTTTAAAAACAATTTATAAATTAATTTTAAGTAATATGGTACAAAACACAGAGATTTTATTTACACGTCGCAGTATAAGAAATTATAAGAAGGATATGCATATTAGTGATGACATGATAGAGTTTATTGTTGATGCAGCCATGGCTGCCCCTTCTGCGAGGAATAGACAACCATGGCATTTTATAATAAGCAGAGATAGGAATAAGCTTAACAAGCTTTCAGAAGTCCATCCTTACGGGAAAATGTTAAAAGATGCATCTATGGCTGTTATAGTAAGTGGCGATCTTAAAATTGAAGATAGAGAAAGCTCATTAGTTCAAAATTGTTCTGCGGCAACCCAGAATTTACTCTTGGCCGCTCACGGTATAGGTTTGGGTGGAGTTTGGTTAGGTTTATATCCTAGAGAGGAAAGGATAGTTGCTTTGAAAAATATGTTTAAATTGCCGGAGAATATTCTGCCAATAACTCTTATATCTGTTGGATTTCCGGATGAAAGTAAGCCAAGGAATAACAATTTTAATCCTGATAGGTTACATTTTGAGCAATGGAGTTAAGTATATATAATAAAAAAGGTGCCTAATATTTAATTAGACACCTTTTTATTCATTTTAAATGAAGTATAAAATGAATAAAGTTGTAATGCTTTTTAAGCAAACTTTAAAGTTAAAGAACTTTATTAGTCAGCCTTTTGAAGTTGTAATTTAGGCTCTTCTTCTTTTTCTTCTTTTTTAACTTCTGCTCCCTCTAGCTTAACTTCTGCTTCTTCTAGCTTAACTTCTTTCTTTTCTTCCTTGCCTTCTTCTGTCTCTTCATCTAGAGCAGGCTCTTTTTCTTCTGCTTTTTCTTCAGTGCATTCAACTTTTTCTTCATCTTTCACTTCTTTTTCCTCTTCTGCAGCTGGTCCACATGCTGGAACTACTAAAAATGCTGCAAGAGCAAATAATACAAATAATTTCTTCATTTTTAATCCCTATTTTTTAGTTATTTTTTGGTTTTATTTAGTTGCAAATATATAAGTTTTTTGAAACCCTGACAAAAAAAATTAAGTTTTTTTTAAAAAAACATTAAAAAAATTCATAATTATTGCCTGAATAATCTAAAAACTTAATAAAATCGGAATATTTTAAAATAATTGAAGCTGTGTTAATATTTGGGTGAAAGCTAATTGTACTTGAGTTTTTTAATTTTTTATCAATAAAAATATAAACATGGTTGTCGATATCATTAATTAAGCCAAAAGGTGACACAGACCCGGGAGTTAAATTAAGATATTTTTTTAATCGTTTTTCTGATGAAAAAGATAATTTGCCTTGTTTTAGTTTTTGTTCTAATTCTTTTATAGCCAGTTGTGATTTGTAGTCAATTATAACAAGGTAGTGTCGGTTTCCTTTGTGATTTCTAAAAAATAGATTTTTACAATGAGCGGCATCCAAATCTTTCCAGTATTTTGCAGCTTCTTCAATAGTAGGAGCCGGAGGATGCTCATGATAGTCAAAAGAGATTTCTAAATCATTTAATATTTTATAAAGCTGTTTATCACCTCTCATAAATAGGATTATCTTTATTATTAAATAAAAATAGATTTTTGATATTAATATTTTTACTAATTGCTACAAGTATGGCTTTAGCAGAGTTTTTAGTTCTGTATAATTGTTAGTAACAGGTAAATTAGGGAACTCTTCAATGACATTTTGAGGAGGTTTGAATAGAATTCCTTTTTCTGCTTTTTGTAGCATAGTAACGTCATTGTATGAATCACCAAAAGCAACTACCTTATATTTTAAACTTTGTAAAGCTTCTACTACTTTTCTTTTCGGGTCTTTTTGTCTTAATTTATACCCTGTAATATTATTTTCCTCATCAATTATGAGGTTATGACAAAGTATTGTTGGTCTTTCTAGTTGCTTCATAAGAGGATCAGCAAACTGAGAAAAAGTATCTGAAACTATTATAAGTTGAGTTTTTTCCTTAATCCATTTTATAAACTCTAACGCTCCAGGTAGTGGCTTGATAGTAGAAATTACATCTTGAATATCTTTTAGTTTCAAGCCTTTTTCTTTGAGAATTTTTATTCTTTTATTCATTAAAACATCATAATCGCTAATGTCTCGTGTTGTTAGTCGTAATTCTGGTATATCTGTTTTTTCAGCTACATTAATCCATACTTCAGGTACAAATACTCCTTCTAGGTCTGCGCATACTAAATACATAATATATAATGATTTAAAATGATTAACTTTATAATTATTTTATTTGTAGTTTTCAATTAGAAACTGCTTAAATACAGCATAATTATTATCAATTTTATCAAATTTTTCCTCTTTTTCTTCAATTCCTTCCAAACTAGGAGGTAATTTGGGGTCAAATCCAAGCAGTTCTCTGATTTTTTCCGGAAACTTTGCCGGATGTGCTGTTTCCAAAGAGACAAACAAATTATTATCATTGTTATATTCAGGATTTTCTTTTAGGAACTGTTCAATACCATTCCAGCTCACTGCACCATGCGGTTCAAGTAATAACTTGTATTTTTTCCATGCGTCTTTTATGGTGCTTTCTGTTTTATTATCTGAAACACTTACAGAGAAAATGTTTTTTCTCATTTCTTCCATATCCGGGAGTTTATGAATTTTTCCGGTTTCATCCATATTTCCATTATAAAGATCAACAAGTCTTGCGAGATTACTGGGGTGCCCAACATTCATGGCGCTGGAAATACAATTTTTTGATGGAGATATCTTTTTGTAATTTCCGGTATTAAGAAAAGCAGGAAATTCGTCATTTTCGTTAGTAGATATAATAAATTTTTCTACAGGTAACCCCATTTTCATTGCTAACATTCCACCCATCATATTTCCAAAGTTCCCCGATGGAATTGAAAAAATAATTTTTTCTTTACCCGGTTTATCGCTAAGTTTAGCATAAGCGTAAAAATAATATACAGTTTGAGGGATTAATCTCCCTATGTTAATTGAATTAGCAGATGAAAGGTTAAGATAATTAAGATCAGAGTCTGCAAAAGCATTTTTTACAAGTGCTTGGCAATCATCAAATTTAGAATTCAATCCAATTATTCGTATATTTTTGCCGAGAGTAGTCATTTGTTTACGCTGTCGTGCGGTTACTTCATCGACAGGGAAAAGAATTACAACCTCAATATTATCAAATCCATAAAATGCGTTGGCTATTGCACTTCCAGTATCTCCTGAAGTTGCGGTAAGTATTAAAAGTTTGCGGTTTATTTTATTAAGATAATGATTCATCCACTTTCCCATCATTCGTCCTGCGAAATCTTTAAAAGATGCTGTTGGACCTTGATCAAGTCGCATAATATACTTTTTGGAGGTTACATGTTCAAGTGGCACCTCATAATTGTATGCTTCTTGAGCCATTGCTTCAAGTTCCTTTTTTTCTATAGCTCCTTTTATAAGATTTCCTGTAACTATTGATGCAATTTCATGATACTTCATGTTTTTCATTTCAACAATTACGCTCTCAGGGATTTGAGGAATTCTTTCGGGCATATACAGCCCTTTGTCAGGCGCTTGTCCTCTTAACAATGCCTCATCAAAGGGTAGGGGTGGTGATTTATGATTCGTCGAGTAATATAGAATAGTATTCTTCATAATTTATTTTCTTAATGTTGCTGAAGAAGCACCTCCTGCTGAATATTCGGGAGATGTAAAAATTACTTTTTTACCATCTAAAACTGATAATGCTTGATCCAGATCTGCAATTATATCGTCCGGATGTTCAGCTCCAACACATAGTCTAATAAGGTTTGGTGGAATATCAGCAAGTTTTCTGCCTTCTTCACCTTGCTGTGAATGTGTAGAAATAGCAGGTATAGTTGCAACAGACTTAATCCTGCCAAGATCTGTAGCACGCCATATACGTTGCATAGCATCAAATACATTGCGAGCTGCTTGAGCACCTCCCTTAACATTAAAAGACATCAGGTGACCATATCTGTTTATTTTTTTACCATACTGCTCGTCATACTCAGAATCAACCAGCCATAAATAATCTGATGCAATTTTATGTAGTGGATGAGATTCAAGACCAAGATATTCAACTTTTTCAATATGCTTGTGTTCTGATAGAAATTTTGCAACGGTCATTGTTGAACGACTTTGTAAATCAACCCTTGAACGTAATGTGCGAATATCATTAAGTGCTAAAATTGCATGCATAGGAGATAAGTTTGGTCCATTATCTCTGTTAGGTAACTGCTTAGAATACATGCAAAAGTCAGCTTTCATCTCAGGATTATCAATATTTGATGTCAAATTCTTCTTTGCTATGACAGCACCGGCAATTCCCAATCCGCTAGTTAGTAAAGTTTTTGAAACAGATTGTACAACAATATCGGCTCCAAGAGCTAAAGGGCGCATTAATGCCGGAGTAGCAACTGTAGAATCAATAATTACCGGAATACCATATTTATTTCCAAGTTCTATTACTTTTTTAAGGTTAAAAAAAGCTTGCCCCGGGTTACTTGGCATTTCTCCATATAAAAATCTGGTGTTTTCGTCAATCAAATTTTCCCATTCATTAATGTCATTTGAGTTAATCACTTTTCGCCACTCTATATGTCTTTCTTCATTTTTTCTAATGGCAAATTGCTGAAATGTGCCACCATAAACCTTTGTGGTAGCAACAAAATTAATTGGCTTCGATGGATTCTTTGGGTCAGGCAAGAGAAACGGATCAACAGCAGTTTGAATAGCTGCCATGCCTGATGATGTTGCTATGCATGATGCATCTACGTCACTGCCATAAGTTTCAAGTAAAGCCAATACTCCTTCTAAGTAATATATTGTTGGATTAGCTATTCTTGAGTAACACCAAGTTGGTATTTGATAACTCAGTGCTGCTTCCATCTCGTCAGAATCACGATAGCTTTGAGATGTTGACATATAAATAGGTTCTATTATTGAACCTTGATTAAAGTCAAGAGCTTCTTGCATAGAATAAATGCCATGTACAGAAATAGTATCAAATCGGCATTTTTTCATTTGGCTTATATAATTTTTATGCCACTCAGCTGAGCGTTTAGCAGCTTCAAGGTAGTGATTAATTCCTAATGGTTTCATTTGAATAATTTTATTTAATAAACTTTTTTTTAATATTTAGATTAGAAACTCCCAAAGGACTTGCAAAACCCTTTAGGAGTTTGTTTCTTAATTTCAAATTCTTAAAGATTCGATATGCTTAGTGCTCACCACGCATTCTCATAATATCGCGGTCGAATACATAAAGATTCTTATCACCAATCATATTTAATTTATCAAGAATAGAGTTTACAGAAGATTCTTCTTCAAGTTGTTCTTCAACAAACCATTGAATCCAGTTATATGTTGTATAGTCTTTTTCTTTAAGGCAAAGCTCAACGATATCATTAATTGACTTTGTTACCATTTGTTCATGTTCAAGTGCTCCTTCAAACAGGCTATAAACACTTTTAAAATCACTTGGTGGCTGTTCTATTTTTGGAACAATTCCATGTTCTCCTCTTTCATTAACATACTTTATAATTTTCAGCATGTGTTCTATTTCTTCGAGGTGCTGAGCATAAAACCATTCAGCTATACCATCATAGCCTTCTTTTTCAGCCCATGATGCCATTGCAAGATAAATTTGGGCTGCATCGCCCTCTTTAACTATTTGATTATTTAATGCATTGAGAATGTTTTTCGATAACATAATATTCTTATTTTTAAAATTTATAATTGATTTTAATTTATTGCAAAAATAGTAAAAAAAGATTAAGAATTATTTCAAGGCTTCAGCTCCTGATACTATTTCAACAAGTTCTTTTGTTATTGTTGCTTGTCTTGCTTTGTTGTATTGCAATGTAAGGTTGCTTATCAAGTCGCTTGCATTTTCTGTAGCTTGGTGCATAGCAGTCATTCTTGCACCTTGTTCACTTGCATAAGCGTCAAGTAGTATTCTATATACCTCATTATCAATATATTTTGGTATTACGAAGTCAATAATATCAGTTGATGAAGGCTCCAGCTCGTGCTTCAAATGCTCTCTATCTGGTTTGAAAGTGTCGTTTTCTTTATCTTTATTTGCATCATCATTAAAATCAACCGGTAAAATTTTTGTTGCATTAGGTTCTTGAACTACAGCATTTTTAAATTTGTTATATACTGCATCAATTCTAACAAATTCATTGTTTGTAAAATAATTTTTTAATAATTCTGCAAATTTTTGTGTGTTTTCGAAAGTTAGATTTTCGTTAAGTTCTTCATCAACTTTTAATATTTCAAATTCACGTTTTTTAAAAAATTCATGTGCTTTTTTCCCTATTAGGTATAAGGATACCTCGTGTCCATTATCAACAAGATAATTAATATGAGTCACAGCCTTTCTTAAAATATAGTAGTTGTATGGTCCGCAAAGTCCTTTGTTTGAAGAGCATATAACCACTAACGCTTTATTTCCATCTTTTTTTATTGTATATTTATTATCTTGTGAAATAGAAACTGTTTTTGCCAAATCATTAAGTATTTCTTTAAAGTGATTAGTATAATACCTTAGTTTTTCAATAGCAGTTTGAGCTTTTCTTAACTTGGAAGCAGATACCATCTTCATGGCACTGGTAATTTGCCTTGTTGATTTTATAGATGTTATTCTAGTTCTTACTTCCCTTAGATTTGACATATTTATATAATATTATTCAGTTATATCAAAATTTTAATTTATGATTTCTATTCGTTTTCTTTTGTTTGCTCTTCTTCTGTTTTTATATATTTTGAAGCAATTTTTTCAGTAGTGTCTATAAGCACTTTTTCTATATCATCATTATATTCTCCTTCTTTAAGCTTATTCAAAGTATCTTTATGATTAGTTTCCAGATAATTTATGTATTCAACTTCAAAATCTTTAACTTTATTTAAAGGCAATTTTTTTAGAAGTCCTTTTGCACCACAGTATATAATTGCAATTTGATGTTCAACTACCATTGGGGAGTATTGTCCTTGTTTAAGAATTTCAACATTTCTTGCCCCTTTATCAAGAACGTTTTTAGTGCTTGCATCAAGGTCTGATCCGAATTTTGAAAATGCTTCAAGTTCTCTATATTGAGCTTGGTCAAGCTTTAATGTTCCAGCAATTTTTTTCATTGATTTTATTTGAGCATTTCCTCCAACTCTAGATACTGATATCCCTACGTTAATAGCCGGTCTAATCCCTGCATTAAATAGAGAAGATTCAAGAAATATTTGGCCGTCTGTAATAGAGATAACATTTGTTGGGATGTATGAAGAAACGTCACCAGCTTGTGTTTCAATCATAGGTAAAGCTGTAAGAGAGCCTCCTCCTTTAATCTTATCCTTAATAGATTCGGGTATATCATTCATTTGTTTTGCAACTTCATCAGAGGAAATAATTTTTGCTGCTCTTTCTAGTAGTCGTGAATGCAGATAGAAAACATCTCCGGGATATGCTTCTCTTCCCGGTGGTCTTCTAAGCAACAATGAAACTTCCCTATATGATACAGCTTGTTTTGACAAGTCATCAAAAACAACTAAAGCTGATCGACCTGTATCTCTAAAGTATTCGGCTAAAGCAGTTCCTGCAAGTGGTGCAAAAAATTGCATTGCAGCAGGGTCGCTTGCTGTAGCTGAAATGATTGTTGTGTATGGCATTGCTCCATGCTTTTCTAATGTGTTAACAATACCTGCAACGGTTGAACCCTTTTGTCCTACAGCTACATAAATACAATAAACAGGCTCTCCTTTTTCATAAAATTCCTTCTGGTTAATAATTGTATCAATAGCTATAGCAGTTTTACCTGTTTGCCTGTCTCCGATAATTAATTCTCTTTGCCCTCTACCTATAGGTATCATAGAATCAATAGCCTTTATTCCGGTTTGTAAAGGTTCGTTTACAGGTTGACGAAAAATAACACCCGGAGCTTTTCTTTCAAGAGGCATTTCAAATAGTTCTCCTTCAATAGGTCCTTTCCCGTCACGAGGAACTCCTAAAGTGTCAATTACTCTCCCTAATAAACCTTCCCCGGCTTTAATAGAAGCTATTGTTTTAGTGCGTTTTACAATATCTCCTTCTTTAACATTAACAGGATCACCTAAAAGAACTACACCGACATTGTCTTCCTCTAAGTTAAGAACAACTCCTTTTAATCCTTCATCATCAAAAGATACTAATTCCCCCGCTTTAGCACTGTTTAACCCGTAAATCCTAGCTATACCGTCACCGATTTGTAATACTGTTCCTGACTCTTCAAATTCTGTATCGGATTGGAATCCTGCCATTTCTTGTCTAAGAATTGCAGATATTTCAGAGGGTTTAATTCCAGCCATAATTAAAATTTTATTTGTTATTTAATAATTTTTTATGTGATTGAATCTGAAAGTTTTTTTCTCATATTTGCCAGCGAACGTTTTATGCTGGCATCATATAAGAAATCGCCAATTTTTAAAATAAAACCACCAATAATTGATGGGTCTGTAATGCTTTCAAATTCTATATTTTTATCAGTTATTCTTTTTGATACTTGTAATACTTTTTTTCTTATATCGTCATCAATGCCATGAGCAGTTATAACTTTAACTGTTTCAATATTTAATTTTATTTTGTGTAGCCTTTTATACTCTGAAGCTATTGGCTCTATAAGGAAAGCTCGTTTTTTCTTTGTTATAATTAATAAATATTTTAATATGGTTTCATTAATCTTGTCTTTAAATATGCTATTAATTATATTAATTTTTTTAGATTCTCTAACTATTGGGCTATTAAGAATAAGCTTCAAGTCTTTATGCTTGCTAAAAACATCAAGGATAATACTCATGCTTTCATAAGCATCATAAATAATTTTGTTCTCTTCAGCTAAAGACAATAGTGCTTTAGCATATCGACTTGCAATTTTTAGATTTCTCATTTATATACCTACATTAAGCCTTTTCTTAATAAAAAGAATTCAAAAATTAATTTAAACTGACATTTTCAAGATTATCCAAAACAAACTTCTTATGCTTATCTTTATCAGATAATTCCGTTACCAATATTTTTTCAGCCATATCTATTGACAATCCTGCAATTTCTTGTTGTATTTGTTTTCTGGCTTTTCTTTTTTCGTTTTCTATAGCCTTTTTAGCGTCATCTATAAGGTTTTGTCCTTCTTTAACAGCTTCATTTTTAGCTTCTTGAATAATCCTTTCTTTTTCTTTTTTAGCGTCTTCTAATATATCGATTTTTTCCTGATTAGTCTCAGAAATAATTCTATCTTTAGTCTCATTAATAGAAGCAATTTCTTTTTCTACTTTTTCTGCATTTTTCAACGATTCTTCAATGCGATTTTCTCGCTCTCTAATAGCGCTATGTATAGGTTTCCATGCAAATTTTGTTAGTATAAACAAAACAATTCCAAAAGAAAGCGTCATCCAAAAAATGACTCCTATTCCAGGATTTATAAGTTCCATAATATAATTATTTTGCTGTTAAAAAAATTATAATTATTGTTTAAATTATACCTGTTTATTAAATATCATACTAGGTAAACTTATAGCAATAACTATTTTTAAATTATTATAAAAATATTTCTAATGAACGCATATTATAAAAAAATTATGCGTTCATTAAGAAATATAGTTTATGTAAATACTATACAAAAAGTACAAGTAAGCAAACAACTATTGCAAAGAATGTAACCCCCTCAATAAGAGCTGCAGAAACAATCATTGATGAACGAACATCGTTAGCAGCTTCAGGTTGGCGTGCTATTGATTCTAGTGCGCGAGCACCAATTTTACTTATACCAAATGCTGCAGCATAAACAGCAATGGCAGCAGCAAAAGCAGCGCCTAATTTACTCCATTGTTGAGCAATCTCAAAAGTCATCTCCAGTAAAACCATTAAATTTACCATAATTAAAAAAGTTAAGTTAAACAATTCAAATTTATTATTATGTTTTCAAGTGATTAAATATTAGTGATGTTCATCCGGAACAGCCATTCCAAAAAACATAGCACTAAAAAAAGTAAAAATATATGATTGTATAAAAGCTACAAGTAATTCTAAAAAATTCATAAATATCAAAAATATAAGTGTTATGGGAGATATTGCTACTCCCATAACAGTTGCTACACTTCCCAGTACAAATATTAGTGATAGAAATCCTTTAATTATCATATGACCTGCAGTAATATTTGCAAATAACCTGACCATTAATACAAAAGGTTTAATAAATAAACCTATTAACTCAATTATTGGCATTAAAGGTATTGGTATTTTAAGAAAAACAGGGACACCAGGCGTATTGAAAATATGTTGCCAGTGACCTTTATTTGAGAGGATTTGTGTAACAATAAAAGTAAAAAATGCAAGTGTAAAAGTAACGGCAATATTTCCTGTTACATTTGCACCCCCCGGGAAAAAAGGTATTAAACCCATCAAGTTATTAAAGAATATAAAGAAAAACAAAGTAAGCAAATAGGGTACAAATCTTTCATACTTTTCTTCTCCTATTGCTGATTTTGCTATGTCAACAGTAACGAACTGAATAATCGGCTCTATGAATGATTGTAATCCTGATGGAGCCTGACTGCTTCCTCTACGCTTATATGCTTTTGCAATACTAATAAATATTATGCATAATAATATAGAGTTTATAAAAATAGAAAAAACAACTTTTGTGATTGATAAATCAATTAATGTCCCAGCTTTTGGGTCTTCAGTAACGCCGTCACCCAAAACTCGGATTATCTTTCCTTTTTTTGGTCCATCTTTTGCTATTCCAAATCCTTTATAGCTTTCATATTTTTGGAATTTGCTTGAAAGGAATAAATGCCAGTTTCCATCATAATATAATATGACCGGCAGAGGAATATATAAATAAGTGTCTCCTAATTCTGCAATTTTCCACTCATAAGCATCAAGTACATGCCCGATTATTAATTTTCCGGCATCAAAAGCTGTTTCTTTTTCTGCTTTATTATTACTTATAGTATTTTCAGAAAAACTATAGTTGCTGAAACTTGAAAATACTATTAAAACAATTAAAAAAAATAATCTCATATTGCTTGCCATATCAAGCTTTTATTTATTTAAATATTATTTTTTATTAATATTTCGAAGTGCAATTTATGAAATATTTCAATATCATTTAAATAAATGATTAATTTTTTTTTCAACTTTATCCTTTTTTAACACTTTTTTTTGTTGTAAAAAAAATAAAATATTAATTACTGTTTTGTAAAACATAATAAGTGTTCTTTACGTCGAAATAAGTAAACACTAAATAAAAAATAAAAAAAGTAATTATAAAATTAACTGCATCTTCTCTGTTATAAAAAGAATATATCAAAATAAAAATGATAAAAATAACAAACTTAATAGCTCGTATTCCTAAAAGCGAATAATTATACCATTTGCTTCTTTTTTTATGAAAATAATCAAGCAGTAGCTTTCCTGATAATGTGATAATCAGGAAAAATGCAGGGAAAAAGAATAAAAAATCTGAAATAAATTCTTCAGGAGCATAGTATGAATATAAAAGACATAATAAAAACGTTATGCAAGTTAGCAATATTAATTTTATTAAATATTTCTTAAAAGTCATTTAAAATTTTATTATGTCAATTACTTTGTTTCAGTTTTGTTTTTTAAAGGCGCTGAATAAGCGGACTCTTTGTTGATTTTGCTGTTATCCATATTGCAGGTTCCTGAGAAAATAGCTCCAGGTTCAATAGCTAATTTATCGGTAGTAATTTCTCCTTTAAGTTTAGCTGTGGACTTCAAAGAAAGAAGTTCTTCAACTTTAACTTTAGCATCTACTTTTCCAAAAAAATCAGCATTCTTGCAATTGATTTCACCTTGAACGCTACCTGTATTGCCTACAATAATTTTTCCTTTTGATGTTACAGGACCTTCAAGTGTACCGTCAATACGAATGTCTCCGGTTGATTTTATTTCTCCTTTGATATGAGTTCCTGCTCC
>SL_3KL_010_SEDDRAFT_10002498_pt1 | contig 16815 bp, 11 predicted proteins | sample SodLakKL_010_SED_2_FD_10381 | JGI IMG/M metagenome (IMG submission 10381) | reverse complement strand
TCCATTTCCTGTTGTTTGCATTCTATCCGGCCGAACGAAGAAACCTCTATTTTTCCATTTTTGTTGGGTTTCTGGCGGTACTCTCATACGTCTATTTCAGGTTGGAGTTGTCAAACCACACCTTCGAAGCACTCAACTTATTCCGGCTGTTAATGGTGACGGAGGTGCTTGTGTTGACATTTGCAACTCGTTTCACACACAGTATCGACAAAAAGTTTGCTCCATTTTACCAGGAAATTTTGGTTGTTGCCGGAATTTTGGTGAGTGTGCTGGTGTGGTATTTCCCGGAGAGAATGGTGTTTATCAGAGAGCTGGTTGTGCTGTTGTTTATTCTCGAAATATTGAGAACCATTGCTGTAATGCTATATAAAAATCGCAGCGGTGTATGGATGCTGGGCGTGGGTGTTTTGCTGTTTATTGTAGCTCTTGTCTGCACGGTTCTGATCAACCTGAATGCAATTTCAGGAAATGTACAATATGTGAACATGGCTGGCTCAAGCGGGTTAATTCTGGCGATGTCCATATTTCTATCCAGAGATTTTGCGGCCACTCAAAAAAATCTTGAATCCAAGCTGAAAGAGGTTCAGGTATTGAACGAAAAAGCACTGGAACAGGAGAGAATCAACAAAGAACGAGAGATTGAAAAACGGTTACTTGAGGCCGAAAACGAACGAAAAACCAGGGAGCTTGAGGAAGCGCGTGCCCTTCAGCTTTCCATGTTGCCGAAGAAAATGCCATCAGTGAACGGGTATGATATTGCCGTATTTATGGAAACGGCCACAGAAGTGGGGGGTGATTATTATGATTATAGCATGGAGCCGGACGGAACCCTGGTTCTGGCACTGGGTGATGCGACCGGGCACGGCATGAAAGCGGGCATCATGGTAGCTGCAGCTAAAAGTTATTTCCATACATTGGTGCACGAGGCCGATAGTTTGTCCTTGCTTCATCGAATGTCTCACGGCCTGAGAAATATGGACATGAAGCTGATGTACATGGGTTTTATGCTGGTTCAGTGCAAAAAAAATGACGTTGAAATTGCCACTGCCGGAATGCCGCCGGTACTGCACTACCGATGTTGCGACAGTACTGTTGATGAAGTTGTGCTGAAAGGTTTGCCCCTGGGCAGCAATGTGGAATATCCCTACGAAAGAAAAAACATCCGGCTCGGAAACGGAGATGTTTTACTGATGATGAGTGACGGTCTGATGGAACTGTTTGATCCGAGCAGAGAGATGCTCGGCACTGAAAAAGTTGCGAATATTCTGAAAAATTCAAATGGATATAGTTCGGGTGATATCATCAACCAGTTAACGCAGCTTGTACGGCGTTGGAGTGGCGGCAAAGAACCGGAAGACGATATAACCATGATGGTGCTGAAAATTCCAGAACGAAAAGAGGTTTAATTTTTAGATATTTCAACCGGAAAAATTTTGTTCTGAAACACAAATTTTGTGGAAACGTAACAATACGTATAGAAAAAATAATGGCGATGAGATTTTCAATAACTACCATCTGTTTACTGCTTTTGATTTCCGTTACGGCTGTTGCTCAACAGGCAGACAGTGACGACCCGTTTAAGCGCGACCCGTTTTTTACCAAACCAATTGATGAGTTATTTGGGCTCGACAAGGAAAAAGAAGAAGAGGAAGATACAGAAAAAGAGAGAAGAGAAGATTTTGATGATGTAGTACGGCGGCTGTCAACTACGGGAATCGATCTTGGCGGCGGCCTTGAAGCCGGCCCCTACTACAGCAATGCCCTCTACAGCCAGTATCCAAATTTGCCTACAATCCACTATAACCGAGTAAACGGGCTGTTTTTGGGAATCAGAAAGGAGAGAATGCAGTGGCACAGATATGGAAATTTTCTGGACATTCCACAAATAGATGTGCACGGATTAATCGGCTGGGGAACGGCTTCAAAACGATGGGAGTATGCCATCGGGCTTGAACGAATGTTTGGAACAAGTAAAAGATTGCTGATCGGAGCCGAGTATCACAATGCGTCGGGTACGGAAGATTACCATCGGGTGGGCCTGACGGAAACATCTCTAACGGCATTTTTTGCCGGGTACGATTATCTGGATTATCACAAAATGGAAGGATTTGGTATTTATGGTGTTTATCGGACCCATCGGTGGATGGAAACCGCATTTGCCTATAGCCGGGATACGTTTTCAAGCCTGGAACAGACCACAGGGTACACGATGTTTGGAAAATCGGGTACCTATCGTCCCAATCCGCCCATCGACCAACTGGCCGATGAAATTGACCTGGACATTTATGGATTCACCCTTTCTCTGAATCCCCGGAAGGTATTAATCACAAACAGGTTCACCGCAGCAGGAACCATTACTGCCGAACTCGCCGATAATTCTGCAAGTGATGAAGAATTCCGCTACAACAAATATCATTCAGAATTTCAGCTTTTCTACAATTTTGAACCCGGATCGGTGCTTCGATGGAAACTTCAGGCCGGCGGCATTACCGGCAGTGCACCCGATTTCAAAGATTTTTATCTGGGCGGAATCGGGACGCTTCGCGGCTCGCCATACAAGTTTTTTAAAGGAAATCAGATACTGGCCAGTAATATCGAAGTGCAGTTCGGCCGCCCGTCGAATCGTGCCGGAGAGTGGATCAGAGATTATAACCTTCACCTGCTGCTCTTTCTGGATTCAGGCTGGGCACGTGAAAATCCGGAGATGGCCGATTCTGGCGGCCCTCTGAAAGGTTTTCGGGAATTCAGCTTTTCTGATTTACAGCATGATGCGGGTATTGGCCTGGGAACCGGTGCAGTACGGGCTGAACTCGCCTGGCCATTGAGAACATTTGGCTCTACTCCTATATTCTGGATACGATTAAATCCCACCTTTTAATACACGAAATCTGGAAGTGTTGAGCAAAAAAAAGTCTCAGGCCGATCAAAGCCTGAGACTGTTCTTTAGGGCATTTGGTGCCTAATGGTCACCAAAATTCATTCATGTCAAATATACGTTCTTTAAAAGAATTTGTTGCCTCATCCCAGGTAAATGAGAGATAATAGGCGTAAAATTCTGTTAACAGGCTGTTCGTTTAATACGTTAGTGTTGAACCAAAAAGCAAAATAAACGTTATATTGCCTCACTTTCAGATCAGCAGCAGTTATTAATAATCTGATATTCATTGATGAACGTATTTTCCAAAAACGAAAAATTTATACTGGCGGCCATATTTTTTATTCTGTTCACTGCCGTATTTGGTACCCGAACATTCAGGCTGTATCACTCCAACGCAATTGTATCCGAAATTCCGGCAGAGCTTTTATTGTATGAAAGAACCAACCTGGAGGAGCTTGCCGAAAAACTTGACAGCCTGAATATTGATATAAACCACGAAGAAATGCGCTGGGCCGGCAATACCCTGGGGTGGCGATTTTTCAGGCCGGGACGTTACGTGATAGACGGAAGCTACTCCTATTCGGTGATTCTGCCCAACCTGGCAAGGGGTATTCAGGATCCGGGCCGGGTGATGATTTTACCGGGCACAGATATCGGGCGGTTTTCCAGAAGTTTATCCAATCAGCTTCGGGCTGATAGCACCGCATTTCATCAGATATTTTCTGATAGTTCTGATATAGCCCTCGAGTTTGGCCTTACAGGAGAAGAACTTTTTTCCCGCATGCTGCCCGACAGTTATGACATGTACTGGACATCTTCGCCGGAAAATACAGTGCGCAGGCTCTATCGCGAATTTCAGCGGCTGGTAGCCCAGCGTTATGAAAGCGAAATTGAGGAACATTTTTTGGATCTTGATGAGATCATTATTCTGGCATCGATTGTAGAGATGGAAGCCAGGGTTAATGATGAAAAACCGCGAATAAGCGGACTTTATATCAACCGGCTGAACAGTAACATGCGGTTGCAGGCCGATCCTACGGTGATTTATGCTCTTGGCGAAAGAAGAAGATTGCTGTTCGAAGACTATCAGGTTGATCATCCCTACAACACCTATCAGATTTCCGGACTGCCACCCGGCCCTATTACAAATCCGTCATTGTCATCCATTCGTGCCGTTCTATTTCCCGAAGAGCATGAGTACCTGTTTATGGTTGCCACACCAGAAGGCTCACACCATTTTTCACGAACGTTTCAGGAGCACAGGGAGGCCAGCGAAGAGTGGCGGCGATGGATCAGAGAGCAGTACCGGATCCGGGATATGCGCGAAGCGGAAGAAATGCGTGAAAGAGAAGAAAATCAATAAGATCTAAGAAAAGATCACTCACTCAATCATTATCCTGACCCAATCGCTGGCGGGCACGGTCGGACAATGGACGTATAAATAGCCCCTGATTGATCCGCTGTTCGTTAAAATGAATCCGCCCGGAAAGCCCGTTATGAGGGGATGCATTTTTCATGGCCCGATTTAAATAAACCGGATTTCCGGCTGTTTCCAGATTTTGAAAAAGAAATGTGGCTGCATCATACCCAACTCTCGAAAAGCGGTCGGGTGAAGTTCCGAACCTCGATTCGTAATCTTCATCAAAAAATTCGGCAGCGCTTGTGCCGGTCACCTCGTCAAATGCCTGAGTATAATAAATCTCAAAAAACCGCTGCTGGAAATCGGTCAGCCGGTGTTGCTCCCACTCCTCGGAGCCAAGTATGACCAGATCGTTCTGCATGGCCTCCAGATCGTTCAGGAGAAGGTTCATTTTCGTACTTGCAGCCTGACCTGTAAATGGGGCATAAATGGCCTGAGATCGTGTTATATTCAGCGAATCGATTAAAGCGGCATCACGTGTAAATACTTCAGTTATTTCACTGAAATCGTAACCTGTGGCCTCAAAATCTTCTTCAATAAAATAGGTGATACGTGCGCCAAGGCGTTCTGCTTCCCGCTGGAAAGCCATGGCCGATGAACGCCCAATCGCTCCCTCCTCAATGATGATGGCAATGTTTCTCAGGCTCAAATCCCGCACAGCATGGCGAGCCATTAATTTGCCGTGTGTTTCGAGAGTGGGATTGAGCTGAAACAGGTAATTGTAATCCTGATTCAAATCATCTGCGTTGGCCAGTGGTGCAAGCATGGGAATTTGAAACTCTTCGGAAAGCTGTGCCATTCGGGTAGCCGGTTCAGAGAAAAGAGGCCCGATTACAGCATCAATTTTATGAACCCATGCAAGTTCGGTAAGTGCTTTGGCTGTAGAATCCGGGCTCTCGTACGAATTTCTGAAGGTCAGTTTTACCTTCTGATTGATATTGCGACTGTTGAAATCGTCGGCCGCCAACAGCATTCCAAAGTAAAGATTTCTCGGAATGGTAAAATCGGGGTCATCTTCATCAAATTCGGGGAGAATAATACCAACATTATAAATTGTACCTTCGGGTGCTGTTGGATATTGAAAAACCAGTGGACGAAGATCTGATGTGGCCATCAGTTGATTTTCTATCCGGGTTCGTTCGGCTGAGTCAGCAGTCATTTTATAGAGTTCGGCAACCATGATATCGTAAATATCCGGATCAAGATAAGACCGTGAACTTCTGACGAGATCAAATCGGATCCCGGGAGAATCCAGCCGGAATAAAACATCAAAACGCTCCCGTGCACTCAGATAATTGAGAATTTGCCTGTAAAATTGCCGGGCATCGCTTCTGAGGCCCGATCGGTTGCTATCAGCCAGATTATAAAGATATTGAAGACTTCTATCGTAGTTTTTTAATTCAAAATGGGAAAGAGCCAGTGTGTACATGGCTTCGTGCTGCAAGCTTTCTTCGGCATCGCGCAGAACGGTATATAAAAATTTGTTTGATGTGGTGTAATCGGAAATGGCAAGATAACTTTTGCCGGCGAAAAGACGTGCCCTGTTATCATCAATTTGCGAAAAAATTTCAGCGGCTTCCTGAAACCGATCGCTGTTGTAGAGATCCATAGCATCTTCGAAAGATTGCGCGGCAATTCCGGATGAAAAGAGAAATAAGAAAACCAGGGTGAAAAATGACTGTTTCATAAACATGAAATAAACTGAATTCAACTCAATAAATGGTGATCATCATCAATTGTTCCTTTCTACATGAAATATGAACCTATTCCCATTCAATGGTGGCCGGCGGTTTGGAACTGATATCGTAAACTACGCGGTTCACGCCCCGTACTTCGTTGATGATTCGGTTACTTACTTCTGCAAGAAAATCGTAAGGAAGATGTGCCCAGTCGGCGGTCATGCCATCTACGCTGGTAACGGCCCGCAAAGCAACGGCTCGTTCGTACGTTCGCTCGTCACCCATTACACCCACCGATTCTACCGGCAGAAGCACTGCAAGCGCCTGCCAAACCTTGTCATACAATCCGTGGTTTTTCAGGGATTGTACAAAAATGGCATCGGCTTCTTTCAGCAGTTTCAGTTTTTCTTCGGTAATGTCTCCCAAAACGCGGATACCCAAACCCGGTCCCGGAAACGGATGCCGTCCGATGAAATTATCGGGAATGCCCAGTTCACGGCCAACACTTCGAACTTCGTCTTTAAAAAGTTCACGCACCGGTTCAATCAGTTCAAGATTCATTTTTTCCGGAAGACCGCCCACATTATGGTGCGATTTGATGGTAGCCGACGGCCCCTTGAATGAAACACTTTCAATCACATCGGGGTAGAGTGTACCCTGCGCAAGATATTTAAAACCATTTTCATCGGTAATTTCGTCATCGAAAACCTCAATAAAAGTATTTCCGATAATGACCCGTTTCTTTTCGGGATCAGAAACACCTTTCAGATTTTCCAGAAACCGGTGTGATGCATCAACACCTTTAACGGGCAGTTTCAGATGTTTTTTGTAGGTTTCGAGAACAGTTTGAAACTCGTTTTTCCGGAGCAGCCCGTTATCCACAAAAATGCATTGAAGCTGATCGCCAATGGCCCGGTGTATGAGTGTAGCCACAACAGTGGAATCGACTCCGCCCGAGAGGGCACAAAGGACGCGATCTTCCCCTACTTTTTCCCGGATCTCTTTAATTTCCGTTTCAATGAACGAAGCAGCCGTCCAGATAGCCTCACAGCCGCAAATGGCTTTCACAAAATTTTTCAGGATCTGTTTTCCTTCCTCGGTATGCACAACTTCCGGATGAAACTGTACGCCGAAAATCGGTTTGTCCTGATGGCGAACTGCTGCAACCGGGGCGTTAGACGTGTGGGCAATCACATTATACGGTTTGGGCAGATGCTTGATGTGATCGCCGTGGCTCATCCAGACCACCGATTCATTTTTTACATCTTTCAGCAGATCGGTATGATCGTCAATCAAGAGCCGTGCCCGACCAAATTCACGCTTTTCGGCTTTTTCAACGCTGTTGGGAGAGATGGAGTGAGTTAGCGACTGCAAGCCGTAGCAGATTCCCAGCACAGGAACACCCAAATCCAGATAGTCCAGATTCAGTACGGGAGCCCCTTCATCATACACACTTTTTGGTCCGCCGGAGAGAACAATTCCCATGGGCGGATGTTTTTTGAACGTAGAGATGTCGGCATTGTAGGGATGAATTTCGCAATAAACATTGAGCTCGCGAATTCTGCGGGCTATCAGTTGCGTGTATTGAGAACCGAAATCAAGGATGAGTATCCACTCATCATGATGAGTATGCATATTGATTTAATTAATGATGATCAGTGCTGAAATTGAAACTGAAAATACGAATTTTTACCTGTAAGAGGGGGCTCTTTTTCTGTTTAAAGCGGCATTAACTTTAATAAACAAAAGCCGGCCGGCTCCATCGGCCGACGGAGCACAGACAGGCTTGTATACTATTAGTCTTTAAAAAGGGTTATTTCCATCTGAACGCTAAGACGATCAGGCTACCATTTCCTTGTATGCTTCGGCTGTCATCAGTGAGTCGAGTTCGGATGCATCACTTAATTTGATTTTGACCATCCAGCCTTTACCATACGGATCTGTGTTTACCAGCTCGGGATCATCTTCCAGGGACTCATTTACCTCTACAATTTCTCCTGATACAGGAGAAAAAAGCTCAGATACGGTTTTTACGGCTTCAACGGTGCCGAGTACTTCATCTTTGTCAAATTCACTTCCTTCCGGTTCAAGTTCAACAAAAACGATATCCCCCAGTTCTCCCTGGGCAAAATCGGTGATGCCAACCGTTATGGTTCCGTCTCCGTTATCACGAATCCATTCGTGTTCCTCAGTATATTTTAACTCTTCAGGTAATTTCATAGTGGTATCGGTTAATCAGTTTCTGGATTGAATGTAAACGACTCTTCAAGGTATTGAGTATTAAACTCACCTTTTTGAAAGCCGGGGTCATCCATCAATTGTAAATGATAGGGGATGGATGTTTTAACGCCTTCGATTACAAATTCTTCAAGTGACCTTTTCATTCGTTTAATAGCCTCTTCCCGTGTGGGGGCGCTGACGATCAGTTTGGCGATCATCGAATCGTAGTGGGGCGGAATGTTGTAACCGGCATATGCATGGGTGTCTACCCGCACGCTGCGGCCGCCCGGAATATTAAAGGTGGTGATATGCCCGGCGCTTGGACGGAAATTATGTGCAGGATCTTCCGCATTAATCCGGCACTCAATAGCATGGCCCCGTATTTTATACGGTTTTGTTTGAATTTTGCCACCAGACGCTGCGATAATCTGTTCACGAACAAGATCACAAAAGGTAATTTCTTCCGTTACGGGATGCTCTACCTGTATTCGGGTGTTCATCTCCATAAAATAGAAATTGAGATCTTTATCGACGATAAACTCAACGGTTCCGGCGCCTTCATAACTAATTGCTTTTCCGGCGTTTACAGCAGCCTGCCCCATTTTTTCACGAACTTCAGGAGTCATGACAGGAGACGGGGCCTCTTCAAGAATTTTTTGATGACGCCGCTGAAGCGAACATTCGCGTTCTCCAAGATGCACTACATTGCCGTGCTGATCGCCTAAAATCTGAATTTCGATGTGACGCGGATTTACAATAAACTTTTCGATATAAACTTCTGCGTTTCCAAAGGCAGATTTTGCCTCATTTCTGCAGGTAGTAAACGCATGTTTAAAATTTTCAGCTTTGTGAACTACCCTCATTCCGCGCCCGCCGCCTCCGGCAGTCGCTTTTATCATGACCGGAAAACCAATTCCTGAGGCCATTTTTTGAGCTTCCTCCAGATCACTAATCGTACCATCTGAGCCGGGCACCACGGGTACGTTGTTTTTCATCATGGTTGCTTTGGCCGTGGCTTTATCGCCCATTGTGCTGATCATGTCGGGCGAAGGTCCAATAAACTTCAGGTCGTGCTCGCCACATATTCGGCTGAATTCAGCATTCTCAGCTAAAAACCCATATCCCGGATGGATCGCTTCGGCATTTGTAATTTCGGCTGCGGCAAGAATGGATGGTATTTTCAAATAACTGTCTTTACTCGGGGGCGGGCCTATACAAACAGCCTCATCGGCAAACTTTACGTGCAAGCTGTGTTTATCAGCCGTAGAGTATACTGCAACCGTTTTAATTCCCATCTCCTTACAAGTGCGGATAATGCGAAGTGCTATTTCGCCCCTGTTTGCAATCAATATTTTTTTAAACATAGAAGCGAATTAGTCTTTTTTGATAATAAAAAGAGGCTGGTCAAATTCTACGGGAGTAGCATCAGACACGAGTATTTTTGTAATCGTTCCGGAGAATTCTGCCTCAATTTCATTCATAATTTTCATCGCTTCAACGATACAGAGAGTTTCTCCTTCCTTGATATGGTCTCCAACGGAAACAAACGGATCAGAATCGGGCGATGGCGCCTCATAAAATGTTCCCACAATAGGAGAGCGAACAATATCACCATCAGCAGAAGCCGTATCATCAGCAGAAGAATCCGCTTTGGACGGTTCCTGAGCAACGGGCTGAGGGGGATTGGCCGGGGGCTGCTGGCCCTGGGGTGGTATTTGATAGTGAAGAGCCTGAGGGGCCTGATCTGATGTTTTTTTAACTTTTATTTTGAAATCTCCCTCTTCAATAGCTACTTCATTTACATCACTTTCAGAAATCAGGTCGAGTAAGTTTTTTACGAGTTTTAAGTCCATTGTTTATGATTGGGTTAAAATTTATGAACTCTGAATAGTGTATTCAGACTATATTTTTTGCAGGTCGTTTTTACGACTTTACTCTTTCAATATATTCACTTGTGCGGGTATCTACCTTAATTTTTTCACCCTCGTTGATAAAAAGAGGTACCTGTACAACCGCTCCACCCGCAATGGTAGCCGGTTTGCTGCCTCCCTGGGCCGTATCACCCCGCAATCCGGGATCGGTTTGAACGACTTCTGTTTCAATATGATCCGGGGGCTCGGCGTATAAAATCCGTTCGTTTTCTACATCAATAACCAGCGTGCAAATCATGCCGTCTGTAACAAATTCCGATTTCTCCACTCGTGTTTTTTCAAGTGGTATCTGTTCATACGTTTCCTGGTGCATAAAGTAGAACAGTTCACCATCGGCATAAAGAAACTGATAGGGATGGCGTTCAACCCTGACGGATTCCACGTTTTCGCCGGAACGGTATGTTTTTTCGATGTTTTTCCCGCTTTCTACCCCTTTTAATTTGGTGCGGACAAAAGCCGGCCCTTTGCCCGGTTTTACATGCTGAAAATCAACGATTGAGTAAATCTCGCCGTCAACCAGAATATTTAGTCCAGTGCGAAAGTCAGTTGTGTCTATTTTTGCCATAATCTGTGTTGTTCAAATTTATTCAAAAATACAGCAGGTGTCATTCAGTAACAAATCTGAAGCCGTTATTTCCGGGCTTCAGTAAACAAATTTTCTCTGATATTGAACTACCGAGATTTCTGTGGCCACTGGCACATCAGTTATAGTTCATTGGCATCTTGGTGTTCTTTGCAATACTTCCCCGTGCGAACGCTGATGTTGCAGTCAGACGGGATAAACACGCTTTTAAAGCACACATCAGACGGTACATCCAACCGCCTGATGGATTCTGCAAAGCTTTCTCGTTAAAAAGTTATATCTGATTTTTATTATGCCAACACCTGAATGTATGCATTATTAAGATTTTATTTAATCCGATTGGCATGCATTTCCCCACTATCTGAAAATATCCACAATGGTAGAGATCAGGATGGTTGCAATCAGAATCGGGCAAATGTATTTGATAAATACTTTGTACACCGGCCAGAAAATGGTGTTGTTGATGTCTTCAAAGCCTTTTTCCAGTTCGATTCGGGCATTTTCTGTTTTCCATATATAAGCCAGAAATATGCTGATTATCAATCCGCCAAGTGGCAATCCAATGACACTGAAAATAAAATCGATTGTCCCGATCAAACTTGTGTCGAAGGCAATGAACAGTGCGATTACGGTAATGATGCCCCCGATGATAAGTGCCGATTTTTTGCGGCGGACACCATGTTCATCGATTACATAGGAGGTTGGAACTTCCAGCAGCGAAATGGAGGAAGTTAAGGCTGCAATGCTGAGAAGGAAGAAAAAGCTGACTCCGAAAATTAAGCCGATTAGCCCACCCATTTCATGAAACAGTTCGGGCAAAACCTGAAAAATGAGAGCTGTGCCGGCAACCAGATTTCCGTCTGCATCAAAAATGACAACTCCCTGTGCCTGTGCCATGTAAATGGTGGGCATTACCAGAAGTCCGGCCATAAAAGCAATTCCCACGTCAAAAACGGTAACCATGGCGGCAGCTTCGGGAACATTCTCTTTCTTGCTCAGATAGGAGCCATAGGTGATAAGCGCACCCATACCCAGTGATAACGAAAAGAAGGCCTGCCCCATAGCTGCAAGTATCAGGTCTGTGTTAATGGCACTAAAGTCGGGAACAAGATATACAGTCAGCCCTTCACTGGCACCCGGCTGGAACATCACATACACAATTAAAATGCCAATGATGACGACGAGAAGCGGCATTAACATACGCACAGCCCGTTCAATTCCCTGGCTTACTCCACCCAAAACAATAGATATGGTGACACCCATAAACATGATGGCTACTCCGGCATTGAGCCAACCGTTTTCGGTATCGGCAATCCAGGCGGCCCAGTCGTGCCACCCCGCATAATAAAAAATCTGTTCAAAGAAATAGCTGATCGTCCAACCGGCTATAACCACGTAAAAGGAAAGAATGGCAATACCGCATAATACACACCAGAAACCGGCAAGAGTAAAAATTTTATTTTTACTAAGTGCTTTGAAGGCGCCTACAGGATTTTTTTTGGTGCGCCGGCCAACGCTTAATTCTGCAACCATTACCGGATAACCTATTATAAATACAAGCAGAGTGTAAATAAACAGAAAAGCGGCGCCTCCGTTTTCTGCCATTACGGTAGGAAATCGCCAGATATTTCCCAAACCTACTGCTGAGCCGGCTGCGGCCAGTATAAATCCAATTTTTGAATTCCAGGTTCCCCGGATATTACTTGGTGAAGATGACAATTTGTTGAAGGTTTATAGTTGTTGATTCAAACGAACTAAAATATTCTATGTATGCCAATCTCGCAACTTTCGCAGCAAGATTCCGCTTTTCGAAGGCAAATTTACAGATCCGTTTATAAAATCTATGGTTTGGGAAGATGCAATTTTATGATCGGCAATCACTTCCCAGGTTCCTTTTGGCAGCTGAACGTCATTATTTTCGTGGGCATTTCCGTTTAATACCACATAGTAGTCATAGATATCGCCGGAAGATTTGCCGTTAACATAAAAACTGAGCAGAAGCATATCTCCGGCATAGTTGAAGGAAATTTCATTGTTGCTGCATTTTCGCAACGCCGGTGATTCGAGCCTGATCCGGATCAGGCCGCGATAATAGTCGAAAAGCTCGTGGTTCAGTTTCAGATCATCAAAATTGAGCCAGTTGGTTTCGTTGTCTTTTTGGTAACTGTTGTGATCCATTTTGCCCTCATCAGGATCGTCGCAGGGGGATTTTGCTATGATTTTGGATCGGGCAAATTCCTGGCCGGCATGCATCATGGTAATTCCCTGAGCGGTAAAGAGTGAGAGAGCCGCCAGCTTGGAAACTCTCATTTGATGTTCGTTCAGTGTTACATGTTCATCCCGGTTTTCAATTACCTGATCGTGAATTTCCGGGTTCAGCCCGATGCGGATAAAATCTCCGAGTGTGAATCCATCATGGCTTTCAAGATAATTTACACTGTGTTCAGAGGTTTGAAACAAGCCGCCTCCACCATGGTTCAGAGTGCCTTTCATGATATTTTCGAGCCGATCGCGATTGGTTTCATTCTGCCAGTCAGAAAAAATAAAACCGCGGTCATGCAGGGGATCAGATCCTTTGAGGCTGTTTCGGATACGGTCATTCCAGGAGGCCCAGTCATGATCGGAAAAATGTTGTGGCGAATAGTATCCGCCCCAGGGTTCGGCAATCAGCACGGCATTGGGATATTTTTTGTGCACTTCTTTTTTGATTGCGTCCCAGGTGTCTCTGTCGAGCAGTGCAGCAAGGTCAAACCGAAAGCCATCAACTTTAAATTCCTCCATCCAGTAGAGCAGAGAATCTACGATTATTTTGCGGGCAATCGGATTCTCGGATTTAAACTCATTTCCGGTACCGCTTCGGTTCATCAATTTCCCTTTTTTATCTTTTCTCAGATAAATATCCGGCATCAAATGAGGAAGCGGATTTACATCAAAAAGAGACGTGTGATTGTACACCACATCCATTAAAACGGTTATTTCCTGCTCATGCAGAGCTTTTACAACTTCTTTAAATTCAGTGATGGCTGCGGTGGTTTTTCCCGAATGGTTGCCGGTAAAATCGGATGCAAATGAACTCTCCGGTGCAAAGAAAAACGAGGTCATATACCCCCAATAATTTTCTGAATATACATTCCATGAATTATGGAAGCCTTCCGGGGTTTTTTCTCCATAAGGTGGCTCTGTTGGAGAAAATTTCTGAAGCGGCAAAAATTCCACACAATTCACACCCAGCTTTTTTAAATAGGCAACACCTCCTTTTTGATCCGGGTCGATCATTTTCTGATAACTGCCGGAACCTTTGGCCTGGCTGGTTTGATGTTCCGTCAGATCTTTAATGTGAGTTTCGTAAATAATCAGATCGCGCAGATCATCCGGAAATTGATGGTCGGTACCTCCCCAGTCAAATTCATGTTCGAAAATGTAGGAACGTGCCTGCTGGCGGTAGTTATTTTTTACCGTTACATGCTTGCTGTAAGGATCGGCAAATACTTCGTCAACATATGGAGTGTCCGGTTTCTTCTTTTTATAGAAACCGGCTTTGTAACCGTACCATTTTCCCTGCAGATTTTCCTGAATGGTAAGCATCCATTCTCCGCCCTCACTTTGAGTCATCGGGAATTCGGTTCCCTTCCTGGAGTTATATCGGTCGTAAACTATGCAGGTTACGCTTTTCGCATCCGGACAATAGAAACAAAATGTGGTGGTGTTTTCGGATAGAGAAACACCAAGTTCAACCTTCTCAACTTGCTGTTTCATCATCGAACGGGACTACCGGGTTCAGCCTTAGTTTCAAGAAAATGAAGATTTTCCTGGCTGTCTTCTCCCATTAAAATCATTCCGTTGCTCTCAATACCCATCATTTTTTTCGGTGCAAGGTTGGCAACCACACACACGCGCTGCCCTGCAAGTTCTTCGGGTTTAAAAAATTCAGCCACACCGGCCAGAACAGTTCGTTTCTCAAAACCAAGATCAACCTGAACCTTCAGCAGTTTTTTTGATTTTTTGATTTTTTCAGCCCGAATAATTTGTCCGGCCCGAATGTCGAGCGAGGCAAATGTATCGAATGAAATTTCTTTTTTCAGTGGAGGATACTCTTTTTCCCCGGTTTTACTTTCAGCTTCGGCGGCTCGCTGTTCAAGAATGCCCACCTGTTTTTCAACGGTTTCGTCTTCAATCTTTTTGAAGAGTATTTCGCCGGGCTTAATCAACTGTCCGGATGGCACCATATGATCATTAACGTGATTCCAGCCGGCCGTTTCCGGAATTCCGAACTGATCACGCAAACCGGCCATTTTGCCGGGCAGTACCGGTGAAAAGAGTACCGACAGAGCGGCAGATATCTGAACACAAACGTACAGTGTGTTGCCACACGCTTCCGGATTTTCTTTGCGGGTTTTCCAGGGTTCGGTTTCCGTAAAATAGCGGTTGCCAATGCGTGCAAGATTCATTGTTTCAGCAATGGCTTCTCTGAACCTGAAAGTGGTGTAAGCTTTTTCAATTTTTACTTTCTGTTCTGCGATAGCTGCCAATGCCTGAATATCAGTTTCCGAGGGATTGCTTAATGCGGGAACTTCACCATCAAAAAAGCGCTCGGTAAAACTGTTGGTTCGGAACACAAAGTTTCCGAGAATATCTGCCAGTTCACTGTTTACGCGGCTTTGGAAATCTTTCCAGGAAAAATCGGAATCTTTGGTTTCCGGCAGGGTAGTGCCCAGAACGTAACGGAGCAGATCGGGCTCAAACTCTTCGAGATACTCCTCAAGCCAAACTGCCCAGCCTTTTGAGGTAGAGAGTTTTCTGCCTTCGAGGTTTAAAAACTCATTGGCCGGTACATTTTCCGGCAAAATATAGTCGCCGTGCTGCATCAGTGTGGCGGGGAACATGATACAGTGAAACACAATATTATCTTTCCCGATAAAGTGAATCAGCGAAGTGTCTTCGTCCTGCCAGTACGTTTTCCAGCGGTCGGGGTCTTTCTGTTCCTCCGCCCACTCTTTTGTGGCTGAAATATAGCCGATGGGCGCATCAAACCAGACGTAGAGCACTTTTCCTTTGGCATCTTCCAGCGGAACGGGCACGCCCCAGGTCAGGTCTCGGGTTACGGCGCGGTCGCCCAGGCCGGTGTCGAGCCAGCTTTTGCATTGGCCGATCACGTTGGCTTTCCAGTTTTTACGGGAGTCGATCCACTTTTCAAGCCGATCCTGAAAATCTCCCAGCGGGATGAACCAGTGTTCGGTTTCTTTGATGATCGGTTTGTTGCCGGTAATGGAACTGACCGGATCGATCAAATCGGTGGGTGAGAGTGATGAGCCGCATTTTTCGCACTGATCGCCGTACGCTTCCGGATGGCTGCAAACCGGACAGGTTCCCATAACGTAGCGATCCGGAAGATACATGTCAGCATCTTTATCATAAAGCTGTTCCTGGGTTTTCTTTTTAAAAACACCCTGTTCATAAAGTTTCAGAAAAATATCCTGTGACGTTTCGTGGTGGGTTTTGGAGCTCGTTCGGCCATAGTAATCAAATGCGATGCCGAATTTTTCAAAAACGGCCTTGTTTCGGGTATGAAACCGTTCTACAATTTCTTGCGGGGTGATGTCTTCCTTTTCAGCCGCAATGGTTATGGGAACACCGTGCTCGTCAGAGCCGCATATGTGGATAATGTCTTTATCTTTAAGCCGCTGAAACCGGGTATACAGATCGGCCGGCAGATAAGCCCCCGCCAGATGCCCGAGATGTATAGGGCCGTTGGCATAGGGGAGTGCAGATGTAACTAAAATTCGTTTTGACATAAATCGGGTTTGGAATCAGAAAAATATTTAATAACTGATTTTTATTTAGCCTTTAAAATTAACACATAACAAGACAAGATGCAGAGTGAATCTTCGTCTGCCGAGTGAGATGATCCCTCGTCTGCCCAGTGCAGTTCTGGGCTGCCGAATTGCTGTTGAAGAGAAGTTTGGGTTGCGGTGGGTTATGCAATGAACTCGGCAGACGAAAAAGGCACTCGTCAGGTACTGTGTTAAAAGTCAATAGAATTTTTTAGATTTTCTTACAGAAAGAACATCAATGAGCCACAGCCTTTGATGTATCTACGGTAGCCT
>SL_3KL_010_SEDDRAFT_10002497_pt1 | contig 16815 bp, 16 predicted proteins | sample SodLakKL_010_SED_2_FD_10381 | JGI IMG/M metagenome (IMG submission 10381) | reverse complement strand
TTTGATGCCCTTATAATTCCGGGCGGGCAAGCCCCCGCCGTGCTGAGGGAAATGGAGGATGTAGTTGCCTTTGCGAGGGATTTCTTCAATACAGGGAAACCTGTAGCCGGCATATGCCACGGTCCGCAGGTACTGGTTACAGCCGGTGTGCTTGAAGGTTTCACCTGCACGGGTGTTGGCGGAATCCAGGAAGAAATTGAAGAAGCCGGGGCAACATATGTTGACGAATCGGTTGTGGTTGACGGAAACCTTATCACGTCAAGAGTCCCGAGGGACCTCAGTGATTTCAGCAAAGCAATCGAAGATGCTTTGATTGAAAAAGGATTTTTGCAGAACTGATACAGAAAAATATGAGTGTTAACCCTTCAGGTGAAGCAGTGCTTCGCCTGAAGGGTTTTTTTATACACGCTTGAGCTGTACAGTAAAATGACGCATTATAGGCGCTTCAGATACTATTTCAAAACCCTTTTTTATTTCATCGCGCCTGTCATATACATTTTTAAGCGCAACAGCAACCACATCCATATGGTTATTGGTGTAAACCCTGCGTGGTATTGCCAGTCTCACAAGCTCAAGATTCGGATACCTGTTTTCGCGTGTTACCGGGTCGCGGTCGGCCATCAGTGTGCCTATCTCAACTCCCCTCACTCCCGCTTCAAGGTAAAGCTCAACAGCAAGTGTCTGTGCTGTGAACTGCTCACGGGGCAGTCCGGGCAAAAAACGCAATGCATCCACAAAGATGGCATGACCCCCGAAAGGTTCCTGTACCGGTATATTGAAGCTTTTGAGTTTTTCTCCAAGATAGGCAACCTGCCTGATCCTTGTATCAAGGTAATCAAATTCTGTGCCCTCTTCAAGCCCCTGTGCAAGCGCATTCATGTCACGCCCCGACATACCGCCATATGTTACGAAACCCTCAAAAAGGATATTGTAAACGCTGGCACTGTTGAAAAGCTCTTCATCCTGCATTGCAATGAAGCCGCCCATATTTACAATACCATCCTTTTTGCTGCTCATGGTCATGGCATCGGCATGGGAGAACATTTCCCGGACTATCTGTTTAACCGGCATCTCTTTGTAACCATCTTCATTTCTTTTGATGAAATAAGCATTTTCAGCAAAACGGGCTGAATCGTAAACTACCATTATCCCGTACTTCTTTGCCAGATTGCTGACTTCCCTCAAATTACGCATAGAAACTGGTTGTCCTCCAGAGGTGTTGCATGTTACTGTAACTACAATAAAAGGGATCCTTTCAGCCGGATACTCTTTCAGCACTTTCTCCAGCTTTTCCAGGTCGATGTTCCCCTTGAAAGGATGGGTGGACGTTGTATCGAAAGCTTCATCAATAGTGCAGTCAATTGCAGTGGCCTTTCGATATTCAATATGCCCCTTGGTTGTATCGAAATGGGAGTTTCCAGGTACTACATCACCCTCTTTTACAAGAGCTGAAAACAGCACATTTTCAGCTGCCCGTCCCTGGTGGGTCGGTAAAAAATGTTCAAATCCGGTTATTCGTTTTACGGTTTCCTTTAAAATGTGATAACTTGATGAGCCGGCATAACTTTCATCACCAAGCATCATGGCAGACCACTGGCAGTCGCTCATTGCGCCGGTTCCGGAATCGGTAAGCAGGTCTATATAAACCTGGTTGCTGCTAAGGTTGAAAAGGTTGTAATGAGCCTTTTTTATCCATTGTTCACGTTCATTGCGACTGCTCCGGTGAATAGGCTCGATCACCTTAATTTTATAAGATTCTGCAAATGGAAGTTCCATTTATTTAAAGATATTTATGATGAATGAATTGCGATTAATAGGAAAAAGGGGAAAGAACAGACGGCATTTAATCCGGCCTGCCTAAATGTAAAAATAGGGATCACGCCTTTTTATGTTCATATAGAGGAACTTTGGCGCATAAATGGGTATAATGAAAATAAAATGTTCCATCCTGTGATCGTAATAAGACAAAATTACAAAAAAACTATACAGGCAGGGAAGAAATTTATGTACTTTTGCGAAATCAGTTAACTGCATAACGATGGAAGGGAAAGAGGCACTATTCGGAAAGACACATAATGAGCTACTTGAGGTGGTTGAAAAAAAGGGTGTGCCAAAATATGCTGCAAAACAGTTGTCAGATTGGATCTACAGGAAAAATATTACATCCATTGATGAAATGACAAACCTTTCAGCAACATCAAGAAAGGAGCTGGGTAAAGAGTACAGTTTAGGTCTTGCTGCTTACAGTGATGTCCGTGTATCGGTTGACGGCACAAAAAAATACCTTTTTCCGGTTAAAGAGGACAGGTTCGTAGAAACGGCATATATTCCGGAAAGGAAACGCTTTACTTTGTGTGTGTCAACACAGGTAGGTTGCAGGTGGGGGTGCAGCTTCTGCATGACCGGCAGGCAGGGATTCCACGGGAATCTTTCAGCCGGGGAAATTCTAAACCAGTTTCACTCCGTTCCTGAAAAAGAAAAAATTACAAATATCGTTTATATGGGTATGGGCGAACCCCTTGACAACACCGGAGAAGTATTGAAGAGTCTGGAGATACTGACTTCCGGTTGGGGATATGCCATGAGCCCCAGGAGAATCACAGTTTCCACAATAGGTATTACAGGTGATGTAACAGAATTCCTTAAAAAGAGTAACTGTCACCTGGCAATAAGCCTTCACTCCCCTTTTGAAGAAGAAAGGAGAGCCATAATGCCGGTGGAAAAAGTTCACCCTTTAAAAAACGTGCTTGACGAGATAAGAGGTTTTGATATAGAAAACCAGCGTCGGATTTCGGTTGAATATATCGTTTTCCGGAACATGAACCATTCAAACAGTCATGCCACCAAACTTGCAGAAATATTGAAAGGCATCAGGTGCAGGATAAACCTTATACCTTTCAATCCCATACCCGGCTCTCCCCTTGGCGAACCGGAGGAGGAACCGGTTGAAAAATTCAGGGATGCACTTATGAAAAAAGGTGTTTTTACCACCATTCGCAAATCGAGGGGACGAGACATTTCTGCGGCCTGCGGACTGCTCTCAACAATGAATTTAAAAGGGAAAGGCGACTGAACGGGCCGGACGTTTCTAAAAACGGTTATCCCTCTGATAAATACATTTTGTTGATCAGTTCTTCAAAGAATATCGCTGCCTCCTGCCCGGCTTGCTAAATTACTGATGTCTGATCAATACATTTTGTTGATCAATTCCCCGAAAGCATTGCGATTTTTTATCCTGAACTTCAAATCTTCACCACCCCTGAGAATGATCTTCAGTCCGTTGGGTGAAAGGAAACCGGTGTTGAAAAAATGCACTTCCCTAATCTGTCCAGGTTCAACCTCCAGATCATATTTGTCCCCGTTTCCGTTAAAAGACTTGAAATAGAGCCTCTGGTTTGTAACAATGAACTTCCCTTCAACTTTTTCTTCAGGGCATAAGAAGTCAGAATTACCGGCTTTCACAACCATCTCATTTTGTTTCAGATCTATCTTCATCGATATGGTTTTTAAAATTATTGTTTATACACTTTAAGAAAACTAATAAGAACATTTATCGTGCCATCATATGTAATATGCTAATTTTCTGCACTATTAAAAACAATCTGAAAAAACAAGTGCACGGATTTGAAACAACCGTGTACGTTAACGAACAGTATTCGGATTGTTTAGATGTAAGACGGCAAAGTGTTGAAAAAGTTACTTCTTCCTGCCGTATTTTTTGGAAAGTTTTTTTATGATCTCCATGTCATCGGGGGAGATATCGCGGGGCACCGTAAGTTTTATTTTCACATAAAGATCACCTGATTTTTCACCGCTTTTTTCTCCGGGCATTCCCATTCCCTTTAGCCTGAAAACCTTTCCGCTGCCTGTATTTTTGGGTATCTTTATCGAAAGGCTGCCCTTCAGTGCAGGTACTGTGGCCTCACCTCCGGCCACTGCGGTAAATATATCCACAGGCACGGTACAATGCAGATCTTTTCCGAAACAATCAAAAATCCGGTGCGGTTCGTAAACAACTTTCAGGATGAGGTCGCCGCTTTCACCCTTTCCGGATGCCCTTCCGCCTTTACCCTTCATTCTTAACCTCTTCCCTTCAGGGGTCCCGGGAGCTATTTTGATCTTTAGTTTTTCTCCGTTGATGTTTATTATTCTTGTTGTACCGTTGTAAGCCTCCTCAAGGGATATGCGAAGATCATGCTCATAATCACTTCCCTTTGAACCCCTTTCAAAAAATGATGAAGATGATTCACGTGAAGTCCCGCGCGAAGAAGCGCGGCCGAAAAAGTAATTGAAGAAATCGGAAAACTCCGATCTTTCGCCAAAAATATCCCCGAAAGTACCTTCAAATCCAAATCCGGCATTCCTGCCTCCGAACCCGGATGATTTGGCAAAATCCTCAAAATCGAACCCTTCAGCATGCTGATACTGTTTCCAGTTAGAACCAAGTTTGTCGTACTTTTTCCTTTTTTCGGGATCTTTCAGCACTTCGTATGCCTCGTTCAATTCCTTGAACTTTAGCTCCGCTTCACTGTTATCCGGATTCCTGTCCGGGTGGTATTTCAGGGCAAGCTTCCGGTAGGCTTTTTTTATATCCTCCTGTGAAGCCGACCTGTCAACTCCAAGTATTTTGTAATAATCCTTATATTCCATGAAACCTCCCTTTCATGATAATTACTTCAGCAGGTCGTCATAATGAACATCATCCCCGTCACGGTAATCTCTTTTACGGGGCTTTCCGGAATCTGAAAAAAAGAAACTGAAAAAATCGGAAAACATATCATTCATCGAAGAAAAATCACGATGGCGCCCACCTTCAAAACTGAAACTTTCTGCGCCGGATCGTCCCTTTCCGAATTCCCTTTCTTTCAGAATCGTGTCATATTTATTTCTCTTTTCATCATCACTGAGAACTTCATACGCCTCTTCCAATTCAATGAATTTATGCCTGCACCCTTCATCGTCCTGGTTCTTGTCAGGATGATAAAGGTGCACAAGCCTGTGACGGGCTTTCTTTATTTCGTCCGGGGAAGCATTCCTGTTGACCCCAAGTATGCTGTAGTAATCCTTGAATTCCATAGATTTTCAACTTTTCTGTCTAAGAACCTTATTGAACCCAACGAAAACAAAGGAGATGACATCAGCGTCTTCCCATAAAGATCCATATATAGAATAGCAGGGTTGCAAGCGATGCAAGTGCTGCAATTACATAAGTATATGCAGCCCATTTGAGAGCATCCTGTGCATGGGGATGTGTGGCCCTGGTCGTTATATTGCTGTGGTTGAGCCATGCAAGCGCACGCTGACTTGCATTTATCTCCACAGGCAAAGTGATCAGGCTGAAAAGCGTGGTCATGCCGAACATTATTATTCCCGCCAGCAAAATCCCCGGATAACTCTCAACCATAATTATACCGGCAAGCAATATCCACTGAACCCATTTAGATGTAGCACTAACTACAGGTACAAGTGCCGATCTCATCTGCAGAAAACTGTATGCGTGTGCATGCTGTATTGCATGTCCGCATTCATGAGCAGCAACTGCGGCCGATGCGACACTCTTCCCGTAATAAACTTCCCTGCTGAGATTAACTTCTTTTTTTAACGGATTGTAATGGTCTGTAAGCTTACCTGCAACAGACCCGACTTTAACATCATATATACCGTTTTCTGCAAGCATTTTTTCTGCTACATCTCTCCCGGTAAGACCGTAATTTACCGGTATTTTTGAATATTTCCTGAAACGCGATTTCATCCGGTTGCCCACAAGCCAGCTAAGCAATACAAAAACCAGAAAAATTATAAATATTGGTGCCATCTCGTTTTGTTATTATTATATTAATACGATTACTGCAAATCATATAAACAATTAAAAACAGTTTTTATTTTTCACTTGGCAAATATTTTGCCAATCTCATGATCCGCTGTAAACAGGTCAAAATGGCAATTTAATAAGCTAAAAACATGACAGTTTGTTACTAACTTTTACCGGTAAACTGCCGGTACACAGTGGTCCGGGAATCTAAACCGGGGGATTGAACAGTCCCCTCATTAAAAACAGCGAAAAAATGAAACAATTAGACCTTATATTTGCGTAAAAAAAAGAAAACAAATGAATTGCAACCTATTGTTCATGTAATTCGTTATAATTAAATAGTGTCGGGATTTACCAAACTTTTTTCAATGTCAGCACCTGATAGGAAGCCAAATAACGTGTCGCTTAAGCGAAACTTATCACCGGGAGGCAGGGAGGTAAGGGAAAGCCTGCGGTATGCCGGACTTATTCAGCAGGCGCTTCTTCCGGATAAAAAGTTGTTTGAGATGCTGGTGCCTGACCATTTCATACTCTTCATGCCAAGAGAATCAATCAGCGGTGATTTTTACTGGATTGCCCGTAATAACGGAAATATCTGCCTTGCTGTAGCTGACTGCACCGGTCATGGGATACCAGGCGCACTGATGAGTTTCCTCGGGATTACCTTTCTTAATGATATTATTCGTAACGGTCACACCAACAAGGCAAACCGGATTCTGAACATCCTGAGGGAAAAGGTAATGAATGCTTTGCAGCAGACAGGCAAAAATGAAGAACCGAGGGACGGAATGGACATGTCGCTTTGCCTGATTGACCCTGCGGAGAGAAAACTGCAATTTTCAGGTGCAAACAATCCGGCATACATCATCAGGAACAATGAGCTGATTGAAGTTAAGCCCGACAAAATGCCTGTCGGAATCAGTGCAACGGAGGAGAGATCTTTTGCAAACAGGGAGATCGACCTGGAAAAGGATGACAGGCTGTACCTTTTCACAGATGGTTATACCGATCAGTTCGGAGGGCCCAGAAACAAAAAGTTCAAATACCGTGCTTTCAGAAAGCTCCTGCTTGACATACACACTGAAAAAATGGAAAAGCAAAGATTGATCCTTGAACAAACTATAAGGGAATGGATGGGAAAAGAGGAACAGATTGACGATATACTCATAACAGGAATCCATATGAAACCGGTTTTAAAATAAAATATAATTGTATGCGACTTTCAGGTTTCCATATAAAAAACTTCAGAAGTATAGTTAACACAGGATGCGACTGCCTTTCGCCGGACAATATTACCGCTCTCATTGGCCAGAATGAATCCGGCAAAACATCAGTCCTGGAAGCTCTGTACAGTTTTTCCAGGGGAAGCATCTGCGAGGATGTTCTCAGAAGCGATATGAGCTTCCCTGAGGTATCATGCACATTCACTGCAGAACCGGATGAAATTGAATCAGTCTTGCAAAAAGGGATGCTATTGGAGGAGGCGGCTCATATTATGCGCAAAACTGGAAAGGTGACTCTAACCCGCAAATGGGACTATAATATTCAAAGCAATTTATTCCTTTCAGGAAATGAAGTGACGGCTGTTTATGATGATTTTTATAGTGAAGTAAAAGAAAAGCAGGAAAATATACTTGAAAAGGGGGGAGAACTTATTGAGAAAGAAGAAGAAACCATTAAACTGATAAATGATCTGGAAAAGAGTTTAGAGGAGTTAAAAAAGAAAAGGAACGCATTGTCGGGTAAGCTATCCAAAACGATCAAGCTTTCAAAAAAGAGAAAACAAAGAAATAACCGGGAAAAACTGACAGCTTCAGCTGAGGCGATAAATAATGATATAAGGAACCTTGAAGAGCTGAAAGAGCAATACAGCTCGATGCTTGATGAAAAAAAGCGTTTCATAGTCGATAATGAGATGTTAAACGGTTACGCAAAACAAACACTGCAACTCGCGGAAAAAATTGAACAAAATTCTCCATATTACACAGATAATGAAAGCAAAACCGGTCTGTCAACGGAAATACTTAAAAAACAGCTTCTTTACAAAACCTTCGTTCTGGAAAAGTTTTTAAAAGGCCAGGATCTTTTTTCAGCCGAAAAAGAAGCGGCTGAAGAGTCTGAAGCAATTGAAAAATATACCACCAGGGAGCATGCAGGTAAAGAATTTTTCAATCTGATACCAGGATTTGAGTTTTTTGAGGACTTCAGCAGTTTGCTGCCGAACAGGATAGACCTGGATGATATCTTTACCAATAATCTCAAAGCTGAAGGATTTAAAGCTGTTAAGAATTTTCTTATGGTGGCGGGACTTGAGCCCGGATTCTTTATGCAGTCCAACAACCGGATACTGAAACAGAAAATTGAAAATCTTAACGGCGAGATCACAGTTGATTTCCAGGAGTACTGGAGTCAAAACGTCGGCAAGGCGAACAAAATAAAGATCAATTTTGAGCTGGAGCATTATGATTATTCCCATCCCGAAAAAAAGGGAAAGCCATATCTTGAATTCTGGATCAAGGACGAACACGAACGGCTCTATCCCAAACAAAGAAGCCGGGGTGTCCGGTGGTTCCTTTCATTCTACCTGGAACTGAAGGCAAATGCAAGGCACAATGAAAAGATAAAGCAGGTGCTGCTGATAGATGAGCCCGGACTCAGTCTGCATGCCAGGGCACAGGAAGATGTACTGAAAGTATTTGAAGATATAAAAGAGAGTATGCAGATAGTATATACAACACATTCCCCCAACCTTTTGGATATGAACAAGCTTTACCGCCTTATGGCCGTTCAGCGGGAACAGAAAAGCAACTACACAAGCGAAACAGTTGTTTACAGTGCGCAAAAACTGCATACAACAACAAATGACACCCTGTCCCCACTTTATTCATTAATGGGCACAAGACTATGGGAACAGCCGTTTGTTCAAAAGAAAAACAATGTCATAGTTCAGGATATATGTTCCTACCATTATCTGTCAACACTTTACAGACTTGCAGGCAGAAAGGGGGAGATATTTTTCATACCTGCAACGGGTATCTCCGGAATAGCTCCCGTTGCAAATATACTGCTGGGATGGGGTGTGGAGTTTGTTATTCTGATTTTCAACGGGAGTAACAAAACTGAAGGTGGCACTGAGAGCAAACTGGTACATTTCGCGGACGGCAAATGCAATTCAGGCAGTCTTGTAACAGTAAAAAAATTTAACAGTCCGGAAGACCTTTTTTCAACCCTTGATTTCAAAAAATTCATACTCAATAAAAGAACCGGCATAACAGGGACAAACTCAACATATGTTGAAGAGAACAACATGTCCCGTGAGCTTTTGTCAGCTTCATTTTCCAGTTACGTAAAGGAAAGCCGTATTACGCTTGATGATTTTGATGAGGAAACTATTGAAAATATTACACGCCTGTTTGAACTTATGGAAAACAGTCTGGCCGCAGCAGCTCAAAATAACGGAAATATGGTTCAGGAGCGGGGATGAAACCTGATTATCGCATCCCTTAAATATTCCCTGTCAAGATGTGTATAAATCTCGGTGGTCAGTATTGATTCATGCCCGAGCATCTCCTGTACGGCTCTAAGGTCTGCTCCCCCGTCAATCAGGTGTGAAGCAAAAGAGTGCCTGAATGTGTGGGGACTGATATTCTTTTTTATTCCGGACCTGAGGGCAATATCTTTGACTATGGAAAAAATCATAACACGTGTTAAGCGCTTACCAAGCCTGTTAAGAAATACCACATTTTCATGGCCTTTTGAAACCGGCAGGGTTCTTCTCTCATCAAGGTAAAGCCCCAGGCTTTTTGATGCTTCGCCTCCAATCGGCACCAGTCTCTGCTTGTCGCCCTTACCCGTTATTCTCACAAAACCCTGCTTAAGGTAAAGATCTGTTATTCCCAGTCCCACAAGCTCGGAAACCCTCAGTCCGCATCCGTACATAATTTCAATAACGGTTTTGTTGCGCAATCCGAACGGCTTGCTCAGATCAATACTCCCGAGCATAGTTTCTATTTCGGCAACTGACAGTACTTCTGGAAGTTTCCTGCCGGTTCTCGGGAGGTCTAGCAGTTTGGTGGGATCGGACTCAATAATGTCATTCAACAGCAGATATCTGTAAAAAGATCTTATACCAGAAACTATTCTGGCTTGTGAACGTGCACCTATACCAACTGCGGACAGAGTGTTCATAAACTCCCTGAGGTGCTCCAGTTTCACATCAGCCGGTGCCAATCCCGGATAACCGGATTCAATGAAGGTTCTGAATTTCTGGACATCGGCCGTGTAGGCGCTCAGTGAGTTATCCGACAAAGACCTTTCCAGCCGGATAAAAATCCTGAAATCGTCAATAGCTGTATCCCAGTTCATCTCGGGAAAATTGAGTTAATATTTCTGCCGGACTGAGCACCATTAAAAGCCGTATACAGTAAACCCTCCATCAACATGGATTGTCTGGCCCGTTATATACGATGAAGCAGGCATACAAAGAAATGCCACTGCAGCTGAAACCTCTTCAGGAGCACCTGTCCTGCCCATAGGTGTTCTGGAAATCACTTCTTCACTGTATTCACTGTCACTCAGAAGCGATTCCACCAGGGGTGTTCGAATATACCACGGTGCAACACCGTTTACGCGTATCCCGTCACCAGACCACTCAACTGCCAGATACTTTGTCATATGGTTTATTGCTGCCTTTGTCATTCCGTAAACAACACCTGTACGGACGGAAGTTAACCCTGCTACCGAGCTCACATTGACTATAGCGGAATCTCCGCCAGCCTTTAGGAGCGGATGGAACAACCTGCACAACTCGTAGGCAGAATGCAGGTTTGTTTCCATTATATCACTGTACTCACTGTTGCTGTATTCAAGGGTTTTTTTTCTGATATTTTTTCCTGCATTGTTAACAAGTATATCCAGGTATTTCCATTTTTCAGAAACAGCCTTAAGCAATTCCTTTCTTTGTGAAGCTTCACTTACATCGGTTGCAATTCCGGATACACGGTCCCTTCCCAGCTCTTCAGCAGTTGCTTCAACTGCATCAGTACTTCTGGCTGTAATAAAAAGTTCCGCTCCGTGAAACAGCAGCTCCTTTGCAACCTGAAGCCCAATCCCTTTTGTGGCGCCGGTTACAAGAGCCCTTTTACCATCAAGGTTCCAACGGATGTTGTTCATGGCTGATTTTTTTATGAAAGCATAAGGGTATTAGGGTGTTAAAATTCTTCCCCTGATTCTCTGTCAGCAGATCATTTTTCATGATCCATGAATCCCTGCTCTTTTAAAACCTGCAGGAGTTCTTTGGAGAAATGTATATTGTCATCCTTTTTGTAACGGTTGTCTGTAAATATCTGGGCCAGCGTCTCCTTTTCATTTATACTCAGCAACTCTTTAGTGAGTTCGAGAGATTCCTTTTCGGCATATATACGGTCTATATCCTCCTTTGTGTAATCCTGGTAGGTTTCGTAGTGAACAACTCCCTCCAGGGGCAACCTGTCAGTCAGTTCCGGCTCTTCATCTGGATACCCTACAACCAGAGTTGCAACAGGAACTACTCCTTTCGGCAGATCAAGGACTTCAATAATTTTACGTGCCATATAAATTGTGGGCCCCATATAGCATATACCAAGACCGTGAGCCTCTGCTGCAAGGGCTGCATTCTGGGATGCAAGAAGGGCGTCTATGGAACCTGTAAAAAACCAGAGGAAATTATGGTAATGGGGGTCTGCATTTCTCTGCCTGCACCATTTGCTGAATCGGTTCACATCTGCGCAAAAAGTTATTACAACGGGTGCCTCTTTTACCATATCCTGCTTGAACTGGGTTTCCCAAAGCTTCTCACGCAATTCCTTGTCTCTTGTAACAACCATACTGTAAACCTGTGCATTGCCGGTAGTGGATGCCCTCGTTCCTGCTTTCAGTATCTCCTCAAGAATCGATTCATCTACCGGAGTGCTTTTGTACTTACGTATAGTTCTGTGTTTAAATATTGTATCCAGCATAATAAAATATCGTTTTTAGTTTCCGGAACAATATTACAAAACTTGAGGGTAATTGCATAATAATTTTGTCATATGCTTTCATGCCAGATAACCTGTAATTATTTTTTTGCAGTTATTGGGGATGAATTATTGTTTGGTGCTCTTTTTCAAACGAAATTGATATATTTTTTTAACTTTAAGTCATAAAAAATTTCCTAACCAAAAAGATAAAGTTATGAATGAATTAAAACTATCCAGAAGTTTTTTCCTGAAGTTTTCAGTTTTGACATTTTTCCTTGCCGCATTTATGTTTTCTCCTGCAAAAGCTCAGGAACGGGAGATTAGGATTGATGACCCGGTTACCACACAACATGAAGTATCAATAAAAGGAGTTCGTATTCCATACAATGCTACAGCAGGTACCCAGCCTGTATGGAATGAAGACGGCGACCCGATAGCATCGGTCTTTTACGTCTTCTATGAACGCAGCGATATTGATGATAAAAGCAGGCGCCCCATTGTTTTTTCCTTTAACGGTGGTCCCGGATCTTCTTCAGTTTGGATGCACATCGGTTATACAGGTCCCCGCTTCCTGAAAATTGATGAAGAAGGATATCCTGTCCAGCCTTACGGGGTTGTAAACAACGACCACTCCATCCTCGATGTTGCTGACATAGTGTATGTAGATCCTGTAAATACCGGTTTTTCAAGGATAATTGACAAGGATGTGAGCAGGGAAAGGTTTTTTGGTGTAAACTCTGACATTGCCTATCTGGCCGAATGGATATCAACTTTCATATCAAGGCATAACCGCTGGGTATCCCCGAAATACCTTAAAGGTGAAAGTTACGGCACGACCCGTGTTGCAGGTCTGGCAAGAAGGCTTCAGGGGTCACACCATATGTTCCTCAACGGGGTTGTACTTGTTTCTCCAACCGGACTTGGATTGGACAGGAGCGGTCCGGTAAGGGATGCGCTGAACCTTCCCTATTACTCAGCAACTGCCTGGTACCATGAAGCACTTGACAGCGATCTTCAGCAGCAGGATCTTTACGATATACTTCCGCTGGTCGAGGAGTTCACAATTGAAGAACTCTTACCTGCTCTTGCGCTCGGCGGCTCACTTGATGAGCAGCGCAGAAGAGATGTGGCAAGACAGATATCGCGCTACTCAGGTCTTTCAGAGGAGGTGGTGATGAACTACAACCTGGCCGTTCCAACATCCTTTTTCTGGAAAGAGCTGCTGCGCGACAGGGGTTTTACAATTGGCAGGCTTGATTCAAGGTATAAAGGGATTGACCGCGAGAATGCAGGCGACAGGTACGATTATGCAGCGGAAATGGCTTCCTGGAACCACAGCTTTGCCCCTGCCATAAACCACTATCTCCGTGAACAACTGGAATATGAAACCGATCTTGAGTACTGGCAGATAGGCGGACGCGTACATCCGTGGGACCGCAGCGGCGACCGTACAGGATTAAACCTTCGTCGTGCAATGGCTGAAAACCCGTTTCTTCACGTAATGGTGCAGTCCGGGTATTTTGATGGTGCCACTGACTATTTCAATGCCAAATATAACCTTTGGCATATGGACCCGTCCGGGAGGCTGTCTGACAGGATGAGGTTTGAGGGATACAGAAGCGGGCACATGATGTATCTTCGTCACGAAGACCTTGAATTATCAAACGATCATTTGCGTGACTTTATCCTGAACACGATACCTGAACCAGGGGTTCCCGCAAAATACTGATTTGTCATAGTAAATATAAATTCTTACTTTTGTATTCAATCAAGTAAAAATGATTATTATAAATTGAAAAAAGGATAAATATGAAAAAAGAAAAGAGCATTGAATTGTTAAACAAAGCTGTCGCTGACGAATTGGGCGCCGTTCATCAATATATGTACTTTCATTTTCATTGTGACGACCAGGGGTATGATCTCCTTGCAAAGCTTTTCAAAAAGGTTGCCATTGACGAGATGATGCATGTAGAAGATCTTGCAGAGCGTATTCTATTCCTTGGCGGGGAAGTGGAAATGGAAGTCGGTGCTCCTGTTCAAAAAATTCACGATGTTAAATCGATGCTTGAGCTTGCTGCTAAAATGGAAACCGAGGCTACTGAGGATTACAATGAGTGGGCAAACCTTTCCTCTCAGAACAGCGATTCGGTTACCAAGAAACTTTTTGAACAGCTTGTAGCTGATGAAGAAGATCACTTCGACCATTTTGATGACGAAATTGAAAACCTGAATAAATTCGGCGACAACTATCTTGCACTTCAGTCTATCGAAAGAAGCAAGAGTGCTTCAGCCGAGTAGATTTAAAAGGTGCATTGAGTGTGAAATCCTCCCCGGAATGCACCTTTTTAGGGTTTCTGCTGATGCATACGAGAAAGCGCTCTTTTCCGTTCGATATTTAACAAGTCTCGTTTTGCAATGGGAATTGAAACTGCTGGCCCTTAAATGGATAAGTAAAAAAAAGTAAGTATATTGTGGAAGTAAAAAAATTCTATGACAATTTTGCCCCGGTTTACGCGGTAATAGACATTTTTTTGAAACCACAGAAGAAGGTTCTGATCAACTATGTGAATTCTCTGCCCCCGGGAAAATTGCTTGAAGTAGGTATTGGCACGGGTTCTCATATGCCCTTATACCAAAATCATATTATAACAGGAATTGACATATCACCTAAATCCATTGAAGTTGCCAGCAAAAGACCCAAAAACACAAAGTTGTCTCTTAAAATAATGAACGGCGAAAAAATGGATTTCGCAGATGGTTTATTTGACTATGTGGTTGTTAGCCATGTTATAGCCGTAACGGAAAATCCTGATAAAATGGTTTGCGAATGCTTTAGGGTACTGAAGAGAAACGGACTACTATTCATTTTGAACCATGAAACACCCGAAAACGAGATAAGGCATGTCGACAAGTTCTTCAACAGGTTTTCCAGGTACCTGAAGCTTACGCCATACTTTAAGATCAACAGCATCAATGCTATAAGTTCATTTAAAATCGTTGAAGAAATGTATATGGGGCCCTTCAACTATTTTAAACTGGTGATTCTTAAAAAAAGTACAGAAAACATGGCAGATCATTCTTCACTCTCTGAATCGGGAAGTTAGAGAAGGTAGGGCTGTAACCGGTCATTGCTATCGGTTACAAACTGGTGAAAGCCGGTTATTTATGAATCACTTAAAATATTTGGGATTGTTGTTTTTACCGCTTTTAATGTTTTACCTTCTGAAAGAAAAACTGACATTTTTGTTCCCGTAATACTCTTGTTGCTGAAATTTTCATCGATCCCCAGATTTCCCCTGTTCTGCATCAGTGTCATTAATGTACCCGTTCCGGCTCCGCATGGAGACCTGTCGGGATCACTTATCATTCACCTATACTGAAAACCACTTTAATTGCATCACCGTTAAACATTTTCCTGAAGCCGGTCTCCCACTCATCAAGCGAGAGGATGTCGGTAACAAGCGGTTTGGCTGCAATCCTCCCCTGGGAAAAAAGCTTGATTGCCTCTTTCCATGAGGTGTATTTCTGGCTGAACGACCCTTTAATCTGCACTTCCCTGTAGAGAACCGTGTCAAGGTCAAATTCAACAGGCTTCCCGAATATTCCAACCTGAACATATTTCCCTTTTGGCCTGAGCAGTTTCAGTGCCGAATTTGCGGCCGATCCGTTACCTGAACACTCAACAACAATATCTGCTCCAAGCCCGTTTGAAAGTTCGTTTATAACTTCCTCAGGGGTTTCTTCTGAAACATTTACGGTTCTTTCCGCACCCAGTGAAGCGGCAACTTCAAGTCTTCTTTTGTCTTTCGCCAAACCTGTTATAACCGGTATACCGCCGTTTGATCTTACATACTGCACTGAAAAAAGTCCCATAGCCCCGGCACCGGTTATCAGCACCAAATCGCCTGCATTGACACCTGTAAGTTCCTGAACGGCATGGTATACACATGCGGAGGGATCTGACAGGGAAGCTGTAACAAAATCCACGTTATCCGGAAGTTTATGAACTCTTTCGCAGGGCACAACGCAATATTCTGCAAAACCGCCGTCGAATGCATAACCGGTTGCTTTTCTTTCCCGGCAAAGATTATAATTGCCTGTCATGCAACAGGTGCATGTGCCGCACACATATCTTGAATTTTCAGCAGTCACCCTGTCACCCGGACTCAGTCCGGTAACGTTTTCACCTATTTCGCTTACCGTCCCGGAAAATTCATGACCTACTACAAATGGGACTTTGGTTGGAATACCAATATCCCATTTATAAATATGAAGATCTGAACCGCAAATACTTGCAGCTTTAATCTTTATTTTGACCTCACCCGGACCCGGTGATGGTTCAGGAATATCCCTCATCTCAATATTCCCGAAACCGGCCTTATATTTAACTATTGCCTTCATGCAGATTAGTTGAGTAAATTATTTGTCACTATTTTTTCCATATCACAATAATAATATTTTCTTTTTCAATCCACAGTTAAGGGTGCTTTTAAAAGCCATATTATCTCTGGTGGAAATTTTTACGGGTGTCATCTTTCCTGTTCTTTCCAATTTTATAAACACCCACAGTTGCAAGGGGCAGCAGAAATACTGCAAGGAAAAACCAGCTGATAATTCCATACCCTTTTGCAATCAGGTCGATAATTCCAAAAGACGAAAGCGCCACGGCTATGATTATAAAACCCCCGGCAATAAGAGGGCGCAAATATCTTGGGGGTTTCCTTGCCGTTAATGCCCCGGGCCTGAACACCCGTTCATTGAAAGCATGCATAAGGGCCGTTCCGGTTTCAATAAGGGTTCCGAAAAGGATAACCTGGAAAACCACCGCAAGGGCAGTTATGCCGGTTTGACCGAAAGCAAATGCAGAGGGAATATCCTGTGCCGTAACACAATTTTCGCTGCCCGGCACATAATATGCTGTCAGTGCCACAAAAAGCAGCAGACCGGGTATAATACCAATGAAACCGCCGATAAGTCCCGCCGAAACAGCCTCCTTACGCGTCTCTA
>SL_3KL_010_SEDDRAFT_10002496_pt1 | contig 16818 bp, 12 predicted proteins | sample SodLakKL_010_SED_2_FD_10381 | JGI IMG/M metagenome (IMG submission 10381) | reverse complement strand
CCGAAAAACCAGTTGGCCACGTAGATGTGCTTGACCTTGCGCTTGACGATGGTGCCGAAGAACACGACCGCATAGGCGACCCAGACCAGAGCAACCAGAATGGCCAGCGGCCAGATCAGCTCTGCGTATTCCTTGCCCATGGTGAAACCCATGGGCAGGGTGATGACCGCGCCGACGATCACCGCCTGCCAGCCCCAAAAGGTAAAGGAGGCCAGCTTGTCGGAGAACAGGCGTGCATGGCAGGTTCGCTGCACGCAGTAATAACTGGTGGCAAACAGCGCCGAGCCGCCGAAGGCGAAGATCACCGCGTTGGTGTGCAGAGGGCGCAGGCGACCGTAGCTCAGCCATGAAATATCCAGGGTCATCCCGGGCCAGATCAACTGGGCGGCGATCAACACACCGACCAGCATGCCGATCAGTCCCCAGACCACGGTCATGACGGCGAACTGACGAATGACCTTGTCGTTATAGGTTGTGGCTTCACTCATGAAAAGAATTCCTGTCAGGAGGCCGGAAAGTTCCGGGCGCAATTATCCGCGTTTGAGCGTACCGCTCAAATTGATCGAGATCAATCTTTTCGCTGGGCGCCGGATATTGTTTGTTGTCCCGATGTCGGGTCTGCAAGTCCATGATCGGTCAAATACCACCCGATGCGACAGATGGGAGAAGGTTGAAAGTCTGGTGATGGCTTCGATCTGGCCTCCCCTAACAACTTACTCTCACCCGACAAGCGACGAGTGGGCTTGACCGGGGCCGGGCTCGAGGTGACGGAAGCATGCAGGGTCTATTCGTATTTGAAGCGCCCGAACAGCTTGCTAAAGGCACGCCCCTACCCAATGAATCAAACGAAATTCGATCGGCACCAAAACGCCACGGAAGCAAAACCTTCGATCCGGTCGTGCACCTCGAGCCCGGCCACGGGCAAGGCCGCTCGTCGCCCCGCCTCCACAAACTCCAGCCTAACCCGGAAAGATTTCACAGGAACCCGACTACTCACGACCAGATCGAGCGAACAGCTATCATGACGTTTGGATCAAGCTGAAAACCACAAGCGAGCAGTATTGATTTCGACGAGTGACTGGTTGGTGACCGAGGCGGTGCGCATTCATGAGGAACGCCGTGGTCGCCGGGATGATGACGAAGCAGCCATGACGGTCGCGCGCCTGGCCGGGGGCAATGATGGTGAGCGTCTGGCGGCGCGCGCCCGAGCCCTGCCGGGCAGTGAGAAGGTCCGCGCCGATATCGAGCGTTTGCGAGGGCTGCTGCGCAAACTGTTGCTGGGGTTGGTCATCATCGGCGTGGCGGCGGGATGGCTGGCGGCGCGCGCCAGCACCGGCGCGCGAGAAATCGACATCCTGCTCAGCCTGGTGACCCTGCTGGGCTTGCCGACCCTGATGCTTGTACTGTGGGTGCTGCTGTTGCTGGGCACCTGGCGAAGAGGAAGCTCCGGCAGCCTGATCGGCAAGTTTCTGATGACCGGAATGGCCCGGCTGGCTCCGCGCGTACTGAAAAGTGACCTGGCCAGCGAAGTGGGCGAGGGCATGGTTGGACTGATGCGCAGCCCGGTGGGACGCTGGTATCTGAGCATGATGTCGCACCTGTTCTGGATGGCTTACGTAGCCGGCGCATTGTTGACCCTGACCCTGTTGTTCAGCGTGGCGCAATACGATCTGAGTTGGGGAACCACGATTCTTTCCGAACAGACCATCGTCACGCTGGTCGGCTGGCTGGCGGTCGTGCCGGTGTGGCTGGGGATGATGGCCCCGCCGGATCCGTCCTGGATCGCCGCTGGGCGGGCAGGCGAACTGGTCGGCGCGCAACGAGCCATCTGGGCGCATTTTCTGCTGGCCATGGTGTGTGCCTATGGCGCCGGTCCGCGCCTGCTTCTTGGTCTGTTTTGCTGCGCGTTGACCTGGCGCGCAACCCGCCGACTGAGCCTGGATCTGGACAAACCCGGGTATCAGCGCCTGCTGCCGTTGTTGAGCGAGCCGCCTCCTGAGCCGGTGGTCCGGGGAAGTGCGCCGGATACGCCGCTCGCCCGTCAACGCAAGCGTCCGAAGCATGCATCCGGGCAGCCGGTGCTGGTCGGTATAGAGCTGGAGCGCGACGGCGATCAATGGCCACCGATCTTGCCGGGAATGGACGCCACGGCGCTGGGGCGAATCGACACTCGCTCACAACGCCAGCCGTTGATTGATGCGCTCAAGGCCTTGAAAACTCCGCCACCTGCATTAATCGCCCTGTGTTCGATGTTGCGCACGCCGGATGCAGGAACCCGGCGACTGCTGGAATCGCTGGCCGATGCCGCCAATACCGAGCTGATCGTGGTTGTCGAGGACAGCACTCGATTAAAGGCGCGAGACGGGGATCGGGCCGCACGCCTGGCCGACTGGCGGGCCCTGGCCGAGCAGGCTGGAGGGTGCGCGGTGGAACTGGATGCCGAGCAACCCTCGGCAACCGAAATCGCCGCATTGCATCAGCTTGTCGCGGGTTCGGAGGCGGATTGATGGAACTGCCAATGCTGAAGATAGCCGTGGTCGGTCACACCAATACCGGCAAGACCTCGCTGGTGCGCACCCTGACCCATGACCGCAGCTTCGGCGAGGTTCGCGATCGCGGGGGAACGACCCGTCAGATCACATCGGTGATGCTCGAGGTCAATGGTCAAGCCCTGATCGAGCTCAATGACACCCCGGGGCTTGAGAATGCACCCGAGTTGATTGAATGGCTCGATGAATTACCGGGGGAGCGCCATGATGGTCCTGAGCGCATTGAACGACTGTTGCGTGATGGCCAGGCGCGCCGGCGTTTCGACCAGGAATGCCGGGTGCTGGAATTGATGGGCCAGGTCGACGTCGGTCTGTATGTGATCGATGCGCGCGAGCCGGTCCTGGAAAAATACCTTGATGAACTGGCGGTGCTGGGGCGTTGCGCCAGGCCGCTGGTCATGGTGCTCAATTTCACCGCGGCCGCCGATAGTCGCGAGGATCAATGGCGCGAGGCGCTGGCCAGACTGGGCCTGCACAGCGTCTTGGCCTTCGATGCGGTGGTCCGCGATCCGGCGACCGAGCTTCGTCTGTTCGAGAAACTCAAGGGTCTGCTCGATGCATTTGCCCCGACCCTGAATGCCTGGATGTCCGAGCGTGAGCGCGAAGACCACCGCCGCCAGGGCGCCGCGCTGGCGGCCATCGCCGACCTGCTGATCGATGTGGCGGCCTGCCGTCGCCATTACGCCCTAAAGAATGACCGGGAGCGCCAGGCCAGACTTGAGGACATTCGTCGGGAAGTGCGCCGGCGCGAGCAGGTGTGCGTCGATGTGCTGCTGGATTTGTACCGTTTCGGGCGCGAGGACTACCGGGACGAGGACCTGCCGCTGACCGACGGGCGTTGGCCCGATGATCTGTTCGATCCGCAAACCCTGGCCCATTTCGGCATTCATGCCGGCAAATTTGCCGGCGCCGGCGCCGGCGCCGGCCTGGTGTTCGATATTTCCACCGCCGGTTTGTCACTCGGGACCGGAACGCTGGTGGGTACGCTGGCCGGGGCCGGCGCCGGTCTGGCCGGCACGGCCGGCAAGAGACTCGCCGAGCAAGTGCGTGGTACCGGCCGGTTGGGCGTCGATGATCCCGCCCTGCGCCTGCTGGCCTGGCGTCAGTTGTGTCTGCTGGCCGAGCTGGTCCGACGCGGTCATGCCAGCATGGATCCGATCCGAACGACTGTCGAGGAAACCTGGAAGCGCAAGCGCTTGCCGGCGCCCTTGCGCAAGGCTCGCCACCATCCGGAATGGTCGACCCTGAATCGTGAAAGTGCGGCGGATCCGGGGCGTGAAGCGGCCATCCGGGCACTCGTCAGATCATTGGGCCATGAAGAGGAAACCTGATTGTTATGGAAATGTGGCGCCGGTCACGTTAAACTATCCTAGCCTGTAGTGGATGGCAGTGTGAGTTTAGGTAGTTGATCCTTCCATAGAAAGACCTCCAAAACCCCCTCTTTCAAAAGCTGCAAGCGCTTATTTTCTTTTTTTTCAGTAAAGGTAGTTAGTAACATGGCAACAGGTTCCGTCAAGTGGTTTAATGAGGCGAAGGGGTTTGGTTTTATCAGTCAGGATGATGGTGGCAAGGACGTTTTCGTCCACTTCAGCGCCATTCAGGGCAGCGGTTTCAAGACCCTGGCTGAAGGGCAGAAGGTGTCCTTCGACATCCAGGATGGTCCCAAGGGACCGCAGGCTGCCAACGTGCAGGCTGTCTGAAGACCGAGGTTTCAAAGAAACCGGAAAAACCCCGCTCTCGCGGGGTTTTTTTTGGCTTTGCAGCATGCGCGCATGGTAAAAATGTCATTTCGCAATGACATCAATACCCGACTCCATGACTGAAAACGAAAAGCCTGACCAGGAACTGCCGCTGGACCCGCCGCTGAGCGCCGAAGAGGCGCGTGTTCTGGGTGTGCTGATTGAAAAGGAATCGACCACGCCGGAAAGCTATCCGCTGACCCAGAATGCCACCACCACGGCCTGCAACCAGAAGACCAGCCGCCATCCGGTCATGAAGCTGGATCCGGGCCGGGTCGGTCAGGCCTTGCGCCAGCTCGAACAACGTGGCCTGATCAAGAGCGATTTCGGCGCTCGCGCCACCCGGTACGCCCATCGCGTCGACGGGACGCTGGAGTTGACGCCGGGTCAGCGCGCTCTGGTCGGATTGTTGCTGTTGCGCGGCCCGCAAACCGTGGCGGAATTGTATACGCGCAGCGAGCGCATGCATCGATTCGACGATCTCGATGACGTGCGCTACAACCTGGAGCGATTGTCAGGCCGTGAACCGCCGATGGTCGTATGCGTGGGTCGATCACCGGGGCAACGCGAGGACCGCTACATGCATCGGCTGGCCGGCGACATCAAGGCGCAAGCGCCCGCTGATGCTCCGGGTCCGGAAACCTCGGCCACCGAATCCGGACATGACGCCTCGCTGGCCGAGCGGGTTGCGGAACTGGAATCACGAGTGGCGCGCATCGAGGCGCTGATCAGCCAGGGGGACGACCCGGAGTCGGATTGATCAGGCGCAACTCAGACGGTTGAAGCTGTTGGCCATCGAGTTCAGGCGAGAGCGTACCTGACGCAGTTGCTGGTCATTGGCCATATGGTGAATATCAACCATGGCTTCAAGCGTGCGCTGACGATTGAACTCCATGCGCGCCCGATACTCGTCCGACCAGTCATTGGCCGGTTCCAGCAGGGCGCTCATCAATGTGTTGAAGGTCTCCGGATCATGACGGTAGGACAGCGCGCGAGCCAGACGCTCACGCCAGGCCAGCCGTTGGCTCAGGGCCAACTCCTCGGTGGGTTCAAGTTCAGCGGCCCACTGGTGCAGGCGCTGAGTCTGTCGATGCGTGACCCGCCCGAATACCCTCCTCAATGTCCGATCCATGCTGTCGACGCGGTCCTGCCTGAGCTGCTCGGTGCTGGTTTCGAAGGCCTGCTCGCGCAGTTCCTCGTTACGCTCGTCGATGCCCGCCAGAATCTCATCGATCTGTTCGTCGTTCAGGTTGGCCAGCAACTCGATGACCGCCGGTTGCAATCCATGCAGGAGTCGCTCGCCAAGCGCTCTGAGTTGCTCGCCGTGAACCATCAGGCGCTCGACGGATATGTCGTCATGCCGAATATCGTTTTCCAGGGCGCGCAGGAATTCGACGTAGTCGGGCAGTTCGCTGGCGCAATGCCACTCGAGGCGATGCTCCAGCGCCTGGCGAAACGCCAGGTCCTGTTCGGGTTCCAGGGTGACCTGGCGATCCACCCAGCGCATGATCAGCCAGTCCATGTTGTTGTAGGCCAGCCGCACGCCGCAGCCGGCCACAAGGATGGCCAGAGCGATGATGACAATCATCCGGATCGCAGTCTTCATGGTGTCGGAGTCTAGGCGCCTCAGGTGACGATTCTGTAGATGGAGATGCGACGGCTCCTCATTGCCTCGGCTGTGCGTCCTCTGCAGGAGGCTGGCTGCGCTCGCCCGGGCAGGGGAAGGGTTGACCGTCACGACCGGCATGATAGGCATGGGAGTCCTTGCCGACGCGCAAGCGGATGTAGTAACCGGGCACCAGCGCCTGGGTGTACATCATGTCGGGTTCCGGACACCCCAGGGCGCCATCGGGCCAGGTGACCTCGCGGGCCTGATCGACTTCGATATCGGCATCGTCAATCTCCAGGCGGCCGGCCAGATCGGCCCTGGCCGCGGCGATGGCGGCTTGCAGCGGAAGTGCTGCCTGTTCGTCTGTATTCACGGCTTCCTCCATTTCAGTGGCCGGTTCAGCCGGGGGCTCGGCAGGGACAGGGTCGCTCTCGCAGGCAGTCAGTATCATCAAGGTTACGGCCAGTGACAGGCCGATGGACAATCTTGGGAAGCTCTTGTTCATGTGCTCCTCGTTCAGGTGTTAGTCTGCCGGTTCATGGTGTCAGTGATGCAAGACCACCCAATGGAAAAAAACCGATGCCCCTGGTGCGGCACCGACCCGGACTATCAACGCTATCACGACATGGAATGGGGCGTGCCGGTCCACGATGATCGCAAGTTGTTCGAGTTCATCGTCCTCGAAGGCGCCCAGGCCGGATTGTCCTGGATCACCATCCTGAAAAAACGACCAGCCTATCGCGAGGCGTTCGCGGGCTTTGACCCCGAGCGGGTTGCGCGGTTCGATTCATCCGATATCGAGCAATTACTGGGCAACCGCGGCATTGTGCGCAATCGTCTCAAGATTGAAAGTGCAGTGACCAACGCGCGTGCCTTTCTCGATGTACAGGAGCAATTCGGTAGCTTCGATCGCTACATCTGGGGCTTTGTCGATGGCCACCCCATCATCAACCGTTTCCGTTCAATGAGCGAGGTACCGGCCAGCACGCCGCGATCGGAGCAGATCAGCCGCGATCTCAAGCAACGAGGCTTCAAGTTCGTCGGACCCACCATTGTGTATGCGCACATGCAGGCCACAGGGATGGTGAATGATCACCTGGTGGGGTGTTTTCGGTGGAAGGAGTTGGTTACGGAAGACGGGAGACGGAAGACGAGAGACGGAGGGCGCTGAAGCCGAATCATCTCGTCTCCCGTCTTCCGTCTCCCGTCTCCCGGCTCTACCACCTGTGATACGCCGGGTGCCCCGGCTCCACCGCCACGAACTTCCCGACACACTGATCGCACAGCTTGTCACCGGCATACAGGTTGCCCTCGACGGTGACCACCTTGCCGTCGGATTCGACCACCCTGGCTTCCAGATGCAATGGGCGGTCGGACGGGGTGGGGCGGCGCAGTTTGATGGCGTATTCCATGGTGACGGTACACGGCGGATGGTCCAGGCCTCCCGATTGCATCAGGTGCCACGCGGCAGTCCAGTTGCAGTGACAGTCCAGCAGGGAGCCGATAATGCCGCCGTTGAGTACACCCGGGAAGGCTTCATGGTGTTTTTCCGGAACCCAGTCGGCCACCACCGTGTCGCCGTCGACAAATGAGCGAATTCCGAGTCCCTTCTCGTTGGCGGGTCCGCAGCCGAAACAGGCATTGTCCGGCGCATAGGTTTCCTGTAGGCACTTGGTTTCAGTCATGAGTGTGTCCTGAGTATTCAATCGACCGGCTCCAAGGATACTTGGAACGTCGGTCGTGTTGGCTGGTGACTGACGCGCACAGTCAAAAGGCGGTCGGAAGTTGCCGTTTTTTGTCGACCGGCAAGCCCGGATTGTGACGCACCTCTCGCTTGGCGACACTCCACAGTGGATGGCATGGATATTGCATTCATATCTACAAAGTCAACCAATTCATGGAACAGAACGATGGCCGAATTCACACTCATCATCAGCGAAAACGACGAAGCCGATCTGATTGCCGCCAATGAAGATCAGAAGCTGGAAGGCATGATGGCCGACGAGGTGGTCATGGATTGGCTGGAGTACCTCGACTCCGATGGCGAATTCGAAGAGTCTTCGTCCACCCGGGCCTCCTACCTGTAAGTCTTGCCACGATAACAGGCCGAGAGAGCCAAGAATTTTTCGGGAAGGGGAACCCACCTAGGGTGAAAGGTCTGCGCAATTCACCCGCCCTGGAAGCGTTCGATGCTCCGGGTTCAGACAGACAGAACGCCCACCTTTCGGTGGGCGTTTTTTTAACGATCAATGGCAAAACTCAGATCGACACCGGTGTCGCGCTCGCCCGATACGACGCGCACGCCCCAGCGCTGTGAGAGTTCGTAGCGCCCGGACAACACGTTGCCGGCCTCGAACAGGCCGATGCCGTAGCTGACGAACAGGCGCGGCAGCAGGTAGAAACCGACGTTGATCGCGCCCTGGCCCCCGGCATGATCGAAATCGGCGCCGGTGACCACGTATGCCAACGCTTTCTCCTCGCTGGTTGGAGGGTTGGTAAACAGTTCGATGATGGGATTTCGTGCATTGCCGCGGATGTGGACGCCGGCCTCCTCGACCTGGGGGTCTCCGAAGATGTCACGGATGGCGCGTATATCCAGGCGCGGATTGTCCAGGGCATGGCCGGTGAACAGGATCTCTCCATCGCGAATCTCCAGATTCTGCCCATAGGCCCGATAGGAACCCTGCGGCAGACGGATCACCCCACGACCACGGGGGATCGGGCTCTGCGGTTCCCAGATCATTTCCAGTTCGCCGGCCAGTTGAGTCTGCATGCCCATGGCGGCCAGTCTGGCATCGTCGCCCAGATGAATGCCCAGTCGCCCGGTCAGGCGTTGATCGATAAGCTCGTCCTCCTCTTCGGTCTCGCCGAGTACGCGGACATCCTCGGAAGCACTGACGCGGTCCTCGACGCCGGGGGGCATGCCGCCGCGCAAGCGATCGATTCGGATATCCCCGTCGATCTCCAGTGCCTCGTCCGTGCCGGTCAGACGCACTTGCGGGCTGGCATTCAGTTGCAGCCAGTCGACGTCGGCGAAGGCGAATTGCTCTCCATCGGCACTGAATTCGAACCGCCAGGACCGGTCTTCCCGCTGATCGATGAGCCCATTGACATTGAGGTGTCCGTCCCCGGACAGCATTCGCCCGGTCAGGCGACCCTCATCGTTTTCCCCATCCAGGGCGATTTCGATATCGGAAACCTTGAGTCCCAGGGGTGCGTGCACGATCAGACCCTCCCGCAATCGCGCCTGACCCTGAAAGCCGGGTGAACCAATCGGCCCGCGAAGCAGCAACTCGCTTTCCAGGCGACCGCCGAGCTGGTCGATTTCCGGCACCAGCCGATTGAATACGCCGATGTCGGGCAGATTCAGGCGTGCCAGCGCGTCGATCTCGGCCGAACCGGGATCCTTGAGATCGATGAATCTGGCTTTACCGGTCAATTGACTGTCGCCTTCCAGCAGTGCCTCGAATTCCATCACCAGGTGCTCGTCTTCAGGGTTGAGGTCCAGCCGGACCGATTCGATGCCCAGCAACTCCCGATCATCATCCAGTGGCGTGATGGCGCCAGCATCGAGCTTGAGGAATCCGGCCAGGTCTTCAAGTCCCTGCGGCGACCAGGCCACACCCAGCTCCCCGGACAAGGGCGTGGTCAGGTGAAAGGTGGGATCCATGGGTACCAGCAGCAAATCCATCGGGACTTTCTCGATACCCACCTCGGCACGGCTGTCTCCATCAATGGTCAGGCTGCGCAGGCACAATTGCCCCTCGCGCGTGGCGGATTCCACCAGGCAGGCGCCTTCGGCCTGAATCCGTTCCGCGCTGGCCTGGATGAGCATGGGTTGATTCAATTCCCAGTCGCCGGCCAGGGTCTCGGCCAGATAAAGCCGGTCCAGGGCCCCTTGCCATGAGCGAACATCCTGCAGGCATTCCGGCAGGGCGCCATTGCCTCCAATCTCCAGGTTCGCTCGTCGGCCCTGGGTCACGAGACCGAAGCGGTGATCGTCACAATCACCGGAAAGGCTGAACTCGACGGTGTCCAGTCGCTCCCACGGGTTGAGGTCGAGATCGTCGAGCTTGAGGTCGAAATCGAACCGGACCGGATCCTGCCAGGTGGCCGAGGTCTCGATCTCACCCTCGGCCAGGGCGATATCATTCCAGAACAGGGACTCGAATCGGCCACGGGCTTCGAACGCGCCGGCAAACGGCTGGAAGAGACCTTCGAGCTCCACGCGGCCGTCCATCTCGGGCCAGAGCTGATCCAGGGCCCGGGCCTCGAGCTGCCAGCGCCAGGCGCGACCGTCGCTACTCGACAATGACACGCGATTGTCACCCAGGGCCAGGTCCAGATTGCCGGCCTCGGGCAACTCTTCACTGATCCGTATTCGACCGCTGCCCTCCAGCGGCTGACCACGCAATTGCCCATCGATGGCGATCAGGTCAAGCTCCATGGTCTCGAGAGAGTCGAATTCAAGTTGCACGCGGCCGGATACCTGGCCCGGCAACTCGTGGATGAACTGGCCCGGATCGGTCTCGATCAACTCGATTGCCAGCGTGCCGGACGGCTCGGGCTCCCAGAATACCTGGCCATCGATGCTCAGGCTTCCGGCGCGGCCGGCCCGAATGCTCAGTGCATCGATGCGGGCCTGGCGATCGTCGCCATGCGCACGCAGCCCGATGTTCGCCGTGGGTTGCTCGAGGGCCTTGACCATGGCGTCAAGTTCCAGCTGCCAGTCACTCAACGCGCCATCCAGACGAACACGCCCGGACTGGCTGGAAAACAGCGGAGTGCTGTCATCGGTCACGGGTGGCCAGTCGAGGTCTCGCCATTTCAGGTCCAGGGCCACCTGGTCACGCTCGGGGTCCACTCGCCCGGAGCCCTCGACATTCAGACGCGTGGGTGGCGCACTCAGGCTCAGCTCGTCGAGCTGGATGGTTTCGCCATCCGTGGATACGCGCATTCCGCCCTGGAGGCGAGCTTGACTGGGCCAGTCCGGGTAAACGGTGGTCAGGTCGAGCCGACTCATGGCGACATCGAGTCGGACACTGAGCTCGGGATCCAGGTTGAGCTCGCCGCTGGCGTTGATTTCACCATCGAACACCTCGGCGATCAGTTCCTCGACTTCGATTCTGCGGGTCGAGCCGGCCAGCTCGGCGCGCAGGCGGTTGTCCGGCATGTCCATCCCGGTTACTCGGCCGGACAGACGCGACTGCCAGGCCTCCGGCTCGCCGCTGGCGCTGAAGCTCAGATCCTCCACGGCAAGGTCGAGATCGGGCCAGTCGCCAAAGCGACCGGACAGATCGACCGATGCATCGATTTCTGTCGGCAATCCGCGCAACCTCGCCTGGCCGGCCAGCTCGGCCGGTCCGGTGGAGGTCAGCTCGATGTCGAGCAGGGCCAGTCGCCCGTCAATCACCAACTCGACCTGTTGGCGAAGATCCTGATCGATGTGGTGGGCCGCGTTGATCTCCAGTCGTCCGCCGAACGGCGCCTTGAGCTGCCAGTGACCGCTGGCGCGCAGTTGTGAGTCGGGCAGGTCCACGGCCAGTGAGTCGAGTTCCAGTTGCTCGTGATACGTGCCGGTGAGCGCGACCCGCTCGATCAGCAGCGGTTCGGCCTGATCCGGGCTGGTCAGCAATCGCAGATCGGTCACCTGCAGTTCATGGACCCGGACCGGAACGGGCGCGCTGATGTCGGGCATCTCGAAGGGCTCGGCATCCGGGTCGGGGGGCTCGCCTTCGGCCAGCCGGATATCGACATCGTCGGCGCGTAACCAGTGCACGTCGACTTCCGGCGACGGCAGCAGCCGGATGCGGGCCGAGAGTTCCAGGCGCCCGATTCGGATCTCGCTGTCGGCCTCGTCCAGGCGGATCGATTCCAGGGTCAATCCGCTTCGCAAGTTCCCGCTTAAGGATTGCCATTGCAGCGAAGGCACCACCCCGGAAGCGCGATTGAGCGCCCAGCCAGCCCCGGACTCGGTGCTGGTCAACCACCACCATGCACTGACCAGCGACCCGACCAGCAGGACCAGAACCACGAGAGAGATGATCAGCAGCTTCTTCATAACAACCGTGTGCCGATGGTGAAGTGCAATCGCCAGGGCGTATCAATGTCATCCAGCGCCTGGGCCACGTCGACCTGGATGGGCCCGATCACGGTATACCAGCGAAAGCCGACACCGACGCCGCGTTTGAGCTTCGGGTCGGTGAAATCGTTGAAGGCATTCCCGATATCGAAGAATGCGGCCAGTGACCAGTCATTGCCGACCCTGTACTCGTACTCGACCGTGGCGGCCAGTATATGATTGGCGCCGTTGCGATTGGTGCTCAGGGTTTCGAATCCGTACCCGCGAATGGTGCGATCTCCCCCGGTCTTGAAGCGATAGCGCTCGGGCAGCTCGGTAATGCTCAGTTCAAGTTCCCGATCGTCCAGGGCAAGATCGAGCTTGCGGGTATCGGCTTCGGTATAGCCGACTTCGCCGCGCAACAGGATCTTGTGGCGATCGCCGAAGATCTGATGCCAGCGTCCACCGACCCAGGCCTGGGCAAAGCTGACATCGGAACCGGCCGAGGCGCTGGCGCCAAGCAGACGAGCCTCCAGGATATGACCCTCGGCAAAAAAGCCCGATCCGCTTATGCGGGGCAGACGCCAGCGAGCACCCAGGGCGATGGTGTTGGTCTCGGTTTCAAGAAAGGGCGCCAGTTCCGGATTGAGTTCCAGCAGCGCTTCGTTTTCCTCGCTGAAACTGGCCTCCCGAAACGCATTGAATGATTCGTTGAGCACGGCGATGAAAAGTCGTTCCTCCAACGGGCCGTAGTCGTCGCCGAAAAGCTGACGTTCCTCCAGGCGACCGATGGTCAGCTCAGCCTGTTCGCGTCGACCGCTGTAAGAGTCGAAGATGGCCTCGCGGCGACTCTCGTCATTGAAGCGAAAATTATCCTGCTCCCGGCGCAGTACCGCGCCGACACTCCAGAAATCTCCGGGCTTGCTGCCACGCGGATGCTGATATTCGCTGCGCAGCACGAACTCGCTGTTGCGCTGTTGCGCACCGAAACCCGAATCCAGTCGGTTGCCGCGTGATGACAGGTAATGGCGAACCCATCCAAGCTGAATGCGCGCCCCGGTGTCCGTGCCAAAGCCGGCAGTGATGCGGTAGGAATTCGGCGGTCGGGTTTCGAGGCCATACTTGAGGTCCACTCGCCCATCGTCACGATCACGCTCTTCCTCGACAGTGACTCGATCGAACAGGCGAGAACGCACCAGCGCCTCGCGTTGGGCATCCAGCCGACTGCTGTGGTAAGGCTCGCCGGGCTCGATGATGGTCAGGCGATCCATCAGGCGCTCGGAGAACTCGACATCCGGCGCGCGGTAGCCTCCGAACCGGTAGCGTTGACCGGTATCGAACCGAATGCGAACCCGGGCGCTGTTGCGGTCCGGATCGACGCTGACCCGGCGCTCGCGAAAGCTGGCGTCAAAGTACCCTCGGGTCCGCGCCAGGCTGTCGAGCTCGCGCCAGGCATCCTCGTAGACCGCATGTTCGAGTCGCCGACCCTCGGTTAGCGGCCAGTCATCGCGCCATTCCAGCAGGACGGCATCGTCGGCGCCATCCCCGAGAAATTCGATATTGACCTGGTCGATGCGCACCGGATCGCCCGGCGAGATATTGATGCGCGCCCGCCATGGCCGATCAGGCGCGCTTGGCTCCTCCAGACGAACCTCGATACGCGGCCGGTAGTAGCCGAACGGCTTGAGAGCTTCGCGAACCTCTCCGCGGGCATCCTCGGACATCTGGCGCAACCGCCAGACCGAGACCTCGTCGAGCCGTTCAGCGCGAACCAGGGACAGATGGGCGCGAACATTGGCCAGCATCGAACCATCGACGCCGGAAATTTCGGTCACCACGGTATCCGCCCGGCCGGTCACGGCCAGAATCGGAAGGAATATCAGGATCAGAAATCGAGCCAAGAGTGAAAATTCTGCTGCACGCAACCAGACGTGTATGCTAACCGCTTATCCGACCCTTGTCGTGAATGCTTCCTGAATCCCGCAAATGGCCCACGGCTGGTGCCGGTTTCACTGTCAATTCAGGTAGCCGGTCACAGATTGCCACCATCAATTGCAGCCTGACAGACCCCGATGATTCCACCAGTCCTCTTCGGTGTCTTCGGTGGTCAGATGGTTATTGAATTTTTCCTTGCTTTTCTCCGCGTCTCTGCGTCTCCGCGCGAGTATGGTTTCATGAGTTCATTGCGCATTGCGATCAAGCTGTCGATAACCAATCGCCTCGGTCAGATGCGGCATTTCGATATCGTCGCTGTCATCCAGGTCGGCGATGGTCCGCGCGACTCTGAGTATTCGGTGATGAGCGCGCGCCGAGAGGTTCAGCCGCTCGCAGGCCTGTTCCAGCAAGTGAGCCTGTTTCGGGCCGAGGCGGCAATGGTCGCGGACTCCGCTGACATCGAGGTGAGCATTGAACTGACCCCGCTCGGTCTGGATCCGGCGGGCGGCCATGACCCGTTCGCGCACCGGCGATGACGGCTCGCCCGGTTCCTGGCCGTTGAGCGACTGGCGCGGCACCTCGACCTGCAGATCAATCCGGTCGAGCAATGGCCCGGAAATCCGGTCGCGATAGCGTCGAATCTGATCCGGGGTGCAGGTACAGCGACCGGAAGGATCACCCTGGTAGCCGCACGGGCACGGGTTCATGGCCGCGATCAACTGGAATCGGGCCGGGAATTCCGATTGCAGGGCCGCGCGCGAGATCACGATCCGTCCCGATTCGAGTGGTTCACGCAGCACTTCGAGCACGTGCCGGCTGTATTCGGGCAATTCATCCAGAAACAGGACTCCGGCATGGGCCAACGAGATTTCCCCGGGTCGGGGTTTCGAACCGCCCCCGACCAGGGCCACACCGGATGCAGTGTGATGTGGGCATCGGAATCGGCGCTGTCGCCAGTTGGCCGGGTCCAGCCCCATGCCGGCCACCGAGGCGATGGCCGCGGCTTCCAGCGCCTCGTCTTCACTCATGGGCGGCAATATGCCGGGCAAACGAGAGGCCAGCAGTGTCTTTCCGGTGCCCGGCGGGCCGACGAACAGCAGGTTGTGGCCGCCGGCCGCGCACACTTCCAGCGCCCGGCGGGCACGATGCTGGCCGATGACATCGGACAGGTTCGGCCCGCGAAAATCCCGGTCGCCGCTGATTCGATCCGGGCGCGGCAGCTCACGTTGTCCATTGACCGCGGCGACCACCTCGCATACATGCTCGGCCAGAAACACCTCGGCGCCATCGACCAATCCCGCCTCGGCGGCATTGGCCGCCGGCACGATCAATCGACGCCCGGAACGACGCGCCTCGATCACCGCCGGCAAGCAACCATTGACCGCTCGCAGCTCTCCATTGAGCGACAACTCACCGATCAGCTCCCACTCGTGCAATCGCTCGTGGTTGGCCTGTCCGGAGGCGGCCAGCACGCCGATCGCGATCGGCAGATCGAAGCGTGCGCCCTCCTTGGGCAGATCGGCCGGGGCCAGTGAAGTCGTGATTTTCCAGGAGGGACGCTTGTAGCCGGCATTATCCAGGGCTGCACGCACCCGATCCTTGCTCTCGCGCACGGCCGTTTCAGGCAGCCCGACAATCCCGAACCCGGGCAGGCCCGGCCCCAGGTGCACCTCCACCCGAATCAGCGGCGCATCAATACCCACCTGGGCGCGTGAAAAAACCGTTGCCAGACCCATGATTGACCGAAAGCTCCTCGCAGATTCAAATCAGGCAAGGATTGTCTTATGCCGTCCTTGTCACTGACGATGGGAGTCTGGCCCGGATCGGCCTAGGAAATTTGCTATCCCTACAGCCGAAGACATACATAAAGCACTGGACGGCTGGACCACCTTGCTATATCCGCAGGGCTTGCGGCTGGATCTCGATGCCATGCGCACCTGGATGGACAATCAGCCCCAATCCGGCTTTTCCGCAGTAGGTCAGCGTTAAACCCGACAGGCTCCTAGAGCCCCCATCAGAATCAGGGGGTGTCAGGGCCAGAGTAGGTTCGAAAATATCAACCCTCATCACTCCGCTTCTTCCCAATAGACAATGTGGCTCTTGACAGTAGCGGCCAGAGCCGCTACCGTCTTATCGAAACAGGTGGTCGAAAATTCTTGGGAAGTCGGCTGCCATGTGGGTTGAATGACCTTACAAAAAGATCGTGTTTGTCATCCGTTCTGGATCTCTGTTCCTGGCCTGAGCCGGATCATGGGTTTGCGTTGCCTCTCACGAAAAGTGATGACTTCAACGCTCCATTAAAAAACAGAAGATTTCGAGGGTGACCGAGGTGACAAGTAATTTCCTGATAGGCCGTCTGAGCCTATATCTGATACTCATTCCGTTTCTGATGTGTGGTGCAATTGCAAATGCATCCAGTCAGACCCAAGTCCCACCTTCGCCAAAGTCAGATCGCAATGATCAGGCATTGGAAGTGGGGAAAGGCACTCCTTCGAACGTTCTCTCGAATGAAAGAACTGTCGATATATTCGCTCAGTGGGAAATGGCCGAGCATGCATACAGGCGACACCTGGAGCTGATCCGACCCCCGCAAACCACCGGTGAACTAATAGAGACGGGCCAGTGCTCCGATCCAAACTGTAAGTCCGGTTTTCCTGGCAGCCAGGGCAATAGTGGAAACATTGGCAAGGTCCTGTCCGTAACCGCAAGAGTTTTTTCCGACCCTCGAAAAGGAACCTCGATCGTTCAGATTGACTGGGCCGGCATTGATCATTACCCCTCATCCGCTCGGTTTTCCAACATCAAACATTACGAGGTTTTCCTGGCCGAGCAGGGCAAATATTGGATTTACAAGGTGGATGAGCTGGAGTCCTGGGGTGGTCCGGCCAAGCGTACCCATACCGGCGCTCGAATTGACCGTTCCAA
>SL_3KL_010_SEDDRAFT_10002495_pt1 | contig 16823 bp, 15 predicted proteins | sample SodLakKL_010_SED_2_FD_10381 | JGI IMG/M metagenome (IMG submission 10381) | reverse complement strand
CTGGCAAGCACAGTATGTGATTGCGATTGCTGATATTTTAAATTAGCAATCTTCCTTTTTAAGGTTGATAAGTGTAATATATATGATATGAAAATTTCATAAAATTTCTTAATATATTACATGGCAAGGTTTTAGGTAATTAATTAAAAATATTTATAGATAGAGGTTATGCTGATAACTCAAAACAGAGATCTTTAATTATTAATTTATTTTAATTCCCCTGTTAGAGGTTTACCTGTACTATTAAGCTGTTCAGGAGAGTTGGTTTTTCGGAGCAAATTATTCATACACAACCCATGCTATTTAGAGGTTACATTTTATCGTTTCCATTTGTATTGCTCATCGTTCTGATGGTAGTCTCATGTGATTACAGATCAGATAATGACAATACAGCTGAATACTCCTCATTTAATGGAGCTTCAGAGCAGATAGAGCAATCAGCAGTGATGAGAGGGCCAAAACCGGTTTCCGACCAGATGCCTAATCACACGTATCTCAATACGGTTGACTGGGAGCTTCGTCAGCCGCTCGATTTATCGATGGCTACCGTTACCACAACTGCAAAATCAACCTCAGATGAGGTTCATTTCAGATACTTTTGTGATGGATTTGTATCTGAGTCAACAGTAACTCCTCAAAATGAAGAGGTGAAGCACACTGTTAACATGATATGTGATGATATATTGACAGTTGAAGTGACTGCAACCGGATCGAGTGATACCATAGAGTATGTTTTCGAAATAGATATCGCCTTTCTAAACAGTCTTGGCGGTTAATAACTTCCCTGCAATAAATCTGCTCCTATTTATACCCCTTATTGATCTTCTCTCTTAAACTCTTTTTCGTCTCATCATCCGTAAATGCATGCTCAGTTGATTGCAGATTGCATCTTCTAAAATGCTCCAAGGTCCAATCAAATTCTGCCCGAAGCAGTTCATATTCACTGCTCAGCGTAACCCTGGTAACCGTTCGGGAGTCTGTGTTAATACTAACCGATATCCCGGAGTTGTAAATTGTGTCGATATTGTGATCGGCAATGGTATCAAACACATTGGTTTGAATATTACTGGTTGGGCAAACCTCAAGGTGAACACCCTCCCGTTTGATTCGCTCGGCCACTTCAGGATCTTCAAGGCTGCGAACGCCGTGGCCAATGCGGGTGGGGTTTAAATGATCCAGTATTTCAGTGACGCTTTCAGCCCCGCGCGCCTCACCACCGTGCGCCGTTAAATTAAGCCCTTTTTTGCGTGCATAATCAAAAGCCTTAATATGATTATTAATCGATAGTACTTCATTTGCAGCAATATCGAACCCACAAATATGCCGGTCATAAAATTCCTCTACCAGTTTTGCAGTCTCCATACTCTGCTCTTCCGTGTAATGTCGCAGTGTGCAAAGAATTATTCCCGCCTGAACTCCGGTAGTTTTCATGGCTTCATCTGCAGCGTCGTTTACAATCTGAACTACATCACTGGGTTTGAGTCCGTTATTTAGATGTTGAAGAGGGGCAAACCGGATTTCGGCATAGATCACATTATCACTCCGGAGCTGTTCAAACAGGTCAAAAGTGACCAGGCGAAGCTGTTCTTTGGTCTGCATCAGCTCAATGCTTCGCAACGGCCGGGTGAGATAATCGGCCAGATTTAAACATTTATCTGGTGCAATAAACTCCGTTTCAAACTCCTCCCGCGAAATCCCGGGATCTATTTTGGAAACCACGCCATAGCTTAATGAGCAGTCGAGGTGCAGGTGAAGTTCAATTTTTGGGAGCTTTTGAAAATTCATGAATGCTATTGTTTGCAGATAATTATTTCTGTTGAAAAGGTATCAAAATATCATGAGTTGAACATCACTTATCGAAACATATGTTTTCAGTTCGGTAATCAGTTGAGTTTTAATGAGGATGACTTTGGAAGGAATTGATACCGTGCACGATATGACCCATAAAACTCTCAAAACAATGTGTCCCCTAAAAAAAATAATTGTTTTCATCTTCGTATTAGCCACAAAATTTCACGTACACATTACTCTTGATAAACAAATATGCCTACCTGATTCTGTTGCCTCTCAATAGTTTACACAAATTTACATTTTGTTTCAGTCCTCTTAAGTTCTCTGTAGCACTTAAATAATTTTGGAATCTTGACTTTGTGCAAGCATGGTTTAGCTTTGAAGTATGAATAAATCGGAGTTGTGAAGGGATTGTATTTAAAACCATTTCGATTTATAAATCTTAACCAAAACATATCGCGAATGAAGAAGTTAATTTTAATTCTACCTGCTTTCATGCTATTCATGTTTGCCTGTGATCAGAGCTCACAGGTAATGGATTCCAGCCAGGAGCAGGAAGCTATCATCGAAACACGATCTATTACCGGTGACGCCGCTCACGGTGCTATACCTGGCAGTTTTATTGTCACGCTGAAACCGGGCAACAATCCGGCTTCGGTTGCTGCAGAGTACGATATTGAACCGGAGTTTGAGTACAAAAATGTGATGCTTGGTTTTGCAGGCAAAATCTCTGATGCCGCAAGGGATGGATTACTCAGGGATAACCGCGTAGTGCGTGTTGAGCGTGACGGAGTTGTTACCACAGCATCATCTCCTCAGCAAAATGCAACCTGGGGTCTCGACAGAGTAGACCAGCGTGAGCTGCCTCTTGATGGAGTTTATGTTTATACAGCCGAAGGAACAGGTGTAGATGCTTATATTATTGATACCGGAATTCTATATAGCCATAAAGAATTTCAGGGGCGTGCAAGCACAACGAAATATTTTGACGCATTTGGTGGTGACGGAAATGACTGTAATGGGCATGGTACTCACGTAGCCGGAACAGTAGGTGGTGATGTTTACGGTGTGGCAAAAGATGTAAACCTCTTTGCTGTACGTGTATTGGATTGTAATGGTTCAGGTTCGTTTAGCGGCGTCATTGCAGGGATGGATTGGGTTGCTGAAAATGCATCAGGCCCTTCCGTAGCTAATATGTCGCTTGGCGGAGGAAGCAGCCAATCAGTCGATGATGCAGTAGGCCGAATGTTTGATGCCGGTGTTCCGGTAATCGTAGCTGCAGGCAATGGAAACAGGGCTGGAAGAGGGCAAGACGCATGTGGTTATTCACCTGCCGGTGCTCCAAAGGCTTATACTGTAGGTGCAACTTCATCAACTGACAGTAAAACCGGCTTCTCCAACTATGGTGATTGTGTGGATATGTTTGCACCGGGTTTAAGTATTACGGCAGCATGGCATACCAGCAATACTGCCACTAATACCATAAGCGGCACAAGTATGGCCGCTCCGCATGTAGCCGGTGTTATGGCTCTTTATCTGCAAAACAATCCAAATGCAAGCAGCCAGGATGTCTATAATGCTATTACCGAGTATAGCACCAAGAATATCGTAACCAACTCTAGCACTGCAAACAACCATATGGTTTACAGTTTGTTGGCCGGCAGTGACGACGGATCCGGTGGAGATAATGGAGACAACGGTGATGGCGGCGACGATGGAGATGATGGTGATAATGGCGACGATGGAGGTGACGGTGACAATGGAGATGATGGTGATGTTGGAGACAACGATCCTTCCATTGATAACTTTACTGTAAGTACTCGTACATCAGGTCCTTGGTTCAGAGCTGAGATGAGCTGGACAGTATCTGACGAAGATGGCGATCTAGGCACTGTAGTTTTAGAGATGCTTGATGGATCTTCTGTAGTTGACTCAATAACCATTAATGTTAGCGGAAGCAGCGCTTCAGGCGAAACGGAGTTACGAACCCGTGGCAGTGCCGATTCAGTAAGGCTGACCGTTACAGACGAAGCCGGAAACTCAACTAGTCAACCCCTGAACTTATAAGTTCCTGAACTAAATTTTTATTTGAATTAAATTTTAAAAGCCACCTGATGAAAATTGGGTGGCTTTTTTATGTCCTTTTGAAATCCAAGATGATGGCTGACTTTCATCGCTTCTACTCTGAAACAGCCTTAAATCGAATTGCTTGTCCACCGCCGGGTGCAAGTGTCAATGTAAAACGGTCACCTTTCTTAACACTTACCTCTGCCGTTTCAAATCCATATGGATTGGTTTCCCAGTGGGCATCATCGCTGTCTCTATAAATTTCGGCAATGTATTCAAGGCCTTCATCAAGAAAATCAAGATCTATCACGAAGCTTCTGGGCTCTTCATCTGTAATACTGCCCAGGTACCAGTTATTGCTGTTGATGTCTTTTCGCACTATTGTTACGTACTGCCCAATACCGGCATTGAGTACCCGGGTATCGTACCAGTCGACCGGCACGTCTTTGATGAATCGCAAAGGCTCGGGGTACTTCTCATAATTGTCGGGCAGATCGGAAGCCATCTGCAGAGGACTATATATCACCAAATAGAGAGCCAGCTCTTTGGCAAGGGTATGATTTACACGGTTATCGGGCCGGTACTCATCAAATAACAAGTCCACTATTCCCGGTGTGTAGTCGAAAGGTCCGGCTAAATTTCGGGTAAAGGGGAGAAAGAGAACATGGTTGGGTGGATTTCCCTGATTCTCACCCCACGCGTTATATTCCTGACCACGTGCAACCTCACGGGTCATTAAATTTGGCCAGGTACGCCGCAACCCGGTATCTTTTACTCCTTCATGTACATTCAGCATGATCTTATATTCTGCAGCGAGCTCAACGATCTGCTGATGATGACGAACCATATGCTGCCCATGATGCCACTCATAGTTTCTGTAGCCCTCTTCATCTGTCCAAAAGATCTCCTGTCCATGGCCCACATAACCTGTTTTTACTGTTCGAATTCCCAGCTCATTGTAGAGTTTGAATCCATCTTCAACCTGGGCTTCATAGTGTTCGATGGTAGCTGAATTCTCGTGATGCCCCATTAGCCTAACACCATTATCCAGGGCATATTGAGCCATAGCTTCCAGGTCAAAATCTTCCATCGGTTCGGTAAAACTGAAAACGGCACCGCTCTCGTACCAGTTCTCATCCCATCCTACATTCCAGCCCTCAACAAGTACATGGTCAAAACCGTGCTCAGCCGCAAAATCGATATACCTCTTTGTGTTTTCTGTAGTAGCGCCGTGATTTGGCCCGGGTCCCCAGGTTGATTTATCCAGGTGCATCTCCCACCATATTCCCACATACTTTGCAGGTTTGATCCAGGATGTATCATCCAGTTTATTGGGTTCATTCAGGTTTAGAATCAGGTAAGAGGTGATCAGATCCCCGGGATTATCTGCAATCTGAATGGTACGCCAGGGCGTTACCTTAGGTGCAGAGGTTCGCACACGAATCCCGTCATGCCAGGGCATTAGATTTGCCTTGAGAGAGTATCCATCAGTTCGTTCTAGAGTCATGGTAGAATAGTCGACCAGTGCAGCTTCATGAATACTCAGGTAAAGGCCGTTTTCTGTTCTCATTGTGAACGGCGTGTGTACCGTGTCAGCTTTGGATAGTGGTGTCTCTTCAGTGAGGTATTCAAACCGGTTCCACTGGTATGCCCCTATCCACCAGGATGTATGATCTCCGGTTAGGTTAAACTCGGTCAATTCATCCAAAATATTAAACTCTTTCAGATTCTCCTGTTCAGGAAATTCGTACCGGAAACCAATACCGTCATCGAAAACTCTGAATATAATTGAAAGCTCTCTCTCTAATTCGCCGGTTTCACGCAGATCAATTTTCAGTTCGTTAAAATGATTTCGTATGTGTTTCTTTTCTCCCCAGATTTGAGTCCAGGTCTCATCAAACATCCTGGTTTTTGTAGAAATCAGCGTAAACGGCCCTGACAAGTCAGGTGCACCTTGCAGTTCAAAACCCAACAGTGATGGATTGACAATGGCGTGCCCGTCTCTTTCTATGGAATATTGAGGATAACCGTCTGGAATTTCAAAAATGACAGTGTGTATTCCGGAAGGTGAATCAACGGTATGGCTCTGATTTATTTCAAATGTTGTATTTAAAAAAAGGATGGATATAAGAAGTGAAAGCAGGTTCATGAGTTCTCCACGTGAATTATCAAATTAATGCAAATTGCTCCATCAATATGAATGGGGTATGAATTCAAATGCGATACTAAAATTCCAACCCGCCTGTAATGAATCATTCTATCCCAATTTCACGTACCGATTTTATAAATTTCATTGTGCAATTAAACCAAAAATTGGCTATCTACACAATTAATATAAACCTATTCGATATAGCTATGGATGCGGAAACTCTTACCTGGCTTTTTTTTGCCGGAGGTATAACCCTGATGATTCTGGAGACTATTCTGCCGGGCGGTGTAGCACTTTTTTTGGGAATCAGCGGGGTAGGAGTGGGGATACTTCGGTTTCTTGGATTTTTATCCGATCCGGTTTCAGCTACTGCTGTTTGGCTGCTTTCATCCATCGGTTTAACGATTGCGATCAGGCCTTTCATCAAAAAATACTTTAAGCCGGAAACTTTTTTCAAATATGCCGACGAAGACTACGAGGCGATGGATCAGGTTGTAGAGGTTATACAGGAGATTAATGATAAGGACAACAGTGGCAGAATCCGGTTTGACGGGGTTTCCTGGAATGCACGGAGTACAGAAGGCCGGGTAGAGCCGGGAAAAAAAGTGGTAATACGCTACAGAGAGAATACCACTTGGATCGTGGAACCTCTTGAAGGATTTGATCCAAATGTTGAAAAAACCAAAACACCAGAAAGAAACTAACCATGTGGACATTTTTATTTATTACGATTGTATTCCTCTATGTTATCTTTACGCGGCTTTTCATCATCGTTGAGATGCGAGAGGAAGTCATACAGGAGAGACTTGGAAAGTATAAGAAGACGCTGAAACCGGGTTTCCATTTTATGATCCCATTCATCGACAGGGCCGCTTATCACCAGGAGATGCGGGAACAGGTGATTGACGTTCCCAGCCAAACCTGTATTACCAAAGATAATATTGAGGTAGCCGTTGACGGTATCGCTTATCTGAAGGTGATGGACTCTCACAAAGCCAGTTACGGGATATCTAATTACAGGGCTGCTGCGATCAACCTGGCCCAGACAACTATGAGAAGCGAAATTGGGAAAATCACTCTGGATGATACCTTTTCCGAAAGGGAGATGATGAATGAGAATATTGTAAATGAGATCGACAAGGCAGCAGATCCCTGGGGGGTTAAGGTGCTGAGATACGAGATCCGAAATATTCGTCCCTCAAATGAGATCGTCGACACCATGGAAAAACAGATGGAAGCCGAACGTGAGAAGCGGGCAGATATTACAAATTCAGAAGGATACAGGGAGGCGAAAATCAATGAATCAAAAGGTGAGCAGCAGAGCCAGGTATTGATCTCAGAAGCTCAGCGTCAGCGCCGTATAAATGAAGCCAGAGGGCGTGCAAAAGAGATTGAGCTCAGGGCGACGGCAACCGCCAAAGGCATCCGAAGAATTGCCATGGCCATTGAAAAACCGGGGGGGGATATTGCCGTAAAAACCAAGCTGGTAGAGCAGTATATCGACCAATTTGGGAAAATAATCAGCAGCTCTAACGTTTCTGTATTGCCTGTTGAAACGGCTAATCTGAAAACGTTCTTTGAAGGTGTATCAAAAATGAGTGACCACACCGGTGCAAATGCCCCAAATCAACAACCCGTTAGACAAAAAGGAGAATAACCATGGAAGCAATAAACACAATAAGCCAGTTTCTTCTTGCACTTTTTGCCATTTATCTAACATTTAAGTTCCTTCAATCCCTGAGGTTAGTACCCAACCAGTATGCTCACATTGTTGAACGATTGGGGAATTACCACAAGACGCTTGGGCCCGGATTTCATGCCCTGATTCCTTTTATCGATAAGGTGGTTTATAAGCAGGATTTGAGGGAAGAGACCATTGAAGTGGAGCCGCAGGAGTGTTTCACCAAAGATAATGTAAAGGTTGAAGTGGACGGGGTTCTCTACCTAAGCGTGATGGACCCTGTTAACGCAAGCTATGGCGTGACGGATTACCGGTATGCAGCCGTACAGCTGGCCCAAACCACAACCCGGTCGGTTATCGGTCAGATGGACCTGGATGAAACGTTTGAGGAGCGGGCAAAAATGAGTAAGGAAGTTGTTTCGGTTCTCAGTGAAATTGAGCGGCTTTGGGGAATTAAGGTACACCGTTACGAAATCAAAAATATTCATACACCAAGAACCGTTCAAAAAGCAATGGAACGCCAGATGACAGCCGAGCGAGAAAGGCGTGCCGTAATTGCCAGATCGGAAGGTGTTAGAGATTCCAATGTAAATGATGCTCAGGGCCGGCGAGCCGAAATGGTAAACCTCTCGGAGGCAGAAATGCAGAGGCGAATTAACGAGGCGGAGGGGTGGGCCAATGAGATTGAGGCTATTGCAGAAGCTACCGCTGTTTCCATTGAGCAGGTTGCGGATGCACTATCTCAGCCAAACGGTACCGAAGCAATGCAGCTGCAGCTCAAAGAGAGGTATCTGGGAGTGTTATCAGGGCTAGGCAGAGAAAACAATCAGATCATTCTGCCGAAAGACCTATCCAATTTTGATGCGGTTATGGATGGTTTATCGCTGTCGGATTTGAATGAAAATTCAAAAAAATGATTTTAAATAGATGTCAGCAAGCAGTTATACAGAAGAGGAGATAGCCGCTGAAGACGCGTAAGAAGCAGAGTTGTAATCAACGGACTCAAATAGATCCTAATGGCAGTCTTTACCAACTAGCTTTTATGACATTCCCGGAATAAAAAAAGCCCGGAATTTTAATACCGGGCTTAATCTGTTTCTTTAGTTTTTTAGTATTGCTCGGTTAGTTTTTAACCTCAAAAGAAACCTTGGCGTTTACACCATAAGATACAATCTCGTTATTCGATACGTTTGCGTTCATCTCCTTCACATAGATTGACTTAATGTTGTCAACCGATTTAGAAGCTTCCTTCAGTGCGTTATTAACGGCGTCATCGAAACTCTTTTCCGAACCTGCAATGACCTCGATTACTTTGACGATTGCCATAGTCTGTCCTCTTTTGATTTCATGTTTTAGTTCAATTAAAAAACAGAATTTAGACTTCAATCATTCAGTACATGACAGGCCCATGAGTTTTTTATCTGTACTGAGATGAATTCTGTAATCAAGCCGGTTGATTCTATTTCTATTTTCTTAAACCACAGATATGATGTCCAATCTTCAGCTTTTAATAAATGCTTTTTTATTCTGATTAATTAATCGCATTGGGTTGCATTTCATGCAGGGATAGAATAGTTTCTATGGACAATGATGAAAACAGACGTACATACAAGTTGGTGGTGGCACGGCCTCAAATAATTGGCAGTGGAATCACTATGATGTAAATACGTTTACCAAAAAGTTTTTTAAGCCCACTGCAGTATTCTGTAGTGGGTTTTTTTATTTTAAGAAGATATGACATTCGATAATTTTAAGGAGCTGGCTCAAACCTATACGGCAATTCCCGTTTCGCGGAGAATGCTGGCGGATATACTCACGCCGGTATCGCTGTTTCTTTCCATTCGTGAAGATGCACTCAACCCGTTTTTACTGGAATCGGTAGAAGGGGGTGAGCACCTGGCCAGGTATTCATTTCTGGGTTGTAATCCCTATCAAATATTGAGGTTTGACGGGGAAACCTGCACGCTGGCTGCACAGGGCAAATCAACGATAACCCTTGACGAGGGCTATTTTAAGGCTCTGAATCGACTCACCACAATCCACTCGGAGCCAAAACTTCCGGAACTACCACGCCTGACGGGCGGGGCTGTGGGATTTTCATCCTACGATACGGTTCGTCAGGTTGAGCACCTTCCAAATGCACCTGATGATGACCTATCCCTGCCCGAAGCGATCTGGTGTTTTTACGATGAAGTGTATGCTTTCGATCACGTAAAACAACAAATTGTACTGATGAAGACGGTTTTTGTGGATGAATCTTCTGATCTGAAGAGATTATACGATGAGGCCATTCTTTCTCTCGACCGAATGGAAGATGCCGCTAATAAACAGGTCATTAGAACCGGTTCCTTTCAGCTGGATGCAGAAGAGCTGTCGAGCAATATTGAAGAAGACAGGTTTCATGAGATGGTAAAGCGCTCTAAAGAGTACATCTATGAAGGAGATATCTTCCAGGTTGTCGTCTCACAGAGGTTCCAAGTGCCGTTTAAAGGTGATAAATTCACCCTCTATCGTGCACTTCGCATGGTAAACCCATCTCCATATCTCTTCTTTCTTGACTTTGAAAATTTTGCCCTGGTTGGTTCATCCCCCGAAGTACTGGTACGGGTAACCGGAGAGGAAGTTAGGCTTTTACCGATTGCGGGTACTCGTAAACGAGGCAGCTCTCATGAGGAGGATTTGGCCCTTGAAGAGGATCTTAAAAACGATCCAAAAGAGATTGCCGAACACATTATGCTGGTAGATTTAGGCCGCAATGACCTTTCAAGAGTTTGCAAATCGGGCTCGGTTCACCTGGAGCGTAATCAATCCATCGAGCGTTTTTCGCACGTAATGCACATTGTTTCGGATGTGGTTGGAAAGATATCTCCCGGAAGAACATCGGTTGACGCCCTGATGCAGTGTTTTCCGGCAGGAACGGTAAGCGGCGCGCCAAAAATACGCGCCATGGAGATTATTGACGAGCTAGAACCGACAAAGCGGGGTCCTTACGCAGGAGCCGTTGGCTATTTCGATTTTTCCGGCAATATGGATACTTGTATTGCCATTCGAACCATGGTGGTAGCCGGGAACTCGGTCTATATTCAGGCCGGTGCCGGCATTGTGGCCGACAGCGATCCGGCCAAAGAGTATGAAGAAACCAAAAACAAAGCCGGTGCTCTTGTAGAAGCGCTGAGTGTGGCTCTTGATATTTCGAGGTAATTTAATTGTAGTTTTAAAAAATAAATACAGAGTTCCCCTGCTTCGTAAGGAGGGGACTTTTGATTCGAAGACGTTATAAATTTATAAACCGTGAATATGTCCAAACAAAAAACCATCCTGTCCGGAATCCAGCCATCGGGTAAACTTCACATTGGAAATTACTTCGGTGCCATGCGGCAGCATATTCGGATGCAGGAGGAGGGAGATGCATTTTATTTCCTGGCAAATTATCACTCCTTAACATCCGTAAGTGATGGCGGGCTTCTTAAAGAGTATACAACCGATGTAGTTCTGGATTACCTGGCCCTGGGCCTTGATCCTGAAAAATGTACCTTCTTTGCCCAGTCTGATGTTCCGCAAACTACAGAGCTGGCCTGGATACTTGGTTGCCTGACACCGGTTTCGCTGATGGAAAAAGGAGTTGCCTATAAGGATAAAGTGGCCAATGGCCTCAGTCCAAATATCGGGCTGTTTACCTATCCTATCCTTCAGGCTGCAGATATCCTGATTTACCACTCCGATCTGGTACCCGTGGGGGAAGATCAAAAACAGAATATTGAAATTGCACGCGACCTGGCCGGCAAGCTGAATCGGGCATGCGATAAAGAGCTTTTAAACATCCCTGAAGACTACATTTTGAAAAGCGTGGCAACCGTGCCGGGCATTGATGGAAGAAAAATGAGTAAATCGTACGGCAATACCATTAACATTTTTGCTGAAGGAAAAGCGTTAAAGAAGCGGGTGATGTCCATTCAAACTGACTCCAAAGCACTGGAAGACCCGAAAGATCCGGATACGTGCAATGTATTTGCCCTGATTAAACTCTTTGCCGACGAGCTGAAGCGGCAAGAGATCGCTGATCAATACAGAGCCGGAGGCTATGGTTACGGACACGCTAAAAAGGAATTACTCGATCTTATTTTAGGTTATTTTGCTGAAGCACGCGAAAGAAGAAAAGAACTCGAAAAGAATATGGACTATGTTCACGATGTTCTTCGCAATGGCGGTAAGAAAGCCCGTAAGCGCGCAGAAACCGTAATGAAACCCATTCGCGAAGCGACGGGATTGATTAGGAGCTTTGAGTATTGAAATACTCGCTACACGAATCTTATTCGTCAGATTCGAATTCTTTGTTAAACGTGTATAACATTTTTTGAATCTCAATCAATGAACTGACGAGTAACTCAAAATCGTGTTCATCTAAATAAGACAAATTTGGATTGACTTAACAGTATGAACCCGAAAACTGAAATTCCTTAAAAAAAATCTAAATACTCACTACTTGATACTCAATACTAAATGATTCTAATCATCGACAATTACGACTCGTTCACCTATAACCTTGTCCACATCGTGGCATCTGTCACAGATCAATACAGGGTAGTGAGAAATGATGCCATAACCGTGGAGGAGATACGGGAAATGAATCCGGATAAGATTCTCATTTCACCGGGTCCGGGCCGGCCGGAAGATGCCGGAATAACTGAACGTGTGATTCGTGAACTTGGACCGGACATACCGGTGTTGGGTGTTTGCTTAGGCCATCAGGCGATTGGACAGGTATTTGGCGCTAAAGTGGTACATGCTCCAAGCCTGATGCATGGTAAAACATCGGATATCTATCACGATGGAAAGTCTGTTTTTAAAGATGTGGACGATGGGTTTGTTGCAACCCGCTACCACTCTCTTGCCTTGCAGCCGGACAGTATACCGGAGGATGAATTGGAGATTTCAGCACAAACTAAAGACGGCGTTATTATGGGTGTTCGTCATCGAAAATACCCGATTGAAGGCATACAGTTTCACCCCGAAAGTATACTCACCGTGGAGGGGCCCAGGATTGTAAAGAATTGGCTGAATCTTCCGCGACTGACCGTTGAGGTTCGGTGATTTGAAACTGTGAAGTGATAGATCATGCCATCCGAAAGGTTTATAAAGAAGAGTTTATATAAAAGATCAGGCAGACCATAAAATATAACAAACTATTGTGGCAAAAACATTTACTGAATTCTTAGAGATAATTTCTATAGGTGAAGACCTTTCTGAAGATGATGCGTCTTTGGCAATGAAGATGATTTTAAACGGCTCAGTTTCGGGCGAAGAGGTTGCAGCTCTTTTGATGGGAATGCGCACCAAAGGCGAGACCACCACAGAGCTGACCGGTTTTGTGAAGGAGATGAGAAATGCTGCTATCAAAGTGGAAGTGGATATTAAAAATGCCGTTGATCTTTGCGGAACCGGGGGTGATAAATCAGGGACATTCAATATATCAACAGCGGCCATGTTTGTTGTGGCAGGTGCAGGGGTTCCCGTTTTAAAGCACGGAAACCGGTCGGTTTCCAGCAAAAGCGGAAGTTATGACGTGCTGGAGAAGCTTGGGGCAGTGCCAAACTTGAATAAGACACAGGTGGAATCTCTTTATAATGAGACCGGCATGGCGTTTATGTTCGCACCCAATTTTCACCCGGCACTGAAGTATGTAATGCCTGCACGCCGTGCACTGAAAATGAGAACCTTTTTCAATATGCTGGGACCTTTATTGAATCCCGCCAATGTAAAAAATCAAGTTATCGGTGTGTTCAGCAAGGAAGCAGCAGGGCAGATGATACAGATACTCGCCAACCTGCAAACGGTGAGTGCATTTACGCTTAGTGCTCACGACGGCCTTGATGAAGTAAGCCTTACATCTCAGACTGAAATATTTGAGCTGCAGTCCCATCTCTCCAGGGGAGCAATCACCTTTGATCCGAAATCGCTGGGATACAGCTGGGTTCAGCCCGATGAGCTGCTGGGTGGGGATGCTGCTGTAAATGCTGAAATCATTCAGAGCATTATGGATGGCAATTCAACCGAAGCCCAGAGAAATATTGTGGAGATCAATGCTGCATTTGCAATTAGAGCGGCCCATATGGCTGATTCTCTGGAAGATGCAAAAGAGATGGCGGCCAAAAGTCTGGATTCAGGTGCAGCCGGTAAAAAACTGGACCTCTTTGTAAAAGAGTCGCAGAAGGTATCTGAGTTGAATGCTTAGTCTATGATAAAATTAGAATACATCTTAGATTTTATTACAAAGTGTCCCCCTTCTGCCGTAGGCATCCCTGCGGGGCAAGAAGGGGACTTCTGATTTAAAATAAATATCAATGGCAGATATACTCCAAAAAATAGTTGAACAGACCAGTGATGATCTTGCGAAACGAAAACGAAAGGTCTCTTTCACTGATTTTGACTCTTTCCCACAGTATGAGAAGGAGAGGAGATCTTTTTCAGAAGCTTTGAGGTTAAAGGATTCCGTATCCATAATTGCAGAGGTTAAGAGAGCATCACCCTCAAAAGGGATTATCAGGGATGATTTTAACGCCTTAAAACTTGCTGAAGCCTATTTTGAAAATGGAGCTTCTGCAATCTCTGTTTTAACCGACCAGCCGTTCTTTAAAGGCTCTTTAAAATACCTCGAAGAGATTTCAGGAATTAGCCCCTTACCTCTTTTGAGAAAAGACTTTTTGATCGATCCTTACCAGGTGAAGGAAGCCAGGGCTTACGGAGCCGATGCGGTATTGTTAATTGCAACCATTTGTGAGGGCAGTCAGCTTTCAGAGCTTCTGGCTGCTGTAAAAGAGTTTGAAATGCAGGCGCTTGTAGAGTGTTATCACGAGGAAGAGATCCACTCCCTTAATTGGGATGAAATTGAGATTGTGGGTGTAAATAACCGTAATTTATCTACGTTTGAAGTAGACCTTCACCGTGGAGTGGATCTGCTCCAAAATGCACCCGGGCACGTTGTTCGCGTCTCGGAAAGCGGCATCCACAAACCGGAGGATGTGAAAGTTCTATACGAGAATGGAGTTCATTCAGCTCTNATNGGTGAACATTTCATGCGTCAGCCTGATGTGGGCCGGGCATTGAAAAGTTTTATGGATGAATTTGAGAAATTGAAATAAAAGAAAAAAGAAGTGGACTATTAGTTTAATATCACTGCTAAAAATCAATACCATGTTTGCAGAACCCGAAAACAGAACCAAGGTTAAAATTTGCGGCATCACTACACTTGAAGATGCCCGTTTTGCATCCGGTGCACTGGCTGATTATCTGGGATTCATCTTTTATCCGGACAGTCCCCGCTTTATCGAGCCTGCAAAGGCCGGTGCGATTATCAATTGGCTGGAAGGGCCGGAAAAGGTTGGGGTATTCGTTAATCAGCCGCTGGATGACGTAAATAGCATTTCCAGGAGTACCGGTATAGACCTTGTACAGCTGCATGGCAATGAATCTCCGGAATACTGTGCTCTTGTGGACAAACCTGTTATCAAGGTTTTTCACATTATAGAAAGTAAGAGCTCAGATGAACTAAAATCTGAAATGGATCCTTATAGAGATGTCGCAGATTATTACCTATTTGATACAAAATCTGATGGTTTGTGGGGAGGAACCGGCAAAACATTTGATTGGAATATCTTACGGGAGATTACAGATGAGAAGCCGTTTTTTCTCTCCGGTGGATTAAACGTCGGAAACATCTCAGAAGCGATAAAGAGCGTACAGCCAACAGTGGTTGATCTCTCCAGCGGACTTGAAGAATCACCCGGATTGAAAGATTTTGATAAGATAGAAGCTTTCTTCGGTGTAATGCGTGAAATCTGGGACGAACAGGAATTATAGAAATAGACAACAGTATCAAGTAGCGGGTTTTGAGATGATTTGATAACGTTTGTGATATCAATCTCATCCTGCTACTCAATACTTGATATTCATTACTCAATAGAAAAATGAAATACACAGCACCAACAAAACAGGGATATTTCGGTAAGTACGGCGGAAAATTTGTGCCTGAAATTTTAATCCCCGCGCTTGAAGAACTTGAAATTGCATATGAAGAGACGCAAAATGATCCGCTCTTTCAAAAAGAGTATCACGATCTTCTGCGTGAATATGTGGGCCGGCCGACCAAGCTCACCTATGCAAACCGGTTAACCGACTACTATGGCAGGGGAAAGATCTACTTTAAGCGGGAGGATCTCTGTCATACTGGAGCACATAAGATTAACAACGCTATTGGTCAGTTACTGCTTGCCCGTAATATGGGAAAAACCCGCATCATTGCTGAAACCGGAGCCGGCCAGCACGGTGTAGCTACAGCAACCGCCTGTGCCAAGTTCGGGTTTGACTGTGTAATCTACATGGGTGCAGAGGATATGGTTCGGCAAAAACTGAATGTGGATCGCATGAGGTTGATGGGTGCTGAGGTACGATCCGTTGACAGCGGATCAAAAACATTGAAAGATGCCACAAACGAAGCGATTCGGGATTGGGTAACAAATGTAGAGAACACATTCTACATCATCGGCTCTGTTGTTGGCCCGCACCCATACCCAATGATGACGCGAAACTTCCACAGGGTAATCGGTGAAGAGACTAAAGATCAGATCAAACTGGCTGAAGGCAGACTACCCGACTATCTTGTTGCCTGCGTTGGTGGTGGGAGTAATGCTATAGGGTTTTTCTATCCATTTATTGAAGACGAGGATGTAAAGATGATTGGTATTGAAGCCGCCGGATTGGGAGCAGATACAGATCAAACGGCTGCAACACTCACAATAGGTACTCCGGGTGTGTTACACGGTTCGCTGAGTTACCTGCTTCATAACAGTGAAGGACAGATACAGCTTGCACACTCGATCAGTGCCGGACTCGATTATCCCGGAATTGGTCCTGAACACTCCTTTCTGCACGACACGAAAAGAGTACACTATTACGGTGTAACCGACGATCAGGCAATGAATGCTGTTAAACTGATCTCAGAGAAAGAGGGTATCATTCCGGCAATCGAAACGGCTCACGCTTTTGCTTACCTGGAAACCCTGATGCCGCTTACTCAGAAAGATCAAATTGTAGTGGTAAACTGTTCGGGTCGCGGTGATAAAGATATGGGCACGATTT
>SL_3KL_010_SEDDRAFT_10002494_pt1 | contig 16832 bp, 15 predicted proteins | sample SodLakKL_010_SED_2_FD_10381 | JGI IMG/M metagenome (IMG submission 10381) | reverse complement strand
GACTGGAATCGTCGAAGGCCTTCGCAAAGGAATTCATGGCCCGGCACGACATCCCCACCGCCGGCTACAAGGTGGTCGAAGACATCGAGGAAGGAAAGGCATTCGCCGAACGCCTCGGCCTGCCGGTGGTGCTCAAGGCCGATGGGCTGGCCGCCGGCAAGGGCGTGATCATCGCCGAGGACATGGATACGGTCGAACGCACCCTTGAAGACATGCTCTCGGGCAACGCTTTTGGCCAGGCCGGCAGCCGCGTGGTGATCGAGGAGTTCCTGGTTGGCGAGGAAGCCAGTTTCATCGTCATCGCCGATGGCGATCAGCTGCTGCCGCTGGCGTCCAGCCAGGATCACAAGCGCCGCGACAACGGCGACCGCGGGCCGAACACCGGCGGCATGGGCGCCTATTCGCCAGCGCCAGTGGTCGACGCCGCCGTGCATGAGCGCATCATGCAGGAAGTCATCGAGCCGACACTGGCGGGCCTCGTTGCCGACGACTGCCCGTTCACCGGCTTTCTCTATGCCGGGGTCATGCTCACGGCCGAGGGACCGAAAGTACTCGAGTTCAACGTGCGCTTCGGCGATCCGGAAGCCCAGCCGGTACTGATGCGACTGAAATCCGACATGGTCGAAGTGGTCAATCAGACCCTGAAAGGCGAACTCGGCCAGGTCAAACTGGAGTGGGACGAGCGCTACGCGCTGGGCGTGGTCATGGCGGCCGGCGGTTATCCGGAAGGCTACGAAAAGGGCCATCCGATTCACGGCCTGGATACCGACCTGCCCGACGACATCAAGGTGTTCCATGCCGGCACGCGCCTGTCCGAAGACAACCAGGTCGTGACCAATGGGGGTCGAGTGTTGTGTCTGACCGCCCTCGGCGATACCGTCGCCGACGCCCAGAACCGCGCCTACCAGTGGCTGGCCCATATCGGCTTCGAGGATGCGTTCTATCGGACGGATATCGGCTTTCGCGCGATCGAACGTTCGTGAACCACTGACCGGTCATGGACGTCAGCCACCTGCTCGACGAACTCAATGATGCCCAGCGCGAGGCGGTGACAGCCAGTGATGGCCACCTGCTGGTGCTGGCCGGGGCCGGGTCGGGCAAGACCCGCGTACTGGTCCATCGCATCGCCTGGCTGATCCAGGTCCATCACGTCAGCCCCATGGGTCTGCTGGCGGTGACTTTTACCAACAAGGCCGCCGGGGAGATGCGCGCGCGTGTCGGCGAACTGCTCGGCATCCGGCCCGAGGGCCTGTGGATCGGCACCTTCCACGGTATCTGCCACCGCATGCTGCGCATGCACGCCGACGAAGTCGGCCTGCCCGACACTTTCCAGATCCTCGACTCCGACGACCAGTACCGCCTGATCCGGCGGGTCATCCGCGACATGGAGCTCGACGAGGGCCAGTTCCCCGCACGCGCCATGCAGGGATTGATCAACCACCACAAGGACGAGGGCCGACGACCGGAAAACATCGAGCACCTCGACAACCCGCACGCCGCGCAGCAGGTGGCCATCTACCGTTACTACCAGGACTACTGCGAACGCTCCGGACTGGTCGATTTTGCCGAACTCCTGCTCAGAACCCTCGAACTGCTGCGCGACAATCCAGCGCGGCGACGCCACTACCAGGAACGCTTCGGCCACACCCTGATTGACGAATTCCAGGACACCAACCGCCTGCAGTACGCACTGGTACGACTGCTGTCGGGCGAACAGGGCCGCATGTTCGTGGTCGGTGACGACGACCAGTCGATCTACGGCTGGCGCGGCGCACGCGTGGAGAATGTCTCGGACTTCGTGCGCGACTTCGATCCGCAGGTCGTTCGCCTGGAACAGAACTACCGCTCCACCGCCACCATCCTCGAGGCCGCCAACCGTGTCATCGACCACAACGATGACCGCATGGGCAAGAACCTGTGGACCGAGGGCGAGAGCGGGGAGCCGATCCGGCTGTTCGCCGCCTGGAGCGCCGAGGAAGAGGCCGACTACATCATCGCCCGCATCCAGGACTGGATCAGCCAGGGGGGCAGCCCCTCGGAGGTTGCCATTCTCTACCGCTCCAACGCCCAGTCGCGCCTGTTCGAGCAGGTGTTGCTGCGCGAGGGCATCGACTACCGCGTCTATGGCGGGCAGCGTTTCTTCGAACGCGCCGAGATCAAGGACGCCATGGCCTACCTGCGCCTGTTGCACAATCGCGACGACGACCCCGCCTTCGAGCGGGTGATCAATGTGCCCGCACGCGGTATCGGCGAGCGCACGGTCGAGAAAATTCGCGAACAGGCTCGATCCAACCGGATTTCGCTGTTCGCCGCAGCACGCGATCTCATTGCCGGACAAGGCCTGCCGGCGCGGGCGGGGAAAGCGGTCGAGAGTTTCATCGAGAAGATCAACATGCTCGACGAGCAGACGGCCAGCGCCTCGCTGGGCGACACCATGTCGGCCGTGGTGCGGGCCGCCCAGCTGGGCGAGTGGTATCGCGGGCGAGAGGCGCCCGACCGCGCCGAGACCCGCGAGGAAAACCTCGAGGAACTGGTGCGCGCGGCCGAAAGTTTCGAACAGCCGGCCGAGGACGAGCAAGCCGGGCTGGCGCCGCTGGCCTCCTTCCTGGCCCAGGCCGCGCTGGAAGCCGGCGAGCACCAGGGCGAGAGCTGGCAGGACTGCGTGCAACTCATGACCCTGCACTCGGCCAAGGGGCTGGAGTTCCCGCTGGTGTTCATGGCCGGCCTCGAGGAAGGACTGTTCCCGCACCAGAAGTCGGTCGAAGAGCCGGGCCGGCTGTCCGAGGAACGACGCCTGTGCTACGTCGGCATGACCCGGGCCATGCAGCGGCTCTACATCAGCTACGCCGAATCGCGCCACCTGCACGGCCAGCGCATCCTGTCGCGCCCCTCGCGATTCGTCGACGAGTTGCCCGATCACCTCATCGAGCAGGTGCGACCGCGTCACGCGGCCGGCAACACGTCGGCCGCACTGGGCGCTCGGCCCGATGCCAGCGCCGATCACGGCCTGCGCCTCGGCGGCACAGTGGCCCACCAACGCTTCGGCATCGGTACGGTGGTCAGCCTGGAAGGCCAGGGCGACAATGCCCGCGTGCAGGTCAATTTCGAACAGGCCGGCAACAAGTGGCTGGTCCTGGCCTACGCCAGCCTGGAGCGACTGGATTGAAGCCCGAGGCAGTCAGCCTGGGCGACTTCGCCGGCCTGCGCTGGCGCCACGGAAATATTCCCGTTCTGGCGCTGCATGGCTGGCTGGACAACGCGCACTCCTTCCTGCCGCTGGCGCCGGTGCTCGAAGGGCTGGACGTGGTGGCCCTGGATTTCCCCGGCCACGGCCTGTCGGCGGCGCGCCCGGACGGGGTGCGCTACCACTTCGATGACTATGTCTTCGATGTGCTGGCAGCGCTCGACGCGCTGGGTTGGAACGAGGCCTGCCTGCTCGGCCATTCGCTTGGTGGCGCGGTCGCCTCGGTCACGGCCGCCGCCGCACCGGACCGCATCCGCGCACTGGCACTGATCGAAGGCCTGGGGCCGCTGTCGACGCCGGTGGCCGAAACGGCTGCCAACTGGCGCAAGGCCGTGGCCCGCTCTCATCACCGGCAACGGCGCGTTCACATCGACCACGAAGCGGCCGCCGCGGCGCGCGCCGACAACAGCGACCTCGGAATCGAGGCCGCCCGGCTACTGGCAAGGCGTGGGGTGGTCGAGGTCGAAGGCGGTGTGCGTTGGCGGCACGATGAGCGACTTTGCTGGCCGTCACCCCATCGCTACACCGAGCCCCAGGTGCTCGAACTGCTGGGTGCCATCGAATGTCCCGTGCTGAGCATCCACGCCGTTCCCCGAGGTGGAATGCTCCCGGAGGCGCTTGCCCGGCGACGCTTCGCCGCGCTTTGCCGGCGTCACGACCTGGGCCTGCCCGGCGGCCATCATCTGCACATGCATCACCCGGACCGAATCGGCCCGGCCATCAAGGAGCACTTTCAACGTCATGAACCATCGCCGAAACATTCCCGCTGAAGAACGCCTGATTTTCGCGCTGGACGTGCCTGACCTGGACCAGGCACGCAGGCTCATCCGCACCCTGGGTGATCACGTGCGCTTCTACAAGCTGGGGCTGGAGTTCTTCCTGAGCGGCCATTACTTCGAACTGGCCGACGAGCTGAAATCGGCCGGCAAGCGCATTTTCGCCGACCTCAAGCTTTTTGATATCCCGCCCACGGTCGGGCGCGCCACCGCGCAACTGGCGCGCAGAGAAGTAGACTTCCTGACCGTGCACGGCAACGACGGCATGCTGGAGGCGGCCGTGGCCAACCGCGGCAACATGGGCATCCTCGCGGTTACGGCCCTGACCAGCCTCGATCAGGGCGATCTCGACGACCTGGGATTCAAGTGTGACGTGCAGGCTTTGGTGCTTTCGCGGGCCCGGCGCGCCCTGGCGCTTGGCTGCACGGGCGTGATTTCGTCGGGGCTCGAAGTGGCCGCCCTGCGACGCGAGGTCGACGATCGACTCGTCGCGGTCTGTCCGGGCATCCGGCCGGTCGCCAACATCGACGAACAAAAGCGCACGCTGACGGTGCCGGACGCCTTCACCGCCGGTGCCGACTACATCGTCGTCGGGCGTCCGATTCGGGATGCCGACGACCCGGCCCGGGCCGCAGCCGAGATACAGGATCAAATATCGCGCATATTCAGCTAGATACAGTCATGACTTGATGCACTTGATAAAGTGATGGTCGTTGGGCTATGATCTTTCGCACGGTCTGCGGGCAAAACAACCCGTAACCTGACGATCGACAAGCGCCCAAGGGCGCGTGACAGTCCTCTCCGGACGACTGATTGCCGGGCAACCCCAAGGGGGCGCCCGGTTTTTTTTGGCCAAACCGGGGGCCACGCCCGGCAATGGTAGAATCTCATTCCCGTTCCGGATTCGACTCCCGCATGCCCGATTCGCGCCCCCTCAAACGACTGCTGATCAGGCTTTACGGCGCCTGGCTCGCGCTGTTGCGGCGAATGCTGCACTGGTGGGTTCGCTCGACAGTGCTACCCGAAGACCTTGGCGAACTGGAGCTGGATCCGGATCGACCGGTCTTCTACATGGTCGACAGTTACGCGTTGAGTACCACGCTGATCGTCGAGCAGATCTGCATCAAGCTAGGCTGGCGCCGCCCATTGGCTGCATTCGAGGTAGGCCATACGCGACTGCCACGAAGTTTCGGTGCCAGCCGCCGCAGCAACGGCTTCTTCTTCAGGCGGCCGGAGAAACGCCGACACTCGCGCATCCTGGCCGAACTGATCGAACGGGAAGATGCCGAAACACTCGCGCCGGTGCAGATTGTGCCGGTGACCGTCCTGATCGGTCGGGCACCGGACAAGGAAGAAAGCTTTTTCAAAATCCTGTTTTCGGAGAATTGGGCGGTCGGCGGGCGCCTCAGGCGCCTGATCAGTACTTTCATCAACGGCCGGGCAACCATGGTGCAGTTCGGCAAGCCGGTAAGCCTGGAGCGGATTTTCGACGAGACCGACGACCGGGAGCAGGCACTCCGTCGCATCAGCCGGGTGCTGCGGGTCCACTTCAAGCGGGTGCGTACGGCCGCCATCGGACCGGACCGCTCCCACCGTCGCACACTGGTCGAGCGCGTGGTTCGCAGCCCCGCCGTACGTGATGCCATCGAGTCCAAGGCCAGGCGCGACGACGTCAGCGTGGAACGAGCCGAGGCGGCCGCGCGCGNCTACGCCCGTGAGATCGCCGCCGACTATTCCTACACATTCGTGCGCATCGCCGACCTGCTGCTGAGCTGGTTCTGGAGTCGGATCTACCGCGGTGTCACCGTCCATCATTTCAGCCAGTTCCGTGACCACGCACCGGGCCACGAGGTCGTCTACGTGCCGTGCCACCGCAGCCACATGGATTACATGCTCTTGTCCTGGCTGCTCTACCACCGCGGCTTCGTGCCTCCGCATATTGCCGCAGGCGTCAATCTCAACATGCCGCTGGTCGGCGCGCTGCTCCGGCGTGGCGGTGCGTTCTTCCTGCGCCGCTCGTTTCGTTCGCAACCACTCTACGCCGCCGTGTTCAACCAGTACGTCGAGCTGATCCTCGACCGCGGCGTGTCGCTGGAGTATTTCATCGAAGGCACGCGCTCACGCACCGGCCGGCTGCTGCCGCCCCGTGCCGGCATGCTCTCGATCACGGTCCGGGCTTTCCTGCGCAACCCGAAGAAACCGGTCATGTTCCAGCCCGTCTACATCGGTTACGAACGGCTGGCTGAGGGAAGCTCCTACATCTCCGAATTGTCAGGACGGCAGAAGAAGCCCGAGTCGCTTTCGGATTTCCGCAACGTGATCAATATCGTGCGGAAGAACTACGGCGAAGTGGCGGTGAGCTTCGGAGAGCCGATCATGCTCAATCGCCTGCTCGCGGCACATCACCCGGAATGGACCTCCGAACCGTTGCCGGACTCNGCGAAGCCAAAATGGCTGCCCGGCCTCGTGGACGACCTGGCGCGACAAATCATGGTCAACATCAATCGTGCCGCCGATGTCAATCCGATCAACCTGCTGGCCACCGCACTGCTCGCCAGCAGAAAGCAGGCGCTGGACGAGGACGATCTCGAAAGGACCATCGGCCTGCTCAAGGACGTCATCACGCTGAGCGCCTATTCCGACCGCATCACCATCACGCCGATGAACCCCGGCCAGATCATCGAGTACGGACTGGAACTGGGTATCATCGAGCGGCAACAGCATCAGCTCGGCAACATCATTCGAACCGACCCGACCAATGCCGTACTGCTGACCTATTTCCGTAACAATATCGCCCATCTGGTCGCCATCAGCGCCTGGATCGCCTGCTGCTTCCTCAACGTCCAGCGCGTACGGAAGGACCGCCTGCTGCAGTTGAGTCGGTTCATCTACCCGTTCATCAAACGCGAACTGTTCCTGCCCTGGAACGAGGAGGAACTCGACGGGGTGCTCGGGCAATGCACGGAGGCGTTGACCGATCTGGGACTGCTGCGCTCTTCCAGCGATTTCCTGCAGCGTGCCGCCGGCGGCAGCGACGAAAGCTACTACCTGCGCCTGCTCGGAGGCTCGCTGTTACAGACTTTCGAACGTTACTTCATCACCGTGGCCGTGCTGGTCAAGAACGGTTCGGGCAAGCTGACCCGCCAGCAGCTCGAACGGCTCTGCATTCTCAGCGCGCAGCGAATTTCGCTACTGCATGAGTTCGAGGCGCCGGAGTTCTACGATCGGACTCTGTTCAAACAATTCATCGAGTCGCTGTTCGAAAGCGACATCCTCGGTCGTGACGACGACGGCAACCTGACATTCGACCGGCAGCTCGAGAATTTCGCTCGTGATGCCAAGCTGGTGCTCGCCAAGGAGATCCGGCACACGATCATCCAGGTGACCCCGGAATTGCCCGAATTGACGCGTGAGGCAGCGTGAGGCAGTGAGCCCTCAGGCGTCGAGGTCGGGGATCAGCCGGCTCTCCCAGTAGGAGATCTGATCGCGCAGTCGCAGCTTTCGTTTCTTGAGGCGGACAAGCTGGAGCTGATTGGCCGAAGGGCTGTCCGCCATTCGTGCAATCGCCTGGTCGAGATCGCGGTGTTCCTCGCGCAACTCGGCGAGTCGGGCCTGGATTTCGGTGATGCCTGTCGTCATGGCCAACGCCGGATCATCATGTGAATTAGAATGCCGCACCACATCATAAGGTGGAGGAATCCCGTGAGTATGCCCAGCCTGCCGCTGACCATCAAGTCCGTCAACGACGACGCCGGCGACGTACGCAAGTCACGCTACTCGGCCAACAAGCTCATCAAGCGGCTGCGGCGCCAGGTCGGTCAGGCCGTGACCGACTACGGCATGATTGCCGACGGTGATCGCATCATGGTCTGTTTGTCGGGCGGCAAGGACTCTTACGCCATGCTTGACCTGCTGCTGGGCCTGAAACAGTCCGCACCGGTCGACTTCGAACTGGTGGCGGTCAACCTCGACCAGAAGCAGCCGGGATTCCCGGAACACGTGCTGCCTCAATACCTGGAGTCGCTCGGCATCGAGTGGCACGTCATCGAAAAAGATACCTATTCGATCGTTCAGCGCGTGCTGCCGGAGGGAAAGACAACCTGTGGGCTGTGCTCCAGGTTGCGGCGGGGCACTCTATATGAATTCGCGCGCCGTCACGGCATGAACAAGATCGCGCTCGGGCACCACCTCAACGATATCGTCGAAACGTTTTTTCTCAATCTCTTTCACGGCGCCGCCCTCAAGGCCATGCCGCCCAAATTGAAAAGCGATTGTGGCCGCCACATCGTGATTCGCCCGCTGGCATACTGCCGCGAAGCGGATCTGGTCCGGCTGGCGGAACTGCGCGAGTATCCCATCATCCCCTGCAACCTGTGCGGCAGCCAGCCCAACTTGCAACGCCAGCAGATCAAGAAGATGCTGAACGACTGGGAACATATCCAGCCGGGACGGACCATGTCGATCTTCCGCGCCCTGGGCAACATCGCGCCATCGCAATTATGTGACCGGGACCTGTTCGATTTCGAATCCCTGGTCAACGATGAAGTGACGGCGGAAGGTGACGACTCCCGCCCATGACTTTTCGCACTGGTATTTTCCGTTGTTCGGGGAGAAAATCAGGGTCCGAATTCGACGGGAAAAACGTCATGCAGATCAGACAGTTCCTCATCATCGTTCTCGTTGCCCTGATGGCCGTGGGTTGCGGTGCAGTCAACCGCAACATCACGATCGCCGACGGCGAACAGGTCGAGGGCGACATCCGCAACGTCAATGGCGGCATCCGCATCGGTAGCAACTGCACCGTCTCCGGAAACGTTCGGAACGTCAACGGCTCGATTTTCGTCGGCACGGGCACCCGCCTGAACGAGCTTCGCAACACCAATGGCGCCATCGAACTGGAGGCCGATGTGCAGGCTGCATCCGTGCGGAGCACCAATGGCCGCATCCGAATCGGCCACGGCACAACGGTCGATGGGAGCGTGAACAACACCAACGGCGCCGTAGAATTGGCCGAGGACGTGACGGTGGCCGGTGACGTGGAGACGACCAACGGCCGAGTGCGGATCGCCGAAGGCACAAGGATTGCCGGCACGGTCCGTTCAACTAACGGCTCCACAGCCCTGACCGGCGCCCGTGCCGGCGCCGTCGTCGGTGCCAATGGTGGAATCGAACTGCTTGACGGCACCCACATCGAGGGCGAACTTCACGTACGCGAAACCCGGGGAACAACGACCTCGGCACTCCCGAGAGTCGTCGTCGGCCGGGACGTGGTGGTAGAGGGCCCGATCAGGATAGAGCGGCCGGTGCGCCTTTACATCCACGAAAGCGCCCGAACGGGCGATATTTCGGGTGCCGAACCGGTCCGTTTCAGCGGCGAAGCACCATGAACCCTATTGGTAGGTCACGCCATCATAGCGGACCCAGCCACCGCTACCGGGCTGCGAAGCGTCCCGATGGGTATGGGAAATGGTGCCTCCGCTGGCGTTGAACTCGTACCTGCCCTGAAACGCGATTACATCACCGCGCTGGGCCGGTACCCGCCCGGATTCGGTCAGCGAATGCTGAACCAGGACCGTTAGCTGGTCGTCAACGCGCACATTGAAACGCTGGCGCGGGAAACCGATGGTCGTGGTTTCATCGGCCAGCACCTGGGCAATGGTCCCGTGACCGCCGACCCATACACCGGTGCGGCCTTGCTCGAAGGCATCGAGCAGGCGGCTGTTATCAGGCAACTCGTCGGCACCACAGCCCACCCCCCCCAGGGTGACGAGAAGACTGGCTAAGACTACCCCGAAGCGTCTTGACATCGTCTTCTTCCTCCTTTTGCAGGCAGAATATCAGATTCCAGTGAAGTTGGAAAACAACCCACCGGAATGGTTCACACACTGCGGCCACCCAACGGGCGGCAAGGAAAGTGGAGTACGGGAGGGATAATGGCCGACCCCGCAGTGCGGGGTGGCCGAAAATTCAGCGCTTGAGCTGCTTGCGAAAACGCTCCAGGGCGGCCAGCTGGGCCATGGCCTCGGCAAGCTGGGCCTGAGCCTGCGCAACTTCCATGCCAGCCGTGCGGTCCTTGATGGCCCGCTCGGCCTCTTCCTTGGCCTTGAGTGCGGCTGCCTCGTCGAGATCACCGGCCCGTTGCGCGGTATCCGAAAGCACGGTCACCACATGGGGCTGAATCTCCAGCAGCCCACCGGAGATGTAATAGAACTTCTCTTCACCCTCCGGCAGGATGACCCGAACCTGGCCGGGGACCAGACGGGTCAGCAACGGCGCGTGACGCGGCGCAATGCCGAGCTCGCCTTCCTCGCCCGGCACGACCACCATGGCGGCGTCGCCGGAGAAAATTTCAGCCTCGGCGCTGACAATATCGCAATGTATCGTTGATGCCATTTATGCACTCACTCTATTCGTGCGCACGGCGATAAGACCACCGACGGGACGCTCGACTGGTCTTTTGCCTCACGCCTCACGCCTGCCGCCTCACCGGCCCAATCACGCAGCCTTTTCCTGCATCTTCTGGCCTTTCTCCACTGCCTGGTCGATGGTACCGACCATGTAGAAGGCCTGCTCGGGCAGGTGATCGTACTCGCCTTCGACGATCCCCTTGAAGCCGCGAATGGTTTCCTTCAGCGAGACGTAGACCCCCGGCGAGCCGGTAAAGACCTCGGCAACAAAGAACGGCTGCGAGAAGAAACGCTCGACCTTGCGGGCACGGGCCACGGTCAGCTTGTCCTCTTCACTCAGCTCGTCCATGCCGAGAATGGCAATGATGTCCTTGAGTTCCTTGTAGCGCTGCAACGTGCCCTGCACCTTGCGGGCCACATCGTAGTGCTCCTGCCCGACGACCAGCGGGTCGAGCTGGCGCGAGGTGGAATCGAGCGGATCGACAGCCGGGTAGATACCCAGCTCGGCGATGTTGCGCGACAGCACGACGGTAGCGTCGAGGTGAGCGAAGGTGGTGGCCGGCGACGGGTCGGTCAGGTCGTCGGCAGGCACGTAGACCGCCTGGATCGAGGTAATCGAGCCGGTCTTGGTAGAGGTAATGCGCTCCTGGAGCACACCCATTTCCTCGGCCAGGGTTGGCTGGTAACCCACCGCCGACGGCATGCGGCCGAGCAGGGCGGACACCTCGGTGCCGGCCAGGGTGTAACGGTAGATGTTGTCGATGAACATCAGCACGTCACGACCTTCGTCGCGGAAGTACTCGGCCATGGTCAGGCCGGTCAGGGCCACTCGCAGGCGGTTGCCCGGCGGCTCGTTCATCTGGCCGTAGACCAGCGCGACCTTGTCAAGGACGTCGGAGTCCTTCATCTCGTGGTAGAAGTCGTTACCCTCGCGGGTCCGCTCACCGACGCCGGCGAACACCGAATAACCGGAATGCTCGATGGCGATGTTGCGGATGAGCTCCATCATGTTCACCGTCTTGCCCACGCCGGCACCGCCGAACAGGCCGACCTTGCCGCCCTTGGCGAACGGACAGACCAGGTCGATGACCTTGATGCCGGTTTCGAGCAGTTCGTTGCTGGCGGCCTGCTCCTCGAAGGAAGGTGCCTGACGATGAATGACCCACTCGTCTTCGGCACCGATATCGCCGGCTTCGTCAATCGGACGGCCAAGCACGTCCATCACGCGTCCCAGCGTCTTCTTGCCCACCGGCACGGTGATCGCCGTCCCAGTGTTGGTCACGGCACGGTTGCGCTTGAGACCGTCGGTCGAACCCAACGCAATCGTGCGGACCACGCCATCACCGAGCTGCTGCTGGACTTCCAGCGTGATCTCGGTGTCATCGACGGTCAGGGCGTCATAGACCTTGGGCACTTCATCGCGCGGAAACTCCACGTCGACCACGGCACCGATAATCTGAACAATCTTTCCGGAACTCATTGGCTCTTCCTCAGGTTTTGGTGGCTTCGTTCGCTGCGTGCGTCGAAACCAGGTTTTTCAATTCGTTAAACGGCTGCCGCACCACCGACGATCTCGGAAATCTCCTGGGTGATCGCCGCCTGACGGGCCTTGTTGTAGACCAGCTTGAGCTCGTCGATCAGGTTGTTCGCATTGTCCGAGGCGTTCTTCATCGCCACCATGCGGGCAGCATGTTCGCTGGCCAGGTTCTCCAGCGAGGCCTGGTACACGAGCGTTTCGATGTAGCGCGTCAGGAAATCATCGAGCAGCTCCTTCGGGTTCGGCTCGTAGATGTAGTCCCAATACTGCAGCATCGGCTTCTCGTCGGCCGGAGGCAGTGGCAACAACTGATCGAAAGTCGCCTGCTGGGTCATGGTATTGACGAAATGGTTGTAACACAGGTACAGCCTGTCGAGCCTGCCCTCCCGGTAATCGTCCAGACACACCTTGACGGTTCCGATGAGGTCTTCCAGGCGCGGCTGCTCGCCGAGATCCTGGGTGGCCGCCGAAATATCCACTTTCAGGCGGCGGAAGAACTGGGCGGCCTTGCGCCCGATCACCACGGTGGTGATCTCGACATCCTTTTCCTGCCACTGGCGGAACTCGGCCAGCAGCTTGCGGAACATATTGTTGTTCAGACCACCACACAGTCCACGATCGGTCGCCATGATGATGAAGCCGACGCGCTTGACCTCCTCACGCTCGGCCGTGAACGGATGTTCTTCCTCCAGGGTGGCCTGGGCAAGGTGACCGATCACTTGGCGCATCATGCGCGAGTAGGGGCGCGACGCCTCCATCAGGTCCTGGGCCTTTCGAATCTTGCTGGCAGAGACCATCTCCAGCGCGCTGGTGACCTTGCGCGTGTTCTGGACGCTCTTGATCTTGCCTACGATTTCCTTTGAGCCGCTCATGTGAAGTTGCCTTGTTTGACTCGGTTTACGCCTTGGCGCGCTTCGTGATTCTGGTCGGATCGGGTAGAGGGGAAGAGGCAAGACGGGAGAGGGAAAACCCTCTTCCCTCTATTCCTCTCACCCCAATACATCACCAGCTCCCGGTGGCCTTGAACTCGTCGAGCGCCTTCCTCATCTCGGCCGCGAGATCGTCATTCCAGTCGCCGGACTCGTTGATCTTGTCCAGTAACTCCTGGTGGCTGTTGCGCATGTGACCGATCAAGGCCCGCTCGAAATCCACCACCTTGGTCAGCTCGAGATCGTCCAGGTAGCCTTCGTTGCCGGCGAACAGGCTGACGGCCATCTCGGCGACTGACATCGGCGAGTACTGCGGCTGCTTCATCAGCTCGGTGATGCGCTGGCCGCGCTCGAGCTGCTTGCGGGTGGTCTCGTCAAGATCGGATGCGAACTGCGAGAAGGCCGCCAGCTCACGGTACTGGGCCAGCGCCAGTCGCACACCGCCGCCAAGCTTCTTGATGATCTTGGTCTGGGCGGAACCGCCGACACGTGACACGGACAGGCCGGCGTTGATGGCCGGGCGAATGCCGGCGTTGAACAGATCGGTCTCCAGAAAGATCTGGCCATCGGTAATCGAGATCACGTTGGTCGGCACGAAAGCGGACACGTCGCCGGCCTGGGTCTCGATGATCGGCAGCGCGGTCAGCGATCCGGTCTTCCCCTTGACCTCGCCATTGGTCATCTTCTCGACATATTCGGCGTTGACCCGGGCGGCACGCTCGAGCAGACGAGAATGAAGATAGAACACGTCGCCGGGATAGGCTTCACGACCCGGCGGACGACGCAGCAGAAGCGACACCTGGCGGTAGGCCCAGGCCTGCTTGGTCAGATCGTCGTAAATGATCAGTGCATCTTCGCCGCGATCGCGGAAGTACTCACCCATGGCACAACCGGCGTAGGGTGCGATGTACTGCATCGCGGCCGACTCGGAAGCATTGGCGGCCACCACGATGGTGTGCTCCATGGCCCCGTGCTCTTCAAGCTTGCGCACCACGCTGGCCACCGAGGAGGCCTTCTGGCCTACGGCGACATAGATACACTTGATCCCCGTGCCCTTCTGGTTGATGATCGCATCGATGGCCACGGCGGTCTTGCCGGTCTGGCGGTCACCGATGATCAGCTCACGCTGGCCGCGTCCAATCGGCACCATGGCGTCGATGGACTTCAGCCCGGTCTGTACCGGCTGATCCACGCTCTGACGGGTGATGACACCCGGCGCGATCTTCTCGATCGGCTCGGTGCCCGCCGCCTCGATCTCACCGCCACCGTCAATCGGGTTGCCCAGCGCATCAACGACGCGCCCCAGCAGCCCCTCACCGACGGGCACCTGCAGGATGCGGCCGGTGCAGCGCACGGTATCGCCTTCCTTGATGTGCTTGTAGTCACCCATGACCACGGCCCCGACGGAATCACGCTCGAGGTTGAGTGCCAACCCGTAGGTGTCGCCGGGAAATTCGATCATCTCGCCCTGCATCACGTCGGCCAGGCCGTGCAGACGGCAAATGCCGTCAGAAACGCTGAGCACGGTGCCCTCGGTTCGGGCATCCGAGGTGACCTCGAATTCCTCGACCCGCTTGCGGATCAGTTCGGAGATTTCAGAAGGGTTGAGGGTCTGCTGCATTTTCGCAATCCTTGAATTGGGTTCCTTGGTTCGGCTCGGGTATCACGTCAGTCGAATCGATCACCGCTCACACGGCAAGCTGTCTTCCCAGCTGCTCGAGGCGACCGCGAACACTGCCGTCGATCACTTCGTCGCCGCTGCGAATCACAACGCCGCCGATCAACGATTCATCGACATCGACGTCGAGATCGATGTCCCGCCCGAACCGTTTTCTCAGTCGTTCGATCAGCCCGTCGCGCTCATCTTGCTCCAGCGGGTAGGCGGAGGTGACATGCACATGCACGCGACGCTGCGCCTCGCGCCGCAGAAACTCGAACTGCGCGGCGATCTCCGGCAACAACGCGAAGCGGTCGTAATGGCCCAGCGTGTTCAGGAAACTGACGAACGTGGCGTCGAAACGCTCGCCGGCGATCTCACCGAACAACTCGACCAGCTGATCCCGACCAATGCGCGGATTGTCGATCAGCGCGCGCATTTCCGCCGACTCGGCGATCTCGGCAGCCAGCATCAGCCGCTGCCGCCATTCGGCCAAGGCTTCGGCCTGGTGCGCCGCTTGGAAAGCAGCGCGGGCGTAGGGTCGGGCGAGCGTGATCCGGCTGATCATGGTCTAGAGCTCCGTTGCCAGCTTGTCGAGCATTGCACGATGCGCCTTGGGATCGATTTCCTTCTCGATCACGCGATGAGCACCGGCGACAGCCAGCTCGGCAAGACGCTCACGCAATGCCTCCCGAGCCTGGGTGGTGGCCTGCCTGATCTCCGCCTCGGCAGCAGCGACCTGCCGGTCACGCTCGGCAACGGCATCCTGCCGGGCCTGCTCGACAAGCTGATTGCCCCGCTGGCTGGCCTGCTCGATGATCTCGCCGGCCTTGCGACGGGCTTCACGAATCACCTCCTCGGCTTCGGCGTTGGCACGCTCGAGCGCGTGCTCGGCTTCCTCCGAATGCGCCAGGCCTTCGGCGATCTTCTGGCGACGTTCTTCCATCGCCTGGGTCAGGGGCGGCCAGACGAACTTCATCACCGCCCAGATAAAGACCAGGAAGGTGCCGGCCTGACCGACGATTGTCCAGATACTCGGTAGCATAGTGCAGCCTTAGCGTCCGTTAGGTGGGAATACTCGTTGCGCGGATTAACCGCCCATGGCTTGCTGAATCGGGCCCAGCAGCGGGTTGGCGAACATCAGCAGTGCGGCGAAGGCCACGCCAATGATCGACAGGGCGTCGAGCAGACCGGCAATGATGAACATCCGGACCTGCAGCATGCCGGCCAGTTCGGGCTGACGCGCAGCGCCTTCCAGAAACTTGCCGCCCAGCAGGGCAAAACCGATCGCGGTACCCACCGCAGTGGCGACGAAAATCAGGCCGACGGCGATTGCGGTGTTAGCCTGAACCTGGGCAAGCAGGGTGGCCAGTTCCAAATTTTCCATGATGGTCTCCTAACGATTGTAAGTAGAGCTAAAGCGAAGTAGATGAAGCAGTAGTTGTCTAGTGTTTCTCATAGGCCAACGACAGGTAAACGATCGTCAGCGTCATGAACAGGAAGGCCTGCAGGGGCACGACCAGGATGTGGAAGATTGCCCAGCCGCCACCGGGGATGAACTGGATCCACCAGGGCAGCAGCGCGATCAGCACGAAAATCAGCTCCGCGGCGTACAGGTTGCCGAACAGTCGCATGGCCAGTGACACGGTCTTGGCCACCAGTTCGACGATATTGAGTACCAGGTTGGGAATCCACAGCAGCGGATTGGCGCCGAACGGGTGGGTGAACAACTCCTTGCCGAAGCCGCCCAGGCCCTTGCCCTTGATGCCATAGAGAATGATCAGGCCCAGCACGGTAATCGACAGCCCGAACGGGGCGTTGATGTCGGCCGAGGGCACAATCCGGAAATAATCCACACCCAGCACATACATGGCCAGGGGGACATAGTCCACCGGCACCAGGTCCATCAGGTTCCAGAGGAAAACGACGCCGAAAATCGTCAACGCCAGCGGCCCGATGAAACTGCGCGGGCCGTGGAAACTTTCCTTGACCGTGTTGTCGACGAAGTCGACGAGCAGTTCGATGAAATTCTGCATACCGCCGGGCACCCCGGACGTGGCCTTGCGAGCGACCAGGAAGAGGGCGCCGACAAAGAAAAGGCCCAGCACCCACGACACGATCATGGTATCGACGTGCCAAACCCACGGATCCATCTGATCTGCCCCCTCGGGCATGCGCAGGTTGGTAATGTGGTGACGAACGAAGTCGCCGGCATCGGCTTCCTCGTTCCACACGAAGCTGGCGCGCTCCTTGGTCTGGGCCCACCAACCCGCGAAGCCGGC
>SL_3KL_010_SEDDRAFT_10002493_pt1 | contig 16833 bp, 10 predicted proteins | sample SodLakKL_010_SED_2_FD_10381 | JGI IMG/M metagenome (IMG submission 10381) | reverse complement strand
CGATAATACCTTTTCATCCCCATACCTGCAAAAGCCCCTGGATTTGGGAGCCGATGTGGTATTGCACTCCATCACCAAATTCATCAACGGGCACGCCGATATTGTAGGCGGTGTGATTGTTAGCAAAGACCCGGAGCTATACAAGCAAATCCGTCACTCCATGGTGTACATGGGTTGCAATATGGATCCTACCCAGGCCTTTATGGTGCTGCGCGGTGTAAAAACATTGGCCTTGCGCATTGAAAGGGCCCAGGAAAATGCACAAAAGGTGGCGGCATTCCTGGAAAACCATGCCGCTGTAGCCTGGATTAAATACCCGGGACTCCCCTCCCACCCCCAGTATGATCTTGCCAAAACCCAGATGAAAGGTTTCGGTAGTATGATGAGTTTTGGACTAAAAGGTGGCTACGAAGCCGGTCGCAAGCTTATGGACAATGTGCACCTGGCCATCCTGGCTGTATCGCTGGGTGGTGTGGAAACCCTCATTCAGCATCCTGCCTCCATGACCCATGCCGGTGTAAGCCTCAATCACAAACAGGCTGCAGGAATCACCGACGACCTGGTGCGTTTCTCTATAGGTATTGAAGATGCCGAAGACGTCATCGCCGACCTGAAGCAGGCCTTTGAAAAACTATAAGGATTTCCCATTAAACACTTCAACGACTAATTCCCGCATCCATTCCATGGCTAAACTTCGGGCAGAGCCCTCAGCAAACAACAATTTAACAAAAAAGTTATGAAATCAACATCTCTCTGGACCCGTCAATTCCAATCCGTAGTAGACAACGGCAGAAACCATAGCATGGTCATTGATCTACCTGAACCCAAGGGTGGTATCAACAGTGGCCCCACCGCACTTGAACTTTGTCTAATGAGCTTTAGCGGCTGTGTAGGAACCATCTTCACCATGGTATCAAAAAAAATGCACCTCCAGTTTGAAAAGATGGAAGTAGAAACAGATGCCCAACAAAAAGATAATGCCCCCACTATCACGCATGTGCATTTTACCCTGAAAATTAAAACTGTAGCCAATGCAGATAAAGTAGAAAAATGTATCGAACATACCATGAATACCTGCCCTGTAGGGATCCTTTTTAGGCAGGCCGGTGTAAAAATCACTCATAATATATTGATGCTTAAGTAATCGTTTTACTTAAAACATAAAATAATCTATTTTTGTAATTTGTTCTCAATGTCCAGAAACAACTTCTCCAATTGTTTCTATCAAAAGCATAAAAAATAGTATTTCAAACTATTACCACCCAAAGAGGCGCTTGACAAATGATGATTATACTTCAATATACAAATACCAAACATTTTCACCCATAAAGCTTGCACGAGCACTAAAGCTCACAAAAGAAGATGAACCGAACGAAGTGAGCTTATAAGCACATGAAAAATGTTATTTACCAACAAAGTAAGACCATGCAAGTCCCCCGCATAGGGCGGGACAGGCATAAGACCAATTATTTAACTAATTTATTTTCCAATGAAGCCCATAGAAAAAATTGAACTCCCCGACGTAAAACACATTTTAGCAGTAGCCAGCGGCAAGGGCGGGGTAGGCAAATCAACGGTATCGTCTAATCTTGCTATAGCCCTGGCACGCAATGGATACAAAACCGCATTGGTGGATGCTGACATTTACGGCCCATCGATACCCCGTATGTTTGGAATCGAGGATCAAAAACCTGAGATACTTGAATTCAGTGGTGTGCAACTCATGAAGCCCATCGAAAAATTTGGAGTAAAAGTTATCTCCATGGGCTTTTTTGCCGGTCGAAACCAGGGTTTAATATGGCGTGGGCCTTTGGTGGCCAATGCCACCCAGCAGCTGTTTCAAAACACTCATTGGGAGGAGACCGATTTTATCATCGTGGATCTGCCCCCTGGCACAGGAGATGTGCAGCTAACAGTGATTCAAAAACTTACCATCAGTGGGGCCATTATGGTTACCACACCCCAGGAAATTGCACTCAACGATGCGCGCAAGGCAGCATCCATGTTCAACAACCCGGGACTGGACGTCCCTATTTTAGGGGTCATTGAAAATATGTCATGGTTTACACCTGTCCCCCATCCTAATGAAAAGTATTATCTCTTCGGAAAAGGTGGAGGTGAAAAACTGGCTACAGAACTGGAATCCCCTTTACTCGGGCAAATACCCCTTATAGCAGAACTGGGTGAGGCTGCTGAAAACGGACTGAGTGTTTTCAGTCAGAAAAACAAAACCCCGGTAAAGGTTTTTGAAAATATTACAGAAAGCCTTTGTCAAATGGAATTTATGCAATAACCGCTCATGTGCTTTTTGCCCCCATAGCTGTAAAAAATAAATCTGGCAAAACAAAAAATATGCAAAATTCAGGATAACAATCCACTTGTCGTTATATAGCCTAAAATCCCTTATAAGATTTGGATGTTTGCAGAATTTTCCTATATTTGTGTTTACATCGTTTGAAACAAAAAAACAAATTTTAAAATTTCAAACCAAAACTTAAACCTATGGACGTATTAAGCAAAACAATTGGAAAGTATTTATTTGCCATCCCCTTTTTAATTTTTGGGGTCTTTCATTTTATGAGTGCTGGAGACATGGCAGGAATGGTGCCCGGATGGATTCCGGGAGGAGTTTTTTGGATATACTTAACAGGTATTGCTTTGATTGCAGCCGCTGTGAGTATGGTAATCAATTTTTATGATAAGCTGGGAGCTTTTTTACTGGGAGTAATGCTACTGATATTTGCATTAACCATTCATCTGCCTGGTGCATTGGAAGGGAATCAATTACCAATGACCATGCTCCTCAAAGATTTGGCCATGGCCGGTGGCGCCTGGATATATGCCGGATATGTAGCCCAAAAATGAGCTAAACTTTAGCTCTTTAGCAAATCGTTCGTTCTTACCAAAAGGATTTGAATTATTTCGTATTGTAATGCAAAATCATCCTTTTTTAAAAACCCCGGAGCCAGGAAGACTCCGGGGTTTTTCATTGGTAAGGCTGCTGCGGGATCCACCCCCTTTTGCCATTCATAGTACATACCGTCAACTAATAAAAAACAGACCGCCTAACCTTTTCAATGGTCCGGTTTTACCGCGGATATAACGATACATCCTGGTTTTTTTTACAAAGATGGACCCAGCAAGCTGTAGCTCACAGCAATTCCTACTGTTACCACTGATGCCATAACCATCAGTTTGATCAGGATGTTAAGACTGGGACCGGAAGTGTCTTTAAATGGATCACCAACAGTATCCCCGATAATCGTGGCTTTATGCCCTTCAGAGCCTTTTCCTCCAAAATGGCCTTCCTCCACATATTTTTTGGCATTGTCCCATGCACCACCGGCATTGGCCATAAATATNGCAAGGGCAAAACCACTTGAAATCGTCCCGATAAGCAGCCCTGTCACCCCTGCAACTCCAAAAATAAGCCCAACAATCACAGGTATTAGCAGAGCAACCAGCGAAGGAACCATCATTTCGCGCTGGGCTCCCTTGGTACTAATTTCCACGCAACGGGCATAGTCAGGTTCCGCCTCTCCTTCAAGAATTCCGTCAATGGTTTTAAATTGACGACGCACCTCGTCCACCATCTTTTGGGCAGCGCGTCCCACTGCATTCATCGTTATGCCGCTAAAAAGAAAAACAGCCATCACACCCAGGAAAATACCCACTATTACCATGGGGTTCATAAGATGAATCTCATAGTGGTGGATAAAGTCAACAAATTGGGCATCCTGAGCATCAAGGCCATTGATAAGCCTTTTGGGATCTCCTTTGGGCAAATCCAGAAATTTCACAAGCATCATACGTACCTCCTCGAAGTAGGAGGCCAGCAGGGCCAGTGCTGTTAAAGCCGCACTACCAATGGCAAAACCCTTACCGGTGGCAGCTGTTGTATTGCCCAGTGCATCCAGTGCATCGGTACGAGACCGGACCTCAGGGCCAAGACCGCACATTTCGGCATTTCCGCCTGCATTATCGGCGATGGGTCCATAAGCATCCGTAGCCAGGGTAATACCCAGCGTTGAGAGCATTCCAACGGCAGCCACGCCAATACCGTAAAGACCAAAGTTGAGATAATCCACATGAAAATTAAAGCCTGTGGCGAACAAAAAAGCAAGCGTTATGGCCACCACAATAATCCCCAGGGGCACCGCTGCAGAAGTCAACCCGGTGCCAACACCACTGATAATTACTGTTGCAGGGCCTGTTTGGCTGGATGCTGCTATCCGCTGGGTGGGCTTATAGGCTGAGGCAGTAAAATACTCAGTAGACTGTCCAATACCGATTCCGGCAAGCAGCCCTATAACAATGGCACCCCAAATACCAACAAAGTTGGGTAATTGCAAATAATATAAAATGAGAAAAGAGAAAATTACAATCAAAAAGGCACTTACATTTACCCCTGTTCCCAGGGAGTGAAGCAACTGCTTTTGGGTTGCACCCTCTCTGGTTCGAACCATAAAAACACCAGCAATGGATAGAAGTGTTCCCACTGCAGCAATCAACATAGGGGCTATCACCGCATTGGTTTGAACATCCAACCCAAACAGTTGCCCAGTGGCAGGGTCAGCCCCCATAAAGGCAGCTGCACCGAGCAGTGCTGTAGCAAGAATAGATGCGGCAAAAGACTCGAACAAGTCGGCACCCATACCGGCAACATCACCCACATTGTCACCTACGTTATCGGCAATGGTTGCAGGATTTCGGGGGTCATCTTCCGGTATTCCGGCCTCCACTTTCCCCACCAGGTCGGCACCCACATCGGCTGCCTTGGTATAAATACCACCACCCACACGGGCAAACAAAGCCTGCGTAGAAGCGCCCATACCGAAAGTGAGCATGACCGCCGTAATGGTCATCAATTTATACCCATCGGCCGTTTCAGGGATAAACTGATTGAGGATGATAAACCAAACAGAAATATCCACAAGCACCAGGCCTACAACCACCAGACCCATGACAGCTCCACTGCGGAAGGCAAGTCGTAAACCACCATCCAAAGATTTACGACAGGCATTGGCCACCCGTCCTGAAGCATAGGTGGCAGCTTTCATCCCAAAGAAACCTGCCAACCCGGAGAAAAAACCTCCGGAAATAAAGGCAAAAGGCACCCAGGGATTTTGCACTCCTAACCCATAGGCCAGGATGCTAAATATGATTGTAATAACAAAAAAGACAACAATAACTACTTTGTATTGTTGTCTTAAATACGCTGAGGCTCCCTTCCGGACATGTTCAGCAATTCTTCGCATCATTTCAGTGCCCTCATCCTGCCGCATCATTTGCCGGAAAAAACCATAAGCAAATAATAAGGCAAGGACCGCACTTACTGGTACTAACCAAAAGATTAAAGGCATTGTATCCCTCCTTTTTTAATAATGAAACACTGTGTTTTGATAGTTTTGATTTAAATGTGCACCAAATTTAGAAATTAATTTTTTCGCATTAACATTTATTTGTAAATTATTGCAAAGTTTTTTTCAAATACGTGTGATACAGCAACTTAGAAGAATGTCACTTTCCCTAGAATTTCTATAAGAGAATCATTTTATTATTGAACACAGAGGGCCATAATGCGTTGGATTCAATGAGGAGCTTTATCGTTTTAGTGAATCCGTGAATTGAAAAATACACCACAGGTATGCAAAAATCATAAAATAAAGCTAATTTTGTATATCATGCATATGAGAACCCCAAAAAAGTGGAAACCAAACAATAAAGAGCTATTGTTTAATGAAGAAAATAAAACTTGAAATTTTAGGAATTTCCTACAGTCAGTCGCAATCAGGTGCCTATGCATTGATCCTTGGCGAGGACGGTGAAAAAAGAAGGTTACCCATCATAATTGGAAGCTTTGAGGCACAAGCCATTGCCATTGAGTTGGAAAAGATGAAACCCTCCCGTCCTCTCACCCATGATTTATTGAAAAACTTTGCCCAAACCTTCAATATTGTCATCAAGGAAGTTATCATTTATAAATTTTCTGAAGGTATTTTTTACTCCAAGCTTATTTGTTTTGACGGAATAAAAGAGGTAGAAATAGACTCCCGTACTTCCGATGCAGTAGCCCTTGCAGTGCGTTTTAAATGCGCCATTTATACCTATGAAGAAATTTTGGGTGCTGCAGGTATTGTTTTACAGGATGAAGATAAAATGACCTCACAAGAGGGCCCGTTTACAGAAGATCCGTCTACTGTTAGCTCAACGGATTATGAAAACCTTTCCATAAAAGAACTGGAAGACTTGTTAATGGCAGCCATTGATGAAGAAGCTTATGAAAAGGCCTCAAAGATCAGAGATGAGATAAACAAGAGAAAGTCTTCTAAAAAATAAGGTTCTTGCAAAAAGAATACGATTATTTTTCCAAAGCTGTTATTTCTTTAAAAAAAATTTAATAGGTTTGCAGGCGCTGTTTAAAAACTATGTGCCCTTGCACGCTGGTTGTTAATTTATTCCCGCCGGCAACACACAAGGGTTTGGCTTTAAATTTTTAAAAATCAGACAATGAGCGAAAAGAAAAACCGCCACCTGCATTTACCTTTCATCCTTATTATTACCTTTTTAATGGGTAGCTATACTGCCCTTCAAGCACAGCCTGCCGAAGTGCAGATTAACCGGAACTGGGACCTTAAGGAAGTTACAGACCTCAGCACAGGAGACAGAATAAGCGTTGAAGATACTGACTCCATCAGCATTGTTGACGATGAAGACAACCGTTTCAGCATGTCACTATCAGTGAGAGACATTTCTACAAGGGGTTCATGGTATATGAAGGCTGACACGCTGGTGCTTTTACCCATACCCGATGATACTGTACTTGAGATAGACTCTATGGTGTACGAAGCAACCTCTGGCGAAGAGGTTATAACTTTTTACCACCAGGAAGTGGAAGTTGCCAGGTTAACCGAAGATATGTTATCGGGACAGGAAAGGCCTTTGTTCTTCTCCATAGAAGATATTAAAGAGGATGAGTTGGTTTTAAGCGATGAACAATACCGCTATTATTATACCTACACAGCTGCTGAGGTAACAACTTTTGCCTTTGGTATCACTAATATTTTGCGCGGATTATTCGGCATGTTTGTACTGATTGGCATTGCCTGGATTTTTAGTGCCAACCGCAGGGCCATCTCATGGAAAGTAGTGGGTATTGGTTTAGCCATACAGGTATTGCTTGCCTTTGGCATACTACAGGTACCTGCCATTCAATACTTTTTCGAACTGGTAGGAAAGGTATTCGTTGTTATTCTCGATTTCACCAAAGCAGGAACGGAGTTTCTCTTTGAAGGGTTTCTGGATACAGAAACGTATGGTTTTATTTTTGCCTTCCAGGTGTTGCCCACCATTATCTTTTTCTCAGCCCTTACCAGCCTGTTGTTTTACCTGGGCATTATCCAGAAGATTGTTTATGGCCTTGCATGGCTGATGACCAAAGCCCTGAAGCTGTCTGGAGCGGAGAGCCTTTCGGTAGCAGGGAATATTTTCCTGGGCCAGACCGAATCACCCCTGATGATAAAAGCCTACCTGCCCAACATGACCAGGTCAGAAATTTTGCTGGTAATGACCGGAGGTATGGCCACGCTGGCGGGGGGAGTTCTTGCGGCATACATAAGTTTTCTGGGAGGTGATGACCCCGTCCAAAGGCTCATTTTTGCCAAACACTTGCTGGCAGCATCCATCATGGCTGCCCCCGGTGCCGTGGTAATTACCAAAATCCTTTATCCCCAAACCGAAGAAATAGACCAAACCATGGAAATTTCAAAGGACCGTATCGGCAACAATGTGCTTGATGCCATTTCCAATGGTACCGGTGAAGGATTACGACTTGCTGCCAACGTGGCTGCCATGTTGCTGGTTTTTATCGCTTTTATTGCCATGTTCAATTTTGGTGTGGGCAAAATCGGCGAATGGACCAATCTTAACCAAAATATTGCTGAAATGACCAACGGACAATATACCCAGTTATCACTTCAGTTCATCCTGGGATATACCTTTGCTCCCATTATGTGGCTCATTGGTGTTAGCCTGCCCGATATTACATTGGTGGGAAGGCTACTGGGAGAAAAGATAATCATGACCGAATTTATAGGATATGTAAGCCTTGCAGAACTCAAAGAAATGGATGCATTTGCTGACCCCAAATCAATTATCATGGCCACTTACATGCTTTGTGGTTTTGCTAATTTTGCCAGTATCGGTATACAGATAGGAGGAATTGGATCACTTGCACCCACACGCCGTGTTTTGCTTTCACAGTTTGGTATGCGGGCACTACTGGGTGGTACCCTTGCAGGATTGATGAGCGCTACCATTGTAGGTATGATTCTGGGCTAATGAATCATTCATCTTAAGCAACAAAAGAAAGAAAAAAACCGGAACATCTTTGCACTTGCACACGAATAAAAGGGTTTGAGCCAACAGTTTAAACCCTTTTATTGTTAACAAAGGGTGTATAAACGAATTTTTATTCGACATATATGTTCTTTAATTCTCTTGCATTTCAACCTCATAAACCATAACTTTGAACGGTTCAAGAAAAGGGCTCTGGTTTAAGGATATGCAAAAACTAAAAGCTGCCACTGACAAGATACTATGGCAACTACACCTAACACAGCCCAAATACAAGCTATACATTCAACGACAACTTTACAATGCAACAATACCTTCAGCTCATGAAGCATGTGCTTGAAAACGGCACCCCAAAGCAGGATCGTACCGGGACAGGCACATTGAGTATATTTGGTCACCAGATGCGTTTTGATTTGTCTGAGGGATTCCCTTTGCTAACGACCAAAAAACTACACCTGAAATCAATCATCCATGAATTGTTGTGGTTTCTCAGAGGCGATACCAACACAGGCTATCTGAAAGAAAATGGTGTGCGCATTTGGGACGAGTGGGCAGACGACAAGGGAGATCTTGGCCCTATTTATGGTGCGCAATGGCGAAGCTGGGGTGCTGCTGACGGCAAAGTGGATCAAATCAGCCAGGTAATTGAACAGGTTAAATCCAACCCCGACTCCCGCAGAATTTTAGTGAGTGCCTGGAATGTGGGTGAACTGGAACAAATGGCCCTCCCCCCCTGCCACATCCTGTTTCAGTTTTACGTTGCCAATGGCAAGTTATCGTGCCAGCTCTACCAGCGTTCGGCGGATATCTTCCTGGGTGTTCCTTTCAACATTGCATCCTACTCTCTGCTGACCCTTATGGTTGCGCAAGCCTGTGGTTTACAACCGGGCGAATTTATCCACACTTTAGGCGATGCACATTTGTACACCAACCATCTGGACCAGGCCAGGTTGCAGCTAAAAAGAGAACCCCGCAAACCTCCACGTATGATTCTCAACCCGGAGGTGAAAGATATTTTCGATTTTACATTTTCGGACTTCACCCTTAAGGATTATAACCCGCAACCACACATAAAAGCCAAAGTGGCGGTATAGAATATCAAACTGCGTTTAAAACCCAAAAGCAAAATCCTATGAAACTACTATTTATAGCAGCCGTTGCCAACAACAATGTAATAGGGAAAGACAATAAGCTGCTATGGCATATGCCGGCCGATCTTAAGCATTTTAAGGAGCTTACCATGGGACATACCATCCTGATGGGGCGCAAAACTTTTGAAAGCATCGGCAAACCCCTCCCCGGACGCAAAACCATTGTAATTACCCAACAGGAAAATTATGATGCCAAAGGGTGTAAGGTGGTGAACAATCTTAAGGATGCCATCTGCGAAGTAAAAAACGAAAAAGAAGTATTTGTAGCTGGTGGTAGTGAAATATATCGTCAACTCATAAATCTTCACCATACAAGGCGTATGTTTATTACACGAATTTATGCCGATTTTGAAGGGGATAGTTTCTTCCCGGATATTGACACGCAAAAGTGGGAACTCATAGACAGGGAAGCTTTCGAAGCAGATGAGAAGAACCCCTATCCTTATGCTTTTCTTACCTACAAAAAGAAGAAGTAACAGACAGGAACAGGAAGCTATCCCACAAAAGGGAGCAACATTGCCTTGCATGTTGCCAAACAAGTTCATTTATCAAAAAAAAACCGGGAATACGAATTGCATTCCCGGTTTTTTTATATGGGCGAGTTTGAAAATTTTTCCAAAACCGCCTTCCTTTCATTTATTCAATCAAACCTCTTTGTCTGAGCAGCGGTTCGATGTCAGGTTCATGGCCACGGAAGTTAACATACATCTCCATGGCATCCTGGGTGCCTCCCAACTCAAGAATCTCTTCCCTGAATTTACGGGCCGTTTCCTGGTGAAAAAGGTCGCCGGTTTCCACAAATGCTTCAAAGGCATCAGCATCTAGCACACCTGCCCAAATATAACTGTAATATCCGGCGGAGTAACCTCCCGAAAAGATGTGCTGGAAGTGGGTGCTACCATGACGGAAGTAGATTTCATCCAACATATTATAGCGTTGTTGCACTTCGGCTTCAAACTCATTCACGTCAAAAGGCTCATAGCTCTCAAGTGTATGGTAATCCATATCCAGCAAGCCTGATGCCAGGAATTCAACAGTAGCAAACCCCTGGTTAAAGTTTCCACTCTCCTGGATTCTATCAATCAGATCATCGGGAATGGTTTCACCTGTTTCATAATGCTTGGCAAACATCTTCATCACGTCGGGATGTTTGGCCCAGTTTTCAAGAACCTGTGATGGCAGCTCCACAAAGTCGCGGGGCACTGAAGTACCGGAAAGGCTGTAATAGTGCGTATTGGCCATTAACCCATGCAGGGCATGTCCAAATTCGTGAAAGAAAGTAGTCATTTCATCAAAGGTAAGCAACGCTGGTTGATCACCCGTGGGTGAAGTAAAGTTACAGTTAATGGTAACCACGGGGTGTACAAACTTTCCGTCTTCATCAACATACTGTTTGCGGAAGCTACTCATCCATGCACCACCACGTTTGGTGCTTCTGGGATGCATATCCATATAAAGCAAACCCAGGTGTGAGCCATCAGCTTCAAGAACTTCCCATACGGTTGCATCGGCATGATAGGAAGGGACATCGGTTCTTTGTTCAAACTGAAGCCCCCAAAGCTCTTCAACAATCATAAAAATCCCATCCCGTACATTATTAATTTCGAAATACTCACTAATCTCTCCTTCATCTACATCAAATTTCGCTTTACGTACTTTTTCTGCATAATACCTCCAGTCCCAGAATTCCAGGTCAAAATCATGCCCATCAGCATAAATTTGTTCCTGCAACATTTCAGCTTCTTCGTGTGCAATAGGTAATGCGGCTTCCCAAAGCTCTGCAAGAAAAGTTTCAACCGTTTCCACAGTACGAGCCATCCGGTTGTCCAGGGCAAAAGCAGCAAAATTGTCAAATCCAAGCATTTGGGAACGCTCCAGGCGCAACTCTACCAGCTTGTTGATAATTTCCTGGTTGTTGTTGTCATTGTCGTTATTACCACGCATAATATATGCACGGTTCATTTTCTCGCGTAAATCACGGTTGTCAGCATAAGAAAGGAAAGGCATTACACTGGGATTGTGCAAGGTGAAAAGCCACTCACCTTCACGACCTTCTTCAGCGGCAGCTTCTGCAGCAGCATCAATAACAGAACGGGAAAGTCCGGCCAAATCCTCTTCATCATCAACAAACATCTTGAATTCATTGACATCAGCCAACACATTCTGTCCAAACTGAAGCGTAAGGGTAGACAATTCCTGGTTTATTTCCCGGAAACGCTCCTGCTTTTCTTCGGGAAGTGCTGCTCCACTTCTAACAAACCCCTGGTAGGTTTCTTCAAGCAACATGGCTTGTTCACCGCTTAAATCCAACTCATCTTTTTGCTGGTAAACCGCTTCAACCCTATCAAAAAGGTCGCTGTTCAGGTAGATATTGTCGCCATGCTCAGATAACATGGGAGCAACCTCCTGAGCAATACCCTGAACCTTATCGGTTATCATGGTGGAGTTGTAGTTATAAAAGACCGAGGCAACCCTGTTTATGAGCATTCCACTGTAGTCAAGCGCTTCAATGGTATTTTCAAAAGTTGGGGCTTCAGGGTTGTTTACAATGGCATCAATTTCTGCCTCTTGTTCTGCTATCCCTTCTTGAAAAGCAGGCAAAAAGTGTTCATCTTCAATCAGATGGAAAGGGGGAACTCCAAAGGGAGTATCGTATTCTGAAAAGAATGGATTTTCCTTTTCCACCTCTGCACAGGAAGTCATTATAACGACCATTAGCAATACCTTTACAATGTTTTTCATTTTATTTGATTTTTGGTTGTTGAGTGATTAATAAGTTTTCCGTAACCTGACCTATGTCAGCAAATCCAATATTCATCAAAAATAATGTAAAATATTGAATCATAAGGAATGGTTTGATAAAAATCTTTTCAGCAAAGCAAACAATATTCGGTGAAATCATAAAAGCCAAATCAAAAAAAGGGAGACACCCATGGAGTGTCTCCCTTTTGTTTCAGGCACTACTGCCTGGTTGATTATTTTTGAAGTATTACCTTGGAAGTATAGGTATCATTTCCAACAGTGGTTCTGATTATATATACTCCGGGTTTTTGACCAGTGGGTTCCCACCTCACTTGATAGGTTCCAGTGGTCATCTCTTCATTGACAAGTGTTTCTACATGCTGTCCAAACACATTCATCACTTCTACCTTCACAGGGTTATCCCTGTTAACAATGATATTCATGCTTGTCTGATTTCTAAACGGGTTAGGATATGCAGGATAGAAAGTAGCATTGGGTTTTTCCACAAACAGACTGGACGAGAATCTCAGTTCCCTAATGTTCACATCAAAGTCGCTGATGGTATTTCCATTGCCCAGTGGGTTGAACACTACAGACACCACATCCTCTGGTGAAAAGCCTTTCTCTCCCTGGCGGGTAACCAGGTCATTGAAACTAATGCGATATTCACGCTCTTCTTCAGTTAGGGTAATGGTTGTACGGAATTGCTCATTCCACTGGTGGATACTTTCTTTGGCCAGCATAACCTCAACACGTCCTTCACCGCTTGCCGTAAACACCACCTCATCGTAACCGTTAAGGTCTACAGGCATATTACGTGGCGAAAGTGCTCTGAACATGCTTGCCCATGTACGGACCCTGCCCTGGAATGATGCGTCTCTTTCCACTTTGTGGTCCTTGGTGTTGGGTTCCATGGTTTCAGCTACCGTGGTAAAGTTGGTTACAGTAGCATTACCCGGGTCGTAATCAAACATCCACGCACCATCGGCATAGTAAAGCACATCGGGTGCATTGTCTTTATTGTTGGTGATAGAGAATCCGGCATCAAAGATAAATCCTGTGGGCACAAACACTTCTGAGTAAGTATCCGTTGGAATATCTACAGTCAACTCCATAGGCTCTCTTGCACCATTTTCAACAGTGGTTTTGCTACCATAAATGGTGATTTGATCAGCACCAGCTTTGTTGACAATGTTCAGCTCTAACCCGCCGTTGGCATAGCGACCACTGTGTACAAACACCTGTGGAATAGCCGGAGTGAGCTCATCGTTGCGGAAAGCAACACCGCCATTGTCTTCCATCATTTCAAGAATCTCTTCCACCAACTCTGCAGTAAACTGTGGTGTAACACTCCATACCTGGAAATTGAATACATCATCAGAGTTTTGGAGCTTATACTCTTCATTGTACCAACGGTTGTCAACCACAAACTCACTTCCGTTTCTTTGTGCAATAAAGCTAACAGCGTAGTCAACATAACCACCGGGGTGTACCAGTTTGGACAAGATAAAGGGCTTTCCTGCAATTTCAATCATTTCGATATTACGCAGTTCAGCACCTACCAGTCGGTCGCAAATCACCTTGGTGTGTTCGTAAACGGTGGATGGCTCGGTTGAGATAGCAAGAATAGCTGCCCTGCGAGCGTTGTTCTCCTGCAGGTAATCCACTGAGAATATCTCTCTGGCGTTGGTAATACCCAGCAAGTCAGCTGGTGTAGATACATACGCCTTGGTTTGTGCAGGCCCTTCCTCAGGAAGCAACATACTAATATCAGTGGCATGCTGCCCATCTACGGTAGCTGTCTTCAGTGAGCCTGTCAGGATATCCATATGGCTAAATCCTGCCATGATCTCGGTCCTTTCAGCACGTGCTATATGGTTGCTCTCAACCAGTCTTCTATGGTTGCGCAAGGCCAGTTGCGAGGCCATGGAGCCATTGCTTTCAATACCATTGTCATCACCACCAGTGGACTCTCCTACCGTTACTACGATTTCATCATAGTTGTTGGACAGGTCGGGGTCAATCTGGTCGAATGGCAATATCTCAGCAGCATTCACAGCCATTTGATTGGACTTTTCTTCTTCGGTGAGCAACATTTCAGTCTTGTATACCAGAATGACATGCTCTCCTGCAGCCAGGGTACCAATTTCCCACTCTCCGGTTAACGGATCGTAATTTCCGCTGGTACCATCATCCAACCTCAGGATATAGGGGAATGCATCGGGTAAGATGTTTTCAACCACAACCCCGGTGGCATCCTCCTTTTCATCATGGTTGGTCACAACCACAGCAAATATCAGTTCATCAACCTCTTCGGGATCGGGTGTTTGGATATCAACCTCGATGGTTACTCCCAGGTCTACCAATATACTCGGGTGGGTTACTTCAAACTCATCAGAGATGATACATCCGTTTGCATCAATCACTGTTACAAAGTAGGTACCCGCCTGTAGGTTGTCAATGGTGGAGGTTATCTCTCCGTTATCCCACATGTACTCGTAAGGGGGTGTACCACCTGTAACATTCAGACTGATTGCGCCTGATCCATCACCATATTCTTCAAGGTGGGTGATGTCAGCCGTCATTTGCAGAGGCTCGGGATTAACAATCTCGAAGCTTACAGAGGTTTCACAATCATGAGCATCTGTTACCCAAATGTTGTAGTTCCCTTCTGTGAGATTATCCGGATCAAGGTCATTCCAGTGTACCTCGTAAGGTTCTGTACCACCAACCACTTCTATGGAAACACTTCCATTGTCATCATCACAAAGGGGCTGCTCAACGTGGGCAGTGGCTACCAAAGGTTCAGGTGCACCTACATACAGCTCATCTGAGAACGAACAACCTTCTTCATCGGTAATAACGATGGTATAGCTACCAGGCTCCAATACTGAACCTGTAGACCAGGTTACAGGACCATTAACATTGTCAATCTCCACATATTCATCAAAGCTATCACCAGTAACACTAATCATGTAGCGGATGGTATTCCCTTCAATGGTCAGCGAAATTTCGCCATCGTTATTTTCAGCACATGTGGCATCCGTGGCGACAATATCTACTACCATTTCTGCGGGCTGTTCAATCGTGATGGTGGTTTCAGCAAAGCAATCATTAGCGTCTGTTACAAACACAGTGTAAGTACCTGCATACAGCGCATCGGGGTCAGCACCGTCCCAGTCAACAGAGTAAGGCTCAGTACCACCGGTTATTTCCAATGTAGCACTACCGGTTTCTCCGTAGCATTCAGCATGCTCAACTTCTGCAACTACCACAAGTTCTTCAGGTTCACCAATTACCACTTCTTCAACGGTTACACATCCATTGGCTCCGGTTACCACTACATAATAGGTTCCGGCTACAAGGTTTTCAAACTCTGCATAACCCAGGAACTTATCTGTATCACACTTTTGCTTATCGTCGTCTGCATACTCAAGGCAAATATCAACCACGTCACCACATTCGCTGTCGATATCCACAAAGATGCTTCCATCTTCATAGCCATAGCAGCTGATATCGGTTGCCGTAATCTCGAAACAGGGTGACTGCAGTACTTCAATGGTCTGGGTGGCTTCACTTACACACTCAAACTCATTTTCGTAGATGTAAGTAATCTCATACATGCCTGTACCAAGGGCTTCCGCATCAAACTCATCAGAAGCAACACCATCAATGTAGTATTGTCCTCCTTCGGGTAAACCACCCTCAAGAGCCATGACCGTATTGTCGCAAACGGGTTCGAATGCTTCAAGTGTCACCACCGGAACGGGGTTCACCACAATGATAAATGTGCAGGAGTATTCATAGCCAAACTCATCTGTATAGGTATAGGTAATGGTATACTCACCCGGATTAACAGCCATGGGGTCAAAGCTGTTATCGGCAACGCCTTCACCTGTAAACTCTCCATTGGGGAAAGCGCTATCTTCCAGCTCAACAACTTCATCATCGTTACATACCATTATGTCTGGCAAACAAGTGAAATCAGGCATCTCATACACCTCAATTTCAAACTCGCATGCATATAAGCACTCGTATTCATCTTCGTAGAGATAGGTGATTGTGTGGACACCCACCCCTGCATCAGATGCTGAAAACAGGTACTGACCTGCATCTTCATCAAAGCTCACTCCCGGGCCTTCATACACACCACCTTCAGGGGTAGAACCTTCCAGTGTGATGGTATGAGCAAACTCTCCGATGAGGATATCTTCACGGCAAACAACCTCCGTAACAGGATGTGCTTCGATGGTAATTTCCACAACTGATACACAGTCATTGGCATCGGTTACAATAAACTCATGGGTACCCACACCCACGGTAAATTCACCCACTCCTTCGTAGGGTTCTGTTCCACCCTGAGCTGTTACAGTAATGGTGGTTTCACCATCGTGGCATATGGTCTGCTCCTCTGCTTCAGCAGTGGCGATAAGCTCTTCCGGCTCACCAATTACCACTTCTTCAACGGTTACACAACCATTGGCTCCGGTTACAACTACATAATAGGTTCCGGCTACAAGGTTTTCAAACTCTGCATAACCCAGGAACTTGTCTGTATCACACTTTTGCATATCGTCGTCTGCAT
>SL_3KL_010_SEDDRAFT_10002492_pt1 | contig 16833 bp, 14 predicted proteins | sample SodLakKL_010_SED_2_FD_10381 | JGI IMG/M metagenome (IMG submission 10381) | reverse complement strand
GTCGGCAACCGCGACCAGTACTTCATCCATTACGGCACGCGCGAATTGCATGAACGCTTGTGCGCAGCCGGCATCGAGCATCATTTCGAAGAGTTTGATGGCAGCCACTCGGGCATCGACTGGCGGTTCGACCAGTCGCTACCGTGGCTGGTGAACCAGTTGGCCCGCTAGAAACGCGCCTTGATTTGCGACAGCACAGTGGCTCTGAGCGTTACCCAATCAGCCGCATGGCCCACTAACGAATCCTGAGGTCGATCAATCCTTCCTGGCGGGAATACCAGGCCGCCAGGTCGCGGATGTCCTGGTCACTGAGGTCCTGGGCAAATGGCGACATCAGGTCGTTGTCACGGTCACCGGAGCGATAGGCTTTCAAGGCAAAGACCAGGTAATCGGCGTGCTGGCCACCCAGCTTCGGGTAGTCATCGTCGAGCACCAGGTTGCCATCCATGCCATGGCAGGAGGCACAGACTTGTTCGGCCAGTTCCTTGCCCCGGTTGGGGTTTCCGGCCTCGGCGTTCAGGGCCACCAGAAGCAGGCACGCGGCAGCAATCAAGACAATCAGGCGTATCATTGCTGTTCCTCGGTCAGAGTGACGAAATAGGCGGCGACATCATGAATGTCTTGATCGGACAAGGTGTTGGCCTGGGCCTCCATGGTCGGATGGCGACGCTCGCCGGAGCGGTAGGCCTTGAGCGAGGAGACAATGTAGCCATAGCTCTGACCGCCGATACGCGGCACCGAGTAGGTCGGGTACACATTGACGTGAAACGGAATTCCATGACAGCCGGTGCAGGTGTAGGCAATGATCCGGCCTTCCTCGGGGTCGCCGCGCATTTCAGCCTGTACGGGCAGGACCGCCAGCAGCCCAAGGAGTCCAATGATTGTCAAGCGATTCAGCATTGATTTGTGCCGTTGAAGGATCGTGAAGCTGGCTATTATAGCGAGGCCGGTCATCCAGAGGAAAGAGTTCTTTCCATGGCCGGGCCGGTGATCGCTTAAAATAGCAGATTCGACCACTGACTCGAGTGTTTTCCATGCGATCCCTCAATCCTGTCGATCTCTACGAGATCAACAGCCAGCTGTCCGATGAAGAACAGATGATTCGTGACAGTGTGGCCCGTTTCGTCGATGACCGTGCCTTGCCGCTGATGGCCGAATGCTTTGACCAGGGGCGATTTCCGGACGAACTGATTCCAGAGATCGCCGACCTGGGGCTGCTGGGCTCCAGTCTGGAAGGCTACGGTTGCGCGGGACTCAACGCGGTCAGCTACGGACTGATCTGTCAGGAACTCGAGCGCGGCGACTCCGGACTGCGCAGTTTCGTCTCGGTGCAATCTTCGCTGTGCATGTTTCCCATTCATGCCTTTGGCTCCGAAGAGCAGAAGCAGCGCTGGCTTCCGGACATGGCGGGCGGCAAGGTGATCGGTTGTTTCGGCCTGACCGAGCCACAAGGCGGCTCCGATCCAGCCAACATGAAAACCCATGCCCGGCGTGATGGGGACGACTGGATCCTGAATGGCGCCAAGATGTGGATCACCAATGGCACCATCGCTGACATCGCCATCGTATGGGCACGCACCGAAGACGGCATTCAGGGTTTCATTGTCGAAAAGGATTTCGATGGCTATCAGGCACGTGATATTCATGCCAAGATGTCTTTGCGCGCTTCGGTCACCTCCGAGCTGTATTTCGACAACGTGCGCGTGCCGGAGGCCAATCGCCTGCCCGGGGTCGTGGGGCTCAAGGGCCCGCTGTCATGTTTGAGCCAGGCGCGCTACGGGATTACCTGGGGCCCGATTGGTTCGGCCATCGCCTGTCTGACCGAGGCATTGGCCTACACCGCCGAGCGTGAGTTGTTCGGTCGCGCACTGGCCGCCAATCAGGCCGTGCAGTTGCGCCTGGCCGATATGGCTCTGCGTATCACTCAGGCCCAGTTGATGAGTCTGCGCCTCGGGCGTCTCAAGGACGAGGGACGGGTGCACCCGACCCAGATCTCCATGGCCAAGTGGAACAATGTCCGCATGGCCCTGGATATTGCCCGCGATTGCCGGGATCTGCTCGGGGGTTCGGGTATCACCCTTGAGTACGTCGCCATTCGCCATGCCTTGAACCTGGAGTCGGTGATCACCTATGAAGGCACGGAAACCGTGCATCAACTCGTGGTCGGTCGCGAGCTGACTGGGCTGAATGCCTTTTAGGGAGGCTCTGGGTAAGCGCAAGGTCCACAGTCCAGGAGCCGAGGTTCCATGACACGGAATGTTGCTCGTCAGATCAACCGCGCCGAAGTGGTTGATCGAAATTTCCTGCAGTACCTTGATGAACTCGAGGCGGGTCGGGTTTCAGCCAGGCGTGCGGGTTCACTGGCCGACGCCGACCTGCTGGAGTTGTTCGACAGTCAGATGGTTTCCCGCCAGCTTGATCTGATGGCACGGGTCAAGCGGCTGGAAAACAAGGTGTTCTATACCATCGGTTCGTCCGGTCATGAGGGCAACGCCCTGATCGGACGGCTGACGCGGGCGACCGATCCGGCCTTTCTTCACTATCGTTCCGGCGCCTTCATGGCTGAGCGCTATCGCAAGGACGATGGGCTGGATTTCGTGCGTGATACCTGCCTGTCCTTTGCTGCGGCCAGTGCAGATCCGGCTTCTGGCGGGCGCCACAAGGTCTGGGGCAGCCGTCCGTTGTGGGTGTTGCCGCAGACTTCGACCATTGCCTCACACCTGCCCAAGGCGGTTGGAGCCGCGCTGGCCATTGGACGAGGCGGTGGTGCCGGACACGGTTTGCCCATTCCAGACGACAGTGTCGTGGTGTGCAGCTTCGGAGATGCCACCCTCAATCATGCCACCGCCCAGGCGGCCCTGAATACCTGCTCATGGACCTGTCATCAGAATCTTGCCTTGCCGATTCTGCTGGTTTGCGAGGACAACGGCATCGGCATCTCGGTGGCCAGCCCGCGACGGTGGGTAGCCGAGAGCGTGCAATCACGCCATGGCCTGGACTATCGCTTCGCCGATGGCATTGACCTGTGTGCCGGCCATGATGCAGTTGCCGCAGCCGTTGCCGACTGTCGGCGCCGGCGTCGTCCGGTGTTCTTGCATCTGAGGACCACCCGGTTGATGGGCCATGCCGGCACCGATTTCGAGGTGGAGTACCGGCCACCCGCCGAACTGGAAGCAGCCGAAGCACTGGACCCGCTGCTGCGCAGTGCCGAATACGTGGTGGGCCGCGGACTGATGACGCCCGCGAGCGTCCGCAAACGCTACGAGCAACTGCGCCGGCACTGCCTGGACGAGGCCGATCGGGCTGATGGCAGCCCTCGTTTGACGACCCTGGAGGCGGTGGCGATGCCCTTGGCTCCTTACCGGTCCGATGCTGTTCATGCCGAGGCTGAGCGGACGGTGGCGCCTGATGTGCGTCTCGATGCGTTTGGGTCCGAGCGAAACCTGCCCGAACACCAACCACCCCGACACCTCGCCATCCAGATCAATCAGGCGCTGACCGACCTGATGCTGAAATACCCCCAATCACTGGTTTTCGGGGAAGATGTCGCCCGCAAGGGCGGTGTCTACACGGTGACCCGTGGACTGTGGAAGCGATTCGGATCCAGGCGGGTATTCAATACCCTGCTGGACGAGACCACCATTCTGGGCCTGGCCCAGGGGTTGGGCAGCATGGGTTATCTGCCCATCCCGGAAATCCAGTACCTGGCCTATTTCCATAATGCCTGTGACCAGATTCGAGGCGAGGCTTGTTCCTTGCAGTTCTTCTCCAATGGACAGTTTCGCAACCCCATGGTGATGCGCATTGCCGGGCTCGGCTACCAACGTGGTTTCGGGGGGCATTTTCATAACGACAATTCGCTGACCGCCCTGCGTGACATTCCGGGCCTGATCATTGGCTGTCCGTCGCGCGGCGACGATGCGGTCAGAATGCTTAGAACCATGGCGGCATTGGCCCAGGTGGACGGGCGGGTTTGCGCGTTCATCGAGCCGATCGCGTTATACATGACCAAAGACCTGCATGAAAGCGACGACGGCCAATGGCAGTTTACCTATCCGCCACCGCGAGAACACTTGTCCCCTTGGCGCGCCCGCACTTATCACGGTGATGCCTCGGATCTTTTGATCATCACCTACGGCAACGGCGTGCCAATGGCTTTGCGAACGGCGGCCAGATTGCGTTCAGCGCACGGGATTGCAACCCGGGTCGTCGACCTGCGCTGGCTCAAGCCCCTGGACCGGGATGGCATTATCAACAATGCTCGCGACTGCAGCGCCATTGTTGTCTTTGACGAGGGAAGGCCGGATGGTGGTATCGGCGAAGGTGTGATCACAATGCTTGTCGAACATGGGTTGGGCGGCAAGCCGGTCAGCCGGTTGACCGGGGCCGATTGCTATATCCCGCTGGGCGATGCAGCCAACCTGGTGCTGGCCTCTGAAAGTCGTCTGTGGGAGCGATGCAAGGCTTTGCTTGCTTGAACGGTGGGAGAAATTGGTCACAACCTCGAGCTTCATTTACACTAGGTGTCGCGACACCGGATCGTGCTGTGGGCCGGCTGGTGTGTGATCCGTTCTGCGCAACGGGTCTGAACGATTGGATCGAACCCGGTAAGGTGTATCGCCGAATCTCATGCAAATCACTCTCACCGTTGAGAAGAGCCCCGATCCCACCCTGGAGGGCAGTCAAGTCACTTTCGATGAGCGGGGTGGTACGTTGGGGCGCTCGTCCGACAACGACTGGGTTCTGCCCGACCCGAAATTCTACACCTCCGGTCGACACGCCCGTATCCAGTGCGAAGGCGATGAATTTTCCATCGAGGATCTGAGTACCAATGGCACTTTTCACAATGATCCGGATCGTCTGATCGGCAAGCAGCGCAGTGCGCCCTTGACCGACGGAGATATGATCTATGTTGGCGAGTTCCAGATTCGCGTTCACATCGACGGACTGCCGCAAGGGGTAATCGTCGGTGATGATTTTGATGCGCAGGATCCGGACAGTCTGCTTCTCGATACCCAGGCCGGCGGTGAGAGTGAGCCGGAACCGGAGCGCGATGAATTCGATGATCTGCTCGAGGGACGGACGCCGGGGACCGTCGAAGAGGAGCCGGTCTCACGTGAGCACGACACCGGGCCGCAGTTCGGTGCGGATCGTTTCGGCGATGAGCCGGGCGGCCTGGATCTTGATGACGACGATGATGATGATTCCACGGGCTCGAGCACATCGGAGTTTCAGCAGTCGCCGGAAAGGGAGTACTTTGCCCCCCCGGGAGTCGAAAAGAGTTCCGGCGATGATATCCCTGATGAATGGGATGCCTTGCTGACCGGTTTTTTCGAAGCGCCCACTGGCAGCTCGGACAAAGCAGAGTCCAAACCCGAGCCATCGAAATCCGAATCGGCGCCTTCCAGGCCGGAGCAGGCGCCACCGAAGCAGCCACGTCCATCCTCAAGCGGAACCTCGACTTTGTCAGGTGCCGAGAAGTCCGCCCGTCCAGCTCAGCCGCGTAAACCGGCGCCGGCTAGTCGCAGTTCGGCCGGGCAGGGCGATGTCATGGTCAGGATCCTCGAGGAGCTTGGAATCGAGGATGCCGCTTCGGAAATCGATCCGGACGATTTCGCTGAACAGTTGGGCCAGGTGGTGCGCATGGTCGGTGAAGGCTTGATGCAATTGCTGGCCAGTCGTGCCGAAATCAAGAACGAGTTTCGGATTGATCAGACCCGGATTTCGAGCTCACGCAACAATCCGTTGAAGTTTTCTCCGACCATCGAGGAGGCCATGCGGCGAGTTTTTGTCGAACGTGATGTCCCGGGCTTCATCAGTGGCGCCGAGTCGTTCGAACAGGCGCTCAATGACCTGCGCGCCCACCAGTTGGCCATTCTGGCAGCGGTTCAGGGAGCGATTGAGTCGGTGATTCGCCAGTTCAATCCCGAGCAACTGGAAAGCAAGTTGAAGAAGATTTCTCCGATCTCCGCCTCTGCTCCCTTGATCAGGGAAGCCAAGTGCTGGAATCTGTTCACCAGTCATTACGAAGAGATTTCCTCCAATCTGCGCGATGATGCCAAGAGAATATTCATGCGTGAATTCGCCGAGGCCTATGAGCGTTCATCGAGCGAAATCGAGCGTCAGATTGCCGCCGGCCGTCAGCGTGATGAAAACACCTGACTGGTTTCGTGTACCGAATGTCATTACACTCTTGGGTCGGCGCTCGGGCCGATCTTTTGCACTCCAGGGAGAAAGGAATGATTGCATGCAGTGATCGTTACACACGGATGGTCATGGTGCTGGTGGTTGCCATGGTAATGATGATCAGCGGGTGTGCTCGTGATACCACGCCTCCACCCACCACGGTCAGCATGGATCTGAATGCCAGCAGTGATGTCAACCCGGATCGTAGTGACCGGCCTTCGCCCATTCTGGTCAGGGTCTATGAATTGCGTTCGGCCGGGGTATTTCAGGGCAGTGATTTCTTCACGCTACTGGAGCAGGACTCGGCGGTACTGGGGGGCGATCAGGTATCGCGCTGGGAGTATCAGCTGGAGCCCGGACAGAGTGAGGGCCTGAGTTTTACTGCCCAGCCGGGCACCGGTTATGTCGGCATCGTGGCGGCTTATCGCGATATCGAGCATGCGCGCTGGCGTGCCGTTCGCGCGTTGGATGCAAATCAGGCCAACAACCTCGATGTCAGGATAGGTCGAATCGAAGTATCCATAGACCGGCGTTGATGGTTACTGCGGTCGGACTGATGGATTCGGTTATGTATACTGGGCCGGTTTCCGCGGTCATGGTTCCAAGCCTTGATCGTGCCCGTCAACTCGAAGCGCAGGTGGGCTGATGTCCTGGAAAAGCAAGGTGATCTGGTCAGAGGGCATGTTCCTTCGGCCGCAACACTTCCAGCAGTTCGATCGCTACATGCAGCGATTCGTCGATGCTCGTGACAGCCTGGCGCGACCGGATGCATGGGGGTTTGATCAGGTCAAGCTTGACGAGGCAGCCCTCAAGGTGGGCAAGATCGCCCTGGAGGTGGGCAGCGGTGTTTTTCCCGATGGCACCCCGTTCAGTTTTCCCTCCGAGGATGAAGCGCCAACACCGCTCGATGTGCCCGAAGACCTGAAGAACAGCATTATCTATCTTGGCGTGCCGGTGATGAAATCCGGTCGGGTTGAATTCGATCGTCCTGACGGAGATGAACAACTGGCACGATACCGGTCAGACCTGATGGAAACCCGGGACTCGGTGGCCGGTTCCACCGTGGTGGCCGATATCGAGGTGGGGCGGATCAACGCGCGCTTTCTGGTGGAAGGTGATGATCGCAGCGAGTACGCCTGCATTCCGCTTTCACGGATCGTCGAGCGCCGCTCCGATGGTTCCATCGTCACCGATCCCGACTTCGTGCCGAGCATGGCCAATTGTCAGGGTCATCCGACCCTGGCCGGATATGCCAAGGAAATTCTCGGACTACTGACCCATCGTGCCGAGGCGCTCGCCGCCCGCGTGTCGCAATCGGGACGCGGTGGTGTGGCCGAAATCGCCGACTTTCTGCTGCTGATGCTGGTCAATCGGGCGATTCCATTGTTCAATCATCTGAGTCAGCGCAATCGTCTTCATCCGGAACGCCTTTATGAAGCCATGCTGTCATTGGCTGGAGAGCTATCGACATTTTCCAGCCAGAAGAAGATGGCCGGCTCGTATCCCGAGTACCGTCACTCAGCCTTGCAGGAAAGTTTTCACCCGGTGATGCTGGACCTGCGGAATGCCTTGAGCATGGTGATCGAACAGAATGCCGTCAACATCTCGCTGGTTGAGAAAAAGTACGGCATCCGTGTCGGGCGCATTCCCGACAAGTCGCTGGTCGACGATGCCATGTTCGTGCTGGCGGCCAAGGCCTCGATTTCCGGTGATCAGTTGCGCAGCCAGTTGCCGCGCCAGATCAAGATTGGTTCGGTCGAGGTGATTCGCGAACTGGTCAACAAGCAGGTGCGCGGAATTGGCGCCTCCCCTTTACCGGTTGCACCCCGCCAGATTCCCTATCATGCCGGTTTCAATTACTTTGAGCTGGATCGTTCCAGCCAGTACTGGAAGGATCTCAAGTCCAGCGGCGGTATCGCCATTCATGTCTCGGGCGAATATCCCGACCTGGAAATGGAACTCTGGGCGATCCGACAGTGAACGGTTGAGGCCCATGCCAATCAAATCCCCCACAGGCAGGGCAAGGATGTTTTGAGGTGACCCGCCCATGAGCAACAAGGACCCTTTCTTCCCGTCAGGTGGTGATTCTGATCGGACCGTGATCAAGCCCGTTCCGGGGGGGCGTGGTGGTGATCAGCGTCGGGCCGGGTCGCCACCGCCGCCACCCACACCACCGGGGCCTTCCGGCAGACCGCCGCCGGGCCCGGGAGTCGAGGAATTGTCGGTCGGTCCGGGCCTCAACCCGCTTGAGTCGGCCGGCGCACGTCTGCTCAGCCTGGCGTCTCACCTGCGCACCGCGACCAGTGAACCCGATCTGCGCGCATTGCGAGACCGCATTGTCAAGCAGCTCAAGCAGTTCGAGGAAGACGCTGGTCGTGCCGGTTATCGCTCCGATGTGGTCCGCTATGCCCATTACACCCTGTGCGCCTTTCTGGATGAAGTCGTTCTGGGTACGCCCTGGGGAGGTCGCAGTCGCTGGCAGGAAAACAGTTTGTTGAGCACGTTCCATCGTGAAACCTGGGGCGGCGAGCAGGTGTTCAGGATCATTGAAAAGGCCAAGCGGGACAGCGCCACGAATATCGATTTACTCGAGTTCCTTTACGTGGTCCTCGGGCTGGGTTTTGAAGGTGCTTACGGCGCGGCTTCGGATGGGCGCGAGAAATTGGAACGTGTGCGCGATTCTCTGTTTGAGGCCATTCGCAACCAGCGCCCCGAGCATGATCATGATCTGTCAGGCCACTGGCGCGGAGCCAATGCCGGCAAGGTCGGGTTGAATAATTACCTGCCACCCTGGGCGATTGCGTCCATCGCGGCCGCCTTGATGCTGGTGACTTTTTTCGGTTTCAGTTACATGCTGCACCGGGATTCCGATCCCCTGATGAGTCGCCTGGCCATGATCAATGCCGAGGCCATGGAGCGCCTCGACATGGCTGACCGTGCCGCGCCGGCCACCACCGATGACCTGGCCGTCACATTGCGCGAATTGCTGGCTGAGGATATCGACGCCGGCAATGTTCTGCTCGAGTCCGATGGTCGGCAAGTCATCGTGCGTCTGGCCGGTGACGGGCTGTTTGCCTCGGCCAGCGCCCGGGTCGAGCCGGATCGTTTGCCGGTGATTGAAAGAATTGCTCGTGCGATCAACCAGGTCGAGGGGCAGGTGCTGGTCAGCGGGCACTCCGACAATATTCCGATTCGCACCCTGCGTTTTCCTTCCAACTGGTATCTGTCCGAGGCGCGCGCTGAATCGGTCGAACGCATTCTCAAAGTGGTTTCGGATAATCCCGGTCGCTTCAAGGCCGAGGGTCGTGCCGATACCGAGCCACTGGCCAGCAATGAGACGGCCGAGGGCAGGGCGCGCAACCGGAGAGTGGATATCGCCGTGACCGCGCCGGTTGGAGAGCGCTCATGATTGCCTTCATCCGCCATATTCTGATTCCGCTGGTGGCATTGACCGCCATTTCCCTGGTCATCTGGTTCATCGGGCCGCTGATCGCGATTGGCGATTGGGTGCCGCTGGAGCATCCGTACTGGCGCCTGGCCATCATCGTCGTGCTGTTTGTCTGGTGGATTGTCAAGAAGACCCGCGCGTGGATGATCGGGCGGCGCTACAACGAGGAACTGGCCCAGCAGGTGGTTGAATCCACGCCCGATGAAGATGCCTCGGCCGAGGAAGTGGAGTTGCTGCAGGAGCGTTTGCAGGAGGCCATGGAGGTCCTCAAGAATGCGCGCCTGGGCGGATCGGGCGAGCGCAAGCGCCTCTACCAGATACCGTGGTATCTGATCATCGGGCCGCCCGGCGCGGGCAAGACGACCGCCCTGGTCAATTCCGGCCTGCAGTTTCCGCTGGCCGAGCGGTTCGGGGTCGAGGCGCTCAAGGGCGTGGGCGGCACCCGTCACTGCGACTGGTGGTTTACCAATGATGCGGTATTGATCGACACCGCCGGTCGCTATACCACCCAGGACAGCGACCGAACCCGCGATGCCGGCGCCTGGAAAGGATTTCTCGGACTACTCAAGCGCTACCGCAAGCGCCAGCCCATCAATGGTGCATTGGTGGCCATCAGTGTCTCCGATCTGTTGACCTCCAGCGACGGAGAACTGCGTCAGCACGCCCAGGCGATCCGCAGCCGGCTTCAGGAGCTGCAATCCGAGCTGGGCGTGCGTTTTCCGGTTTATGTCGTTCTGACCAAGTGTGACCTGCTGGCCGGCTTCAATGAATTCTTCGATGACCTTGGACTGCGCGAGCGCGAACAGGTCTGGGGGGTGACGTTTGACGTCGAGGATTCGGAAAAAGGGCACGCCGTCAAGCAATTGCCCGAAGAGTTGCAGAAGCTCGGCAAGCGCCTGGGTGCCCAGGTGGTTGACAAGCTCCAGCACGAACGTTCGGGTCAGCGGCGCCAGGCCCTTTACTCCTTCCCGCAACAGTTTGCCGCCCTGCATCCGGTTCTCGAGCAATTCCTTGATGAGGTCTTTGCCCCCAGCCGATACGAGGAGGACCTGTTGCTGCGGGGTTGCTATTTCACCAGCGCGACCCAGGAAGGCACTCCGATTGATCGGGTCATGGGCGCGCTATCCCGTTCGTTCGGGATCAACGCGACCGGGGCGGCGCAGGCCGGCGGACGTGGACGCAGCTATTTCCTGACCCGTCTGCTCAACGAGGTGGTTTTCCCCGAGGCGGCGCTGGCAGGGGTTGATGCACGCGGCGAGCGGCGGCGTCGCATTGCGCAGATGGCGGCGACCGTGTTCAGTGTCGTCGTCCTGGTCACAGCCATTGGCCTGTGGTCGGTCAGTTACATGACCAACCAGAATCTGATCGCGGCCATGGATGAAGCTTCTGATGAGTTGCGCCTGAATCTACGTGCCATTGATGAGCGACCGGCTGATCTGAATGAAGTCGTGTTCATCCTCAACCAGACCCGTGTCTTGCCACATGGCTATGCCGAACGTGACGAATCCGCGCCACGTCGTGCCGGCTGGGGTCTGTACCAGGGTGAAAAAATGGGTCGCGAGGCCCGGCGCACCTATGAACGCCTGCTCGAAAAACTGCTGTTGCCCCAGCTGATCCACCGCCTGGAAGAGCGACTGAGTCAAAGTCATGATGAGGAAACCCTTTACGAGACCCTGCGAACTTATCTGATGCTGGAGCGTCCAGCGCGCTACGAGGCCGAGCTGATCGATGTCTGGTACCAGATTGATCTTGATGAATACCCGCCGGCCGGGTTGAGCAGCCATGAACTGGAGGACCTTCGTGAACACGTCGCAGCCCTGGCCAGGACGCTGAATGTGCCGGTTGATTACGGACTGGACGAGTACCTGATTGCCGACGCCCGTGATGTCTTGCGCTCCATCCCCATGTCCCGGTGGGTGCTGCAGCGCCTGGAGTTTGATGCCGAGGCCTCACGGTCGGTGATGCCGTTCAAGGTCTCCGAGCAGGCCGGCACACTGGCTGACCAGGTCTTCCAGCGTGCCAGCGGGCGCTCACTGGATGACGGCATTCCGCCCTTGTATACCTACAGTGGTTACCACGAGATCGTCATGCAGAACCTGCGCTCCACAGCGCGCGAATTGCTGGATGAAACCTGGGTGCTGGGGGATGAGGAGCGCGGTCGTTTCGATGAGATGCGTGAGTTGAACCGCCTCATGGACGAAGCGCTCGAGCTCTATTTCCGCGAGTTTGTGCTGCACTGGGAGGCCTTGCTGGAGGATCTGGAAATCGTCGGATTCGGAAGTACCCAGGATGCCATCCGAGTCTTGCGTGCGGCCTCCGAGCGTCGTTCGCCGATTCGCCGTCTGGTCGGCGCGATTGCTGACGAGGTCAGTCTGACTCGCGTCGATGAGGAAGAGGAAGGCGGCGGCAGACTGTCTTCCCTGGGTGAGGCCGGAAGCCGGATTGCCCAGCGTCAGGCGACTCGCCGCCTGTCTCCCGATGCACGTCGCCTGGCCGGTGCGGTCAGTGGCAGTTCCGATGCGACCGATCCGGAAACGGCCGTCGAAGCTCATTTTCGTTCACTGGTTCGTCTGGCCGGTGAACCCGATCAGCCCGATGACTGGCCGATCAACCGGCCACTGAGCACGCTCCGACAACTGGCGATCAACTTCGAGGATTCGGCGCGTGGTCTAGCCACTGGCCTGGGTACGACCGCAGACCTGACGCGAAATCTGCGTGAGGAAGCGCTGGATCTGCCGGAGCCGGTCTCGGGCTGGTTGAACCTGTTTTCAACCCGGATCGTTCAATTGACCGCGGATGACACCCGCTCCCAGGTGCAACGGCAATGGACCAACCGGGTGCTCACGCCCTGTCGTGAACTGACCGGCCGTCGCTATCCGTTCCGGCCGGGCGCATCCGAGGAGCTGTCGTTGCAGGAGTTCGGGCGGCTGTTCGGCCATGGCGGCCTGATCGATGAGTTTTTCGACGAGCATCTGAGAAATTATGCCGACACCGGCAGTTCGCCCTGGCGATGGCGCCCGCCGCAACCCGGCTCGCCCACATTGTCATCAAGTAGCATCCGTCAGTTTGAACGGGCCCGACGAATTCGTGACGCCTTTTTCCCCGAGGGCGGCCAGCGACCGGTCATCCCGTTGGACCTGCGACCGGTGGACATGGACCAGTCAATCAATCGTTTGAGCTTGCGGATTGGCGAACAGTCGGTCGAGTACTTTCACGGGCCGGTACGCTGGACAACGGTGCGCTGGCCTGATCAGGGAGACTCGACGGTTCGCCTGCAGTTTGATCCCCCTGCTGAAAGCGGCCGCTCCAGCATTACCCGCGATGGGCCGTGGGCCTTGTTGCGTTTTCTCGATCAGTTCCAGCGTGAGCCGGGGAGCACGCCGGAAACGCAGATCGTCGAATTCTCCATGGGCGGACGCAAGGCGACTTACGAAATCCGGTCCCATGCCCTGGTCAATCCGCTCACCGAGGACCTGGTCCAGCAGTTCCAGTGCCCCGGGACGCTCTGAACGGCTCCACGCATGGATAGGGAGACGATCATTCAGGGGCGATCAGGTTGTTACGGAAAGATTCCACGACTGGGAGACTTCATCACTCGCAGCCTGGATCGCTCGGTGGTGAGCTTGTGGGACGATTGGTTGCAGGATGGCATGGCAGCCAGCCGCAGGAAACTCGGCGAGGACTGGCTGGACTTCTATACGGTTGCACCGGTATGGAATTTTGCCGCTGGTGCTGGTGCGCTGGGTCAATCCACCTGGCTGGGCGTGATGATTCCCAGTGTCGATCGGGTCGGCCGATATTTTCCGTTTACGGTCATGGTCGATGCTGGCGATTGCTCCCCGTTGGCGGCACTTTACTGCTGGCAGAGCTGGTTTGAAAGAGCCCAGGCCCTGGCGCTGGAATGTCTGGAGGATGATTTTGACCCGGACATACTGGAAGAACGCCTGATGACATTGCCCGATGCTGATCAGGTGTTCGACGACAGGTGCGACGATGAACCCTGGTTGGCCCTGCACGATGCCGGCAGGCATTACAGCCTCGGTGCCGAAGTCAGTACCCGTGAAGTTCTGGCGACCATCGGCAGCGATGCCCTGGCTGAAATCTGTCCGGGTTTCTCGCTATGGTGGACACAGGGTTCTCAGCATGTGGCTCCCTGTTTGTTGCTGGAGCGGGGGCTGCCATCGTCGCAGGGCTTCGCGGCGCTTTTCGATGGCGATTTCCAGGCGGCAGGCTGGGAGCAGGGCCGCAGAGTGGGTGCGCAGGCGAACACGGAGCCAGACTGGGATCTGGCCGAAGAAAGTCAGGATAGAGGGACGAGTTGATGGAGTTCAGGAGTTTCGGGTACACCCATCAGGGTTACGTTCGTCAACGCAATGAAGATGCATTACTGGTTCAGCCAGAGCGCGGCCTCTGGGTGGTTTGCGACGGAATGGGCGGCCATCAGGCCGGAGATTATGCATCGAGCTGGATCGTCGAGCAGCTCAGCGAGGTTGACCTGCCCGCCCGAATTGGTGGAATGGTCAATGCATTGAAGTCCAGCCTGTCCGAGTGCAATCGTCATCTGCGTGAGTATTCTCATGCCCATGACCTTGGCCAGATCGGATCAACAGTGGCCTTGCTGGTGGTCCACTCGGATCGGGCTCTGGTGTTGTGGGCCGGTGATAGCCGTGTCTATCGTTTGCGTGGCGGGAAAATACGCCAGATGACCGAAGATCACAGTTACGCTCGTGAAGTCGAGAAAAATACCGGCCAGCCGATGGACCATGGCCAGCCTGGCGCACAGGCCATCACCCGCGCGGTCGGCGCCAGCGATGAGCTGCAACTGGACTGTCTGGTCCTCGAAGCGCGACCGGGCGATGCCTGGTTGCTGTGTTCCGATGGGGTCAGTGGTGCGGTGACGAGTGGGGAGATGCTGGCATTGCTGGAAGCGTCAGAGGATCCTTCTCGGGCATTGGTCGAGCGCGCCCTGGAAAATGAGTCGCGCGACAACTGCACGGCAATCAGCGTGCATATTCAGGATTCCCATTTGAGCGCCCCTTCGTCATCGACCGAATACATGTAGAAACCGACCCACTCCGAGTCGTCGTCGATGACGACCCGTTTGAAAGTCATGAAGCGTGACTTGGCGAATTCGACCATCATTGGCTCGCTCATCCGGTTTTCCTTGAGGTACTTCCGCCAGGCATCCTTGTCGATCGGCTCGATCTTCCCACCTGTATCGGAGGCCTTCTGCAAGGCGTCCATGAAGCTCCAGAATTCGACTTCCTTGATTCGAGGCATTCAATCAGACTCGCTTGTGGTTGACAGGATTCTAGCCCGGTTTACGTTTTATTTCAGCGAAAGGAAAATCTTTTTGAATCTGGGTGCTTGCCGACCTGGCCCGAAGGAACGAAGCCAGCCGGTGCACCGCGTCACGATCTTTGCGTCAATCCGGGATGTTGTTGTATGATCCGCAGACGCAGGGGGAGCACGTAAGGAGTGTATTCGCAATGAGCGAATTATTGGACACTGAACGACTTCTCGAACCGGTCTCCGAGGAACATCCTTGTGGTGAGGATCTGGATGACTTCGTGTTCAGTCCCGAATATTCCGAACTTGAGCGACTCGCCCAGGGACGTGAAGAGCATGTCATGGGCGATGAGGTCATTCCTGCCGAGGACCCTGACTGGCGTGCGGTCAGGGAAAAGGGTGAAGCCCTGTTCGATCAGGCCAAGTCACTTCGTGTCGCGGTGCTGCTGACCAAAGCATTGACCGCTCGCGAGGGTCTGGCGGGAGCGACTGCCGGCCTTGATCTCATCAGCAAGATGCTTGAACAGTACTGGGATGACCTTGACCCTCTCATTGATGAGGGCGATGCGACCGAGCGCTTGCATACCCTGGGTGAGCTGGGCTCTTCCGAAGGCTATCTGCGCCTGCTGCGCCAGACCGTTCTGGTCGCTTCGGCGGCCATTGGCAAGTTCACCATTCGCGATTATCTGATCGCCGGCGAGTTTCTCAAGGCCCCGGGCAGTGAAGAGACGCCGCAGATGTCGGCAATCAACCAGGCTTTGATGGATATCGATCTGGAGGAGTTGCAGGACACGCTGGCCCGATTTGACCAGATCGCCGAACACGCCAAGGCCATCGAGACGGCTTTCAATGGCAATGTTGAAGCCGCCGATCAGCTTTCCCTGGATGATTTATTCCGCCTGTGCCGAGATGTCCGTCCCGTGTTGCAGGATGCGCTCGAGCGCCGCGGTGTGGCGACCGGGGCCGGTCCGGAAGGCGAAGGAGATTCCGCCAACGCCGCATCCGGTGCAGCGCCGGCTGCGCCTCAGGCGATACCCGGGGAAATCAACTCACGCGAAGATGCGATCAAGATGCTTGATCGCGTCACCGAGTATTTCAACAAGAACGAACCTTCCAGCCCCGTGCCGCTGTTGGTGCAGCGGGCCAAGCGGCTCGTGTCTCAGGACTTCACCGCCATACTCAAGGATCTTGCCCCGGGCGGGCTCAAGGAATTCGAGATCGTATCGGGCAGCAAGAAGGACAAGGACAAGTAATCGACGACAACAGGCCGGGGGCTGGCCCGGTCTCTGACCAAGGAGTTTGAAAGTGGCCAAGGAAAGCAGACAGAAATTCATTGCAAGAAATCGCGCCCCACGGGTTCAGATCGAGTACGACGTTGAATTGTACGGAGCCGAGAAAAAAGTCCAGATCCCGTTCGTGATGGGCATCATGGCTGACCTGGCTGGCAAGCAGGAAGATCCGTTGCCGCCCATCGAGCAGCGCAAGTTCCTCGAATTCGACATGGATAACTTCGATGACCGCATGAAGGCCATGAAGCCTCGGGCGGCCTTTCGTGTCAAGAACACCTTGTCTGATGACGAGGGTGAGCTCAGCGTGGATCTGACCTTCGAGAGCATGGATGATTTCTCCCCCGCAGCGGTGGCCCGCAAGGTTGAACCGCTGCGCAAATTGCTGGAAGCGCGGACCCAGCTCTCCAATCTGGTCACCTACATGGACGGCAAGGCAGGCGCCGAGGAACTGATTTCCAAGGCCATCAACGATCCGGAGTTGCTCAAGTCCCTGACTGATGCCCCGAAACCGGATGATGAAGAAAGCAAGGAGGAGGATTGATCATGGCCAAGGAAAAGGAAGCCGCGCAACAGGCGGAAACCGAAGAGGCGGTTGAGCAGGACGATTTCACCGCGCTGCTG
>SL_3KL_010_SEDDRAFT_10002491_pt1 | contig 16835 bp, 14 predicted proteins | sample SodLakKL_010_SED_2_FD_10381 | JGI IMG/M metagenome (IMG submission 10381) | reverse complement strand
GTTAAGTAAAGAACCGTTACTAATTTTATGGCGTGAACCGGTAAATCGGAAAGGTTGATTTAGCCTGTGTCAGCCAGGGAGTATCCGGTAATGTTTCATTACTGCCTGTCACAAGATAAGCACCAGGCATCAGGTGAGATTTTAATCGTTGGAGGAAATTCTGCTGTAGATTCGCGGAAAAATAGGTGAAAACAAGATTTCGGCAGAAAACGAGATGAAATTTCCGTCCTGGAATTGACTTTTTGATATCCCGTATTTCAAATTCAATAGAATTGGCCAGTTTTTTATCTATCAGATAATCAGAACTCTTATTACTTCTACATTTAATGAAGTACGTTTCAAGCTCGGACTCAGTCACTTCTTTAAGAGCACCGGGCGGATATAATCCTTTTATTGCCCGATCAAGTACTTCGGAATCCAGATCCGTTGCAATAATTCCGGCCTGAATGAACTGCTTTGTTTGTTTTGATAGCTGATCGAGTATGATGGCAATTGAATAGGGCTCCTCACCATTACAGCAACCGGCCGACCATATATCCAGTTTTTTTATTTTTGGATTCTTTAAGAGATCTGAAATGATTTCATCACGCAAATAATCCCAAAGCTTTCTGTCTCTGAAAAACTTGCTAATTGTGACGAAGCAGATCCGCTCAAAATATTTCCATTCTTCAGGATGTATTTCAAGATATGATTTGTATTCAGAATATCCACCGCGGATATTCAATTCCTGTATCCTGTTTTTAATCCGTTTGATTACCTGGTTCCTTGGTTTTCGGAAACCGCTCCATTTATAACCCATTTTGGGCAGCGCCCACTGAAGAAACCGGATTTTTTTTTTTTTTTCATCCTGATCAGACATGAAAACTGATGTAAGATTTTATGATCGAACTCAATATGGGAAACAAGAAATCACTAAAAAACCATTCACCAGTTATCAGGGCGGTATTCCCGGGGAGTTTTGTCTGCGAGGCGATGAAAAGAGAAATAGCCAAATCTTGTTGCACCATACGTTTCAATGATTTCCCCGTCCGGATCAATTGTGATTGGCCGTTCATTGAGTTCAAGAAAGGAAGTTTGTGATCTTGCAGGCCCACGCCTGAGGTCTCTTGCCCATTGTACATATCGGGGATCTTCTTCCTGCCGGGTATAAATGATTTCAAGCCGGCCTGAAAAGTTGAATCGATTTAGTGGTTCTTCATCTGCTTCTCTGAGCAGCCTGTCGGTATTGGTTCTGAAGCGGTTTTGCCTTGATATTCCCTGTATATCGCGGGGCAGGCGGTGAACGATAAATCCGTCATCCGGTATTCTTTTTTCCTGTATTGCAATTAAAAAATGTCGTAGTGAACCGTAAAAAGCCTCTTTCCGATTTTTGTTCCAGTAGGCAGCCTGAAGAGAATCCCTGGGAGTAAGTTCTGTAAACAGGGGATCACCATCCCATTTTGTAATAAATCCGGAATGATAAAAATCATCAAGGTAATAGGTGATCTGGTAACCGAGTGCATTATTTTCAATGATAAGAGGTGCCATGGCTTCAGCGGTGAACCGCCCCCACCAGCGTGAGTCAAATCGCAGAACTTCCGGGTTAAGAATCCTCACTGAATCAGCTCTCTGTGATTCACCGATGAAAAGACGATAAAAACGTTGCAAATACCTCTCCCAGCGATCATCCAGGTTGCCGACATAAATTTCATTCATCTCATAAACCTTGGGTTCCGCTTCAACAAGGATTGATTTTGATTCACCGGCCTGAACGATGATGTCTTGTGAAATCCTCCCAAAACCGATAATGGAAATTGTTAATTTATGTGAGCCCGGTGGTACATTTCGAAACCGAAACCAGCCTTGAGTATTGGATATCGTCCCTATTGTTGTCCCCGAAAGAAATACGTGAGCATCAGCAAGAGGTGTACCTGTCTCTATATTTATTACCCGCCCCTCGATATCAGCTATATCAGGATTCTGAGCATACAACTCTGAAATGTACAACGTTAAAGTGCACAAACTGAGTACAAATATGGAAAAAGGCCTAATCCGCATACAACTCCTCCCTGCAGAGTGTAGTACGATTTGTTGATAAAAACTTTATAATATTAATTTAATTGTTGTATTGATTTAATCAAGCAGCAATTTGCCTATGGTGAAAATTTTTAATCAGATTGAAGGAAGTTATGCCTGAATCGAAGAGAATTGTTTATATAGATATGGATAATACGCTGGTTGACTTTGAATGGGGTATCAGCCGGCTTGATCATGAAACTTTCCGGAACTATGAATACAGGATTGATGAGATACCCGGCTATTTTCGAAATCTGCCGCCACTTACTGGTGCAATCGATGCATTCCATAAAATTTCCAGCGAATATGAAACATTTATCTTATCGACAGCTCCCTGGCAAAACCCCAGTGCCTGGAAGGACAAACTTTTATGGGTTCAGGAACATCTGCCGAAAGCGGCTTATAAGAGATTAATTCTGAGTCACAATAAGCAACTGAACAGGGGAGACTACCTGATTGATGATCGCAAAAAAAACGGAGCAGAAGATTTTACAGGTGAATTAATATTATTCGGATCCGATCAATTTCCAAATTGGCCAAGTGTTATTGAGTATCTTGGAATTGAATGAAAAGTTTGTAACTGGTGCTGATTTAGATATGAACCTGATTTCGATTCTTAATTCATTTTAAAGTGCATAAGAAGCCCCGCCTTTTCAAGTGTTTTCTTGCAATGATTAATAATCGAATTCGGGTTATAAAAAACACCTCCTGTAGATTAAAAAGACAGGAGGAGTTCAAAAGAAACAGGTTTAGGTTTGATTCCCCGGAAAATTCAGAGTTTAATTACGCAGTCTCCGCTTTATTGAATTCACCAAGTGCTTTTAATACCTGATTACACATCTCCTCGGTTCCGGTCAGAGTTTCACTTTCAGAACCGGTGTAAATGTCGCCGGTTCGGTAACCGGCTGATAGTGTATCCTGAATTGCCTGTTCAATTTCAACAGCCACCTGCTCCAGGCCTAATGAATATCTGCAAAGCAATGCTGCTGATGCAATAGTTGCCAGTGGATTAGCCTTATTTTGGCCTGAAATATCCGGTGCGGAGCCATGGACGGGTTCGTAAAGCCCGGGGCCGTTACCGAGACTGGCCGACGGGAGCATCCCAATGGAGCCTGTCAGCATAGCTGCTTCGTCACTTAAAATATCACCGAACAGGTTGGACGTCAAAACGACATCGAACTGTTTCGGATCGCGAATCAGCTGCATGGCACAGTTATCAACGAGCATGTGCTGCAGGGTGATTTCAGGGTATTTTTTGGAAAATTCAATGACTGTATCTCTCCAGAAACGTGAGCTTCCAAGCACGTTGGCTTTGTCAACAGAGCAGACAGTTTGATTGCGTGTAGATGCTGCCTCGAATGCTTTTTGGGCAACCCTTTCAACTTCCGACTGATGATATCTCATCGTATCAAATGAATACGGATCGTCAACAGAACGATTTGTTTCCCTGGGTTTCCCAAAATAAATACCTCCGGTTAGTTCTCTGACGATCAGTATATCAACTCCACTGATCACTTCTTCCTTTAATGTTGAGGCATGTGCCAGCTCGGGGTATACCTTGACCGGCCTGAAATTTGCGAATACTTCCAGCTCACTTCGTAATTTTAATAGTCCCGATTCGGGCCTGTCAGCTCCGGTTAGATGGTCCCATTTTTCACCACCAACCGCACCGAGCAAAACAGCATCAGATTCCTTGCAGGCTTCGATTGCCTCATCAGTTGCCGGTGTTCCATGCTTATCGAAAGAGATTCCACCAAATGGAAATTCCTGAATATTCAATTCAATATCGTGTTGCTTACAGGCTGTCCTCAAAACTTTCAGTGCACCTTCAACAACTTCACTGCCGATTCCGTCACCGGGCAGAGTAACAAGATTAAATTTTTTCATGCTTACGCCACCATACCCTGTTGCCGTGCATATTCGAAGATGCCACCGGCATTGATGATATCAGCAACACTGCCGAGATCCTTAATTTCGTAAGTTACATTTTGTGTCAGGTTACGCAATTCCAGTTTTTCCTGGTCAATTTCCAACTCGTCTCCGGTATGGATTTGAGTACTAAGATCTTCGACACTTTCAAAAGGAATGACAAAGCCACCGTCAACAGAGTTGCGGTAGAATATTCTGGCATATCCGGGAGAAACGATCGCTTTAATTCCGGCTATCTGAAGGGCAGCCGGTGCATGCTCTCGTGAGGAACCGCAGCCGAAATTGGGTCCGCCAACAACAATGGTAAACTCACTTTCAAATTTATCCGGTTCAACGAGCGGGATCCCACCCTTTGGCAGGCCGGATTGTTTTTCAGGTACTCCCGAGAGTGCATACCGCCCATAAAATTTTTGTTCTTCGGGATCTTCGAGGCTGTATACAAGATGAGCAGCCGGTATAATTTGGTCGGTATCGATATTTTTGCCTAAGACAAATGCTTTTCCTTTAATCATGAAAATTACTGAGTGAAATGTTTGCTATTATTTTCCTGTAAAATTTTAATCCCTGACCTGACTTAGGAGTGGCCTTATGTACCACCCGGGTCAGGTCAGGGTTGAGGTCACCATCAGAATAGACTGATGTAGTTATATAATCGTTTCCTGGATAAACACCCGCGGATCGGTAATTTTGCCGGTAACCGCAGAGGCAGCTACGGTATAAGGTGATGCCAGGTACACCTGAGCCTGTTTGGAACCCATACGTCCGGGATAATTTCTATTGGTGGATGAAATACATATTTCATCACTGTTCAGCCGTCCGAATGTATCTTCAGGGCCGCCAAGACATGCAGCACAGGATGCGCGGCCGATTTTACAACCTGCTTCCTCAAACACTTCAAGGAGTGTTTTTCCGTTTACTTTTTCTGTTTCCAGGCCGCGGGCAATTTCAGTTGTAGCCGGCACGATATAGGTGTCGATTTTCAATGAGTTGCCTTTGATTATTTCAGCAGCTGCAATAAAATCGGTCAATTTACCCCCTGTGCATGACCCGATATATGCACGGGTCAATTCAGTACCTTCGAGTTCTTCCGCAGTCGCTTTGTTATCAGGGCTGTGAGGTTTTGCAACCATCGGCACCATCTCTTCAAGGTTGTACCTTCTCACACTGTGATACTTAGCATCCGGATCGCTGTAGAGAGAAGTAAATGGTTTATCAGTTCGCTTTCTGACATACTCCTCAGTGATTTCATCAGGTTCGACGATTCCATTTTTGCCACCGGCTTCTATTACCATATTGGTCAGGGTCATCCGGTCTTCTATATTCATTGCCTTGATGCCCGGCCCTGCGAATTCCATCGTCCGGTACGTTGCACCGTCAACCCCGATATCCCCGATTATCTGGAGTATGATGTCCTTGGCCATCAGGTAGGGTGGGAGGTGGTCTCCATCAAAAATAAAACGCATAGTCTCGGGCACTTTTACCCATAACTTGCCGGTTCCCATGATAAATGCGGCATCGGTGTTTCCTATACCAGTTGCAAATTGTCCGAAGGCACCGGCAGTACAGGTATGAGAATCTGTGCCAAAGAGAACTTCACCCGGACGGGTAAACCCTTCCTCCGGAAGCGCAATATGGCATACACCTTTGTAGCGGTCTGTACCTACGTCAAAATAGTATGGCAGGTCCTGGTCTGCTGCAAAACCCCGCAGGATATCAACATTACGGTTGGCGTATTTGTCTTTGGTAAAAATGTAGTGATCCGGAATGATGACCATTTTCTCGGGATCCCAAACTCTCGCATTTTCTCCAAACTGTTTTTGAAAAATGCCGATGGCAGGAGGCCCGCATACATCATGAGTCATCAGAACATCCACATCAACCCAGACATTGTCTCCGGGTTTTACGGATGTATTGCCACTATGATTGGCGAGGATTTTTTCGGTTAATGTCATTCCCATAGGATCGTTATCTGATTTTTGTATTAATTAAATTGTTTGATTTATACCTGTGAAACCGTTGAATCACCGGAAATTTTTTTGTGTGGCAGTAATTCGGAAAGAAGTGACCGAAGGTCGTTCTCATCGACAATCTTCTTCTCGTCTGCCAGGTTTGTAAACTTGACATACAGTTGATTTAATTCATCCCTGGAGAGGTTATATCCGATGGATTCGATTTTTTTACCCAAAGCAAACCTTCCGGAATGTTTACCGAGTACAATCCGGTTACAATCGAGCCCTACAGATTCCGGGGTCATAATCTCATAGGTCAATGGATTATTCAGTACTCCATGCTGATGGATTCCGGCTTCATGTGCGAAGGCATTGGCTCCGACAATCGCTTTGTTAGGCTGAACGCCATGCCCGGTAATTTCAGCGAGCAAACGGCTTGATTCAGAGATCTCTTCAGTTTTGATATTGGTGAAATGCTCAAAATCAGCCTGTCGAGTGGCAATCGCCATCACAAATTCTTCAAGTGAAGCATTTCCGGCACGTTCACCTATTCCATTTATTGTACATTCAACTTGCTGAGCTCCATTCCGGATTGCTTCCAGTGAATTGGCAACGGCAAGTCCGAGGTCGTTATGACAATGTACACTAAGAGTCGCCTGCTCAATGTTCGGAACATTTTTTCTGATGTTTGCCATAAGCTGTCCATATTCCCAGGGAAGTGCATACCCGACTGTATCCGGAACATTGATGACATTGGCACCGGCTTCGATTACAGTTTCAAAAATTTCATAGAGAAATGCAGGATCACTTCTTGAGGCATCTTCAGCCGAAAATTCAACATCATCGCAATAACTCCTTGCAAGTTCAACGGCTTTGACTGCTGACTCAATAACTTCTTCACGGCTTTTTCTGAGTTTAAACTTCATGTGAATATCAGAAGTTGCTATGAAAGTATGGATCCGGGGCTTGGCAGCTTTTTCCAGAGCTGAAGCTGCTCGCTCTATGTCCTGGGTTGCCGTTCTTGCAAGCCCTGCAACAGTGCTGCTTTTGATCGTTTTGGCAATTTCTTTTACGGTTTGATAATCTCCCTCGGATGCAATTGGAAAACCTGCTTCAATGACATCAACATTCAACCGTTCAAGCTGTAGGGCCATTCTGAGTTTCTCGGATTTGTTCATACTATATCCGGGAGACTGCTCCCCATCCCTGAGTGTTGTGTCGAATATTTTAATTTGATTTTCCATGGTTCTGAGTATTGAGTGTTGAATCTGTAATTAAACTGAATTGATTGTTATTGGAGTCATATTTTCCTGATATATCATTGTTAGTGCAGCCAGATGACTACATAGATTACCGATGAATATTTTGGACCTGTAGTTACGATTCAATACGAACATTTTGTTTCGGCTTTGAGTCATTCTTTTCATTGGATTTGTTCTTGCGGTTAAGCAGATAATAATTCACGCTGTCACTTAGAGCCTGCCAGCTTGCATCGAGAATATTCTGAGATACACCGACTGTACTCCACGATAACCCGTTTTCACCGGAGTCGATCAATACGCGGACGCCGGCACCGGTTCCATCTTTTTCATTTAATACCCTGACCTTGAAGTCCTGAAGTTGCACGGTTGCAATTTCGGGGTAGAATTTTTGCAATGCTTTTCGAAGAGCAAGGTCAAGGGCATGTACCGGGCCATTACCTTCAGCGGCACTATGCTCAATACTGCCGTTGCAATTGAGCCGGATGGTTGCTTCTGAGCGTTCTTCGCCTTTCGCATTTTTTTCGATGATAACCCGGAAACCTTCGAGAGTAAAGAATTCCTGCCAGGGTTCAGTCATCTTTTTTACCATCAGTTCAAAAGAGGCTTCGGCCGCTTCAAATTGGAACCCGTCGTTCTCAAGCTCTTTAATCTTCTGAACGATATCAGGAACTTTGTCGCCATATTTTTCGAGTTCGATACCCAACTCATCGGTTTTATAGTAGACATTGCTTTTCCCCGACAAGTCGGAAACGAGTACCCTGCGCTGATTGCCCACACTTTCAGGTTTCACGTGCTCATAAGTCTGTTCATTCTTCATAACGGCACTTACATGAATCCCGCCTTTGTGCGCAAAGGCACTCCTGCCAACATATGGCAGGCGTGTATCGGGATTTAAATTGGCCAATTCACTCACAAACCGTGAAATTGAAACCAGGTTTTTAAGCTGTTCATCCGGAACACAACTGAAATTCTGCTTCATCTGGAGATTCGGGATGACAGAACAAAGGTTTGCATTTCCACACCGTTCACCGTATCCATTGATCGTACCCTGAACGTGTACACAACCGGCTTTCACCGCTGCAATAGTATTTGCAACGGCGAGATCGGCATCGTTATGGGCATGGATACCCAATGGTGCAGAAACTGAATTTTGTACCTGTTTAATGACCTCAGTGATTTCATCCGGTAATGTGCCGCCATTTGTATCACAGAGAACAAGCACATCGGCCCCGGCTTCTTCGGCAGCTATCAAAGTGCTGATTGCATAACCGGCATCATGTTTGTAACCATCGAAGAAATGCTCAGCGTCATAAATCACTTCTTTTCCGTGGCCTTTCAGATATCTGACCGAAGAGGAAATAATCTCGAGATTTTCCTCCGGTTTAATACGGAGGGCTTCAATCACGTGAAGCAGCCAGGATTTGCCAAAGATGGAAACAGCCGGAGTTTCCGCTTCGATCATGGCAGCAAGATTTGAATCGTTCTCTGGTTTGTTACCTGCCCGCCGGGTACTTCCGAAGGCGACTATTTTTGACTGACTGAATTCCCGATTTTTTACCCGATCGAAAAACTCCATATCCTTGGGGTTAGATCCGGGCCAGCCCCCTTCAATGTAGTCGACACCAAATTGGTCGAGCCTTTCGGCTATACGTAATTTGTCATCGGCAGAAAAACATACTTTTTCTCCCTGGGTACCATCTCTGAGTGTCGTATCGAATATCCGGATTTTCTCAGTCATACTTATTCTGCTACTTCTGCAGATTTTTCTGATTTATTGTTTGGGATCCAATCCATCATGGATCGTAATTGTTTGCCAACTTTTTCAATTTGATGCTCGCCGAGTTTATTACGTTCTGCTGTAAGCTTTTTCAAACCGGTTTTATTTTCTTCAATCCATTCTTCAGCGAAAGAGCCGTTTTGTACNCGTTTGAGGATGTCTTTGAACCGTTTCCGTGTTTCTTCATCAATGACTTCCGTACCGCGGGTAAGTCCGCCATATTCGGCTGTATCACTAACGGAGTAATACATCCCTTCAATACCGCCTTCATAAATCAGGTCGACGATCAATTTCAGTTCATGGAGGCACTCGAAATAAGCGATCTCAGGCTGGTATCCTGCATCAACAAGCGTATCGAAGCCGGCTTTAATTAATTCACTGACACCGCCGCAAAGCACAGCCTGTTCTCCGAAAAGGTCTGTTTCAGTTTCTTCTTTGAACGTGGTTTCCAGAACTCCGGCACGGGTACCACCGACTGCATCGGCATAAGCGAGTGCAGTTTGTGCAGTATTTCCACTGAAATCCTGGTAAACAGCAAAGAGGCATGGTACACCGGAACCTTCAGTATANACACGCCGAACAAGATGTCCGGGGCCTTTGGGTGCTACCATAAACACATCAACATATTCCGGAGGTACGATTTGGTCGTATTGAATATTGAATCCATGAGCAAATGCAAGTGCATTTCCTTTTTCAAGGTTTGGTGCAATGTCATTCTCATAAACTTGTTTTTGGAACTGATCGGGAATCAGGATCATGACAATATCTGCTTTTTTCGCTGCTTCAGCGGTGGAAAAAACGGAAAGCCCCTGCTTTTCAGCTTCTTTCCACGAAGAGCTGCCTTCACGAAGGCCAACGATTGTATTGATACCGCTTTCCTTAAGGTTAAGGGCATGAGCATGTCCCTGGCTTCCATAGCCAATTATAGCTACGGTCTTGTCTTTTAATAGTGAAGGGTCAGCATCTGATTTATAATATGTTTTAGCTTGCATTTGGTATTTTTCAATTAAAGTTTAAAGTGTTAGCTGATAGATTAATTTGTGTTTTGAAATTCCCGCTTGAGAGCAACTGATCCGGTCCTGGCAACCTCGGAAATTCCAAAGGGCTGCAGAACTTCTATAAAAGCATCGATTTTATCTTTGTTGCCTGTTACCTCAAATGCGAGTTTGTCACTGCTGATGTCAACTACCTTTGCCCGGAAAGCCTGTGCGACCATCATGATATCAGACCTGTTTGAAGCGTTGGTGGCAACCTTGACCAAAGCAAGTTCCCTGGCCATGCTTTTTTTGTGGGTGAGGTCGGTTACTTTAAGCACATCCACAACATTGTGAAGCAATTTGCATATTTGCTCGATCACTTTTTCATCACCCCTGGTGGTGATCGTTATTCGTGCTTTGGCAGGATCAGCTTCAGGCCCGAGGCTGATGCTGTCAATTTCAAACCCTTTACCACTGAAAATTCCGATAATTCTGGAAAAGGTATTCAGGTTGTGACTGACAAGCACTGAAAGTGTATGACGGGGTGCTGTTGCTACTGCATTATTACTCATTTATTCCTGCTCCTTATCTGATTCAACCATTTCATTGAGTGCAGCTCCTGATGGAACCATTGGATAACAGTTCTCTTCCTCAATCACCCTGAAATCCATGACAACCGGGCGGTCATGGATTTTCATGGCTTCTTCAAGCATTTTTTCCATTTCCTCATCGGTTTCTGCCCTCATGCCTACAGCACCATACGCTTCAGCAAGTTTTACAAAGTCGGGATTTCCCTGTTTGAGGATAGAATGGCTATAACGCTTATTGTAAAAAAGCTGCTGCCACTGTCTGACCATGCCAAGGCATTCATTATTCATAATGGCAATTTTGACCGGGATCTTGTACTCAACGGCTGTTGCAAGTTCGTAAGTTGACATCTGGAATCCGCCATCACCGGTTATACAAACGACGTCCCTGTCCGGTTTTGCTATAGCCGCTCCCATTGCAGCGGGGAAGCCATAGCCCATGGTGCCCAGTCCGCCGGATGAGATCCATGATCTCGGATGATTGAAGGTGTAGTGTTGTGCTGCCCACATCTGGTGCTGGCCAACATCCGTAACGACAATTGCATTGCCATTGGTAATTTTTGAAATTGCACGGATCATTTTCTGAGGTGAAATCTTACCTTTTCCCACGGCTTCAGGCAGTGGATGTTCATTTTGCCACTTATGAAGCGTTTCCCACCATTCCGAAATCTCCGGTTTCTCGGTAAGCTCATTCAGGTGAGGAAGTATATGCTTTACATCTCCAACAATTGGAACATCAACAGCAACGTTTTTTCCGATAGAACAGGGGTCAATATCGATATGAATTTTTTTGGAGTTAGGCGAGAACCCGTCGAGGCGGCCGGTAACCCTGTCATCAAAACGTGCTCCGATAGCAACAAGGAGGTCACATTCAGTGGTTGCCATGTTGGCTGTCCAGGTTCCATGCATCCCGAGCATACCAAGTGCCTGTGGTTTTGTTTCAGGAAAACAACCAAGTCCCATCAATGTCGTGGTAACAGGAACATTGATACGTTCAGCAAATGTTGTTAACTCTTTCCAGGCTGAACCGAGCAATACACCACCGCCGGCATAGAACAGCGGCCGTTTGGCATCAGAGATCATTTTGGCAGCCTTGGCAATCTGGCTGTGATTTCCGTTGGTTGTAGGCTTGAAACTTGGGATTTGAACACTTTTCAATCCGGTAAATCGTCCCATTGAGTTCAGCATATCCTTTGGGAGGTCAACCAAAACAGGCCCTGGCCTGCCTTTTGTTGCGATATGAAACGCTTCCCTGATCACTCCTTCAAGTTCGTTTACATCCCTGACAAGGTAGTTATGCTTGGTAATCGGCCTTGTTATTCCAACGATATCTGCTTCCTGGAAAGCGTCGTTTCCAATCACTCCGGTGGGAACCTGGCCAGTAAAAACTACAAGAGGTATTGAGTCCATCGCAGCCGTAGCGATTCCGGTAACAGTATTTGTTCCGCCGGGCCCGGAGGTGACAAGCACGACTCCCGGTTTTCCGGTAGCTCTTGCATATCCATCTGCGGCATGTGCTCCGGCTTGTTCATGTCTTATCAGAACATGATTAATATCATGGACATCAAACAAAGCATCGTAGACGGGCAGAACAGCTCCACCGGGATAACCGAAGATGGTATCAACACCCAGATCTTTCAATGTGTTGATAAAAATACCTGCACCGTTCAGCTCTTTGGGAGCAGCAGGTTTTGCTTCCAATTCCCGGCCTTTATCGTCGTCCGAGTTGATCTGAAATGATTTTGCTTGTTGAGTAGGACTCATAGAACCTCGCGGATGTAGTTTTCCCGCCAGAGGTCAAACTTTCTAATAATCGGAAACTATATTCGAAGTGAAGTTCTAACCTCTGGCGTTTATGGTTAGGGAATTAGTAGAATTAGGTTAATAATACCAGAGATTAGGGCAGATAAAACAATTAACTGACTTATAAGTCCGGATAATTCATTCTTATCCAACCGTGCGATTTGGATTGATAAGGCGGAAGATGTATTGTCAACAGCCTGAAGAGAGATCGTACGAGCCTGTGGCTGGTCGCCCTCGTTTATAAAATGTTGTGTATGTGACACTACTGTTTTCAATTTCGCGGCTTTATTCAATTATATCGCTATCAATAAAGTATCCAACTATAATTTTGTAGTCAAGAAAAATTTTCAGTTATTATTGCAAATATATAAACAGTAATCAATATAACTTTTAAAAGCGCTTCCATTTAAACATATAATATTGTCTAATTAGTTGCGGCGCAATGAGGTATAGGTGTACATATAATGGCTGAAAAATTGAATAAATATAGTTCGAGGTTAACAGAAAATGAAGCACAGGTTGGTTCAAAAGCGATGCTTTATGCAACCGGCTTGAGCGAAGATGACATGAAAAAGCCTCAGGTTGGAATTGCCAGTACCGGCTGGGACGGCAATCCATGCAATATGCATTTAAACGACCTTGCTGATATCATTAGAGAAAGCGTTAACGATTCCGGATTGATCGGGTACAGGTTTTACAGCATAGGTGTAAGTGACGGGATTTCAATGGGCACACAGGGTATGAAATTTTCACTTCCATCAAGAGATATCATCGCAGATTCAATTGAAACTGTTATGAATGCTCAATGGTATGATGCAAATATTTCAGTTGTTGGTTGCGACAAAAATATGCCGGGATCAGTAATGGCAATGGCAAGGGTGAACAGGCCATCAATCATGGTATACGGCGGTACCATCAGGCCGGGTAATTTGAATGGGGAAAAACTTGATATAGTCTCTGCATTTGAATCATATGGGAAATATTTGTCCAAAGAAATTGACAAAGAGGAGATGAATCATATCTTAAAACATGCATGCCCCGGGGCAGGTGCATGTGGTGGGATGTACACTGCAAATACGATGGCTTCAGCTATCGAAACTCTGGGTATGAGTCTTCCCTACAGCTCATCCATTCCTGCCACACACAGACAGAAAAAAGAAGAGTGTAAAAAGGCGGGGAAAGCNATTTTGAAAATCCTGGAACTCGACCTGAAACCGAAAGATATCATTACACGAAAATCAATAGAAAATGCCGTAACCATGATCATTGCATTGGGCGGCTCAACCAATGCTGTGATTCACATGCTTGCTATGGCACATGCAGCTGATATTCCATTTGGCATCGATGATTTCCAGGAAATCAGCAGTAAGACACCATTCCTGGCCGATTTAAAACCAAGCGGAAAATATGTGATGGAAGATCTCTATAATGTTGGCGGGGTTCCTGCCGTACAGAAATTACTGCTTGATGAAGGCTACCTGTATGGTGATTGCATGACTGTTACCGGAAAAACACTGGAAGAAAATGTTGAAGAATTACCCGGACTGCTTGAAGAACAAAATATTATCATGCCGGTTTCCAATCCGATAAAGAAAGACGGCCATCTCGAAATATTGTATGGAAATCTTGCTCCTGAAGGAAGTGTTGCAAAAATTACCGGGAAGGAGGGAACCGAATTTAAAGGAACTGCCAAAGTATATAATTCTGAAGAAGAAAGCCTTCAGGCGATACAAGGTGGAGAAGTTGATAAAGGAGATGTTGTGGTAATCCGGTATGAAGGCCCTAAAGGCGGGCCCGGGATGCGGGAGATGCTCTCTATAACGGCTGCAATTATGGGCGCCGGCCTTGGAAATAGTGTGGCTTTGATAACCGATGGCCGATTCTCCGGTGGCACTCACGGTTTTGTACTTGGCCATGTAACACCGGAAGCCCAGGATGGCGGACCCATCGCTCTTGTTGAAAACGGTGATATTATAACTATCGATTCAGTAAACAGGAAAGTAGATATTGATATATCTGATGAAGAGTTTGACAGAAGGAGAAAAAATTGGAAACAACCGGAGCTTGCTTTTAATAAAGGTATCCTGAAAAAGTATGCCAAAACGGTTTCGTCAGCTTCACTCGGTTGTATTACTGACGGATAAGAAATCCGTAACGATCAGACCCGGATTTTTTTCAGGACTTCCGGGTTTTTTATTTTTTTCTGAATCGTTTCCTGATCTGGCACAACGGGTTTATCCCGGTATCGGTCAACCATGCAAAGAAACCCTAACTCACGTTGTTGGCCAGCAAAAAATTGATGGATCGTATCAGGAGCAATAAAAACGACATCATGCAGATCGAGGTGGTGAAGTTCATTGTCAAGTATCACACTTCCGCTTCCCCGGATGACAACAACAGAGTGAGGGTGGCGGTGCATTTCAAGTGATGAATAACCACCGGGCCGGATTTCAAAGTAACGAGTATGAAAATTCAATTCGGGTATGTCATTACCAAGTAATGAATATCGGTGTACTCCCTGAAATCCACTGCCGGATGCCTTGTATACCTGTTTCTCAACTTTCTTCCAGTTAAAATTTCCAGACTTTAATATTCTTGATTTACTTTCACCCATAGTCTTCAATTTCATCCTGAAATTCCCTGACTGCAACTTCAAGGCCACCCTTGTGCTGATACAGGCTTCCACCTATTAAGAAGATAGTATCCTTCCCGTAACGGTCAATCCATTTTCCGATCGATTCGCGCTGAATGCCACCACCCGGGGTAGGGAATGATTTCCTGAAAGGTGAGGTATCCTGCCTCAATGCATTATTAATTCCTTCACAATCTTTCTCAGAAAATGAAAACCGTCCGCCTGAGTTCGGATAGATAACAGAATCAGCTCCAAGAGCCCTCCATAAATCTCCATAATAGAGTGAAGGAGTAAAACCGTGTTCTTTATTCATAACAAAGCTGCCGGAAAATGTCGGATGTGCCATAGCAGGCAGAACCGGATCTGTATCCTGCAGGCTTTTAATGATACTCATCCCGGTTAATTGCGGAGATATCAATACACCGAAAGCACCCAGTGATTGAGCAATTTCATAACGCCGCCAGGTATCAAAACAGTCCCCGGTAATATTTGGAAAGTATGCAGTTCGTTTTCCGGTTTCATCTGCCGCTTTTTCGATTGCAGCCATACATGTTACAACGCGATCGTGAAATGGAGCCGATGACTGGTTCACAAGGCCGTGATCATCTTTGATAATATCAACCCCCCCTTTGGCCATCTGGTAACACCGATTGGCAAGTTGTGAATTGCTGAGGCCTACAGGTTTCAGCGCTGAACAGCTTAAAGGGCGATGATGAATATTGAGTTTGTCCCTGATTCCGCCGATACCCCAGTAAGGGCCGGGAAAGATCCTGTCCAGGGAATGCCAGCCTATACCAGAAATTCGAATACCCGGTTTCAGTGAGATATTCCCGAATATCATATTCAGGCATTGACTCAGTTCGTCACCTGCAACAGCCAGAGGGTAAGAAATGACTGTTTCGTAAAGATTTTTTTTGCCAGCTTGTTTACAAATGACAACTTTACCTGTAGAAGACTGACGGATAGATTCTGGAATCGCATCAGGCGGCATTTCAGCCGTCTGTTCTATGGCTATATCTTCTGCAAGTTTAACAGCTTCGGAACCTGAACGGGCTGTGATCAGATAATGAACTGAAAAACGTTGCGAGTTGTCCATGTACGGTCAGAATCTGGTTATTGTCTCGGCCCGCTTCGGGCCGGTCGAAATTATTTTAAAGGGTACTCCGATAAAATTTTCAGCAAACTGAATATACGCTTTAGCACCTTCAGGGAGGCCTTCAAAGTGATCGATATTCCGGGTTGTACCTTCCCAGCCATCTAAGGTTTCATAAACCGGTTCAACTTCATCCAGTAAATTTGTCGATAATGGGAAGATGTCTGTTTCCTGATCATTGATACGATACCGGGTGCAGACTTTGATGGTATCGAAGTGATCGAGTACATCAAGCTTGGTAAATGCTATTTCATCGATTCCGTTAATTCTTACTGCATATTTCAATGCAACAAGGTCCAGCCAGCCGCATCGTCTCGGGCGGCCTGTTGTTGCGCCGAATTCAGCTCCGTGCTCGCGAAATTTCTCACCGGTTTCATCAGATAGTTCTGTGGGAAACGGACCGTTTCCGACCCTGGTACAGTATGCTTTCGTAATTCCCATGACATGATCTATGGCTTTTGGAGGAATACCGCTTCCTGTACAGGCTCCGCCTGCAGTTGGTGATGATGAGGTTACATAAGGATACGTGCCATGGTCGATGTCAAGCAGGGTACCCTGGGCTCCCTCGAGTAAAATATCGTTTTTGTTTTCAATGGCATCATGCAGGACAGCTGTCGTATTGCAGATAAACGGCTGAATTCGTTCAATACAGGGTTTGATCGACTCAAACATTTCATCAGGGTTTATCTCAGGCTCCTGATAAACATTAAC
>SL_3KL_010_SEDDRAFT_10002490_pt1 | contig 16839 bp, 15 predicted proteins | sample SodLakKL_010_SED_2_FD_10381 | JGI IMG/M metagenome (IMG submission 10381) | reverse complement strand
CTGTCTTCGGGAGGCAGGGGCCGTGAGTTCGAATCTCGCCACCCCGACCACGACGAATCCCGCGAAAAAGCCGGCCCTTGCGCCGGCTTTTTTCGTTACAGCACTCCCCCACCGCACGGTTGCTCCGGCACTATCGTCCGCGCCATTCCACGCCCGCAAACCAGGCCCTGCCAGGCAGCGGGGCGAACCCGGCCTCGATGACCTCCTCGTCGAGCAGGTTTTCGGCTTCCACGAACCAACTCAGCGAACCGAAGTGACGGGCAAGGCGGGCAGAAATTGAAATCGAGGACTGCAACTCTCGGCGCTGGTGACGAGCCGCCAGGGACACCCGCCAATGCTCGGCCGGGCGCAGTGCCAGCGCCGTGGTCAAAGCCTGGCGCGGATAGTCGGTGACGTACTTGAATTCCCGCCCAGCTTCCTCGACCCGACTACTCAACAGGGTCAGCCCGGCGCGTACCGATTCCAGGCTGGTCATCGAGTCTGGCCGCCATTGCCATTCGACTTCGCTGCCACGACTGCGATGACCGTCGATGTTTCCGGCTTGCCAGGTCACCTCGCCCGGTGCGCGCGCCCAGTCAATCAACCGATCGGTACGCCGCTCGAACATCGCCGCGACCACGCGATGTTCGCCAGCTGCATACCGCAGGCCGGCCTCGTGCAGGGTGGATCGCTCCGGTTCCAGGCCGGCCAGCCCGACGTTGCCCCCGGTGACAAGGAATCGCTCGGTCCACGACGGCACCCTCGCGGTTCGCGCTGATGAAAGGTGTGCATGCCAGCTTGAAGACAGGCGGTAGCCGAAGCCAACCGACGGCAGCAACTCGGTGCCGTAATCGCTGAACCGAATGGTGTTGACGCCGACCTCCACGCTGGATCGTGCGCCCAGGGGATGGCGGTGGGCGAACCAGATGCTGGACTCGTCGCGGCGGTGGTCATCAAGCGCGCTGGAGTCGATGCGCTCGAGAGTCAGGCCCGCACCGGCAGCGAACACGCCCCCGGCCAACTTGCGCCGGCCGTCGATTCGAGCGCCACGTACATCCGTTTCGTGCTCATTGATGAACTCGGTCTCGCCGACCCGTGTCCGGAACCAGTCATCGTGGCTGCGCCAGAACAACCGTGCATCCATATCCCAGCCACCTGCACCGGCCTGTGCGCTCAGGTAAGCCAGGCGCGAGGCGGTTTCCTCGCGCTGGTCCGGAAAGTCGGCGGTATAGAACTTCCAGGCTCCGAAGGCTTTCTCCTCAGCGCCCAGCCCCCAGCCCAGCGTGCCGTGCTCGAAACGGGCGTGCCCGGTATACATCGCCCGGCGCAGGTCACTGTCGGAACGTGATACCGGTAAATGACCGTCGCTGCTGAGCCCTGAAGCTGAAAGCATGTGGCCACTGCGTTCACCGCCGGTGCCGGCATGGATGCGAGCCTCGCGGGTGGAAAAACTGCCGGCACGCAATGACACGCCGTACTCCGATCCATCGGGCTGTCGGGTGATGATATTGACCAGTCCGCCGGTGGCGTTACCGCCCCAGGCAATTCCGCCCGGACCGCGCACCACCTCGATGCGCTCGACATGCTCCAGCGGAACAGGCAGGTTGAGGTCGTGATGACCCGTCTGGGGATCCTTGATCGGAATACCATTGACCAGCATCAGGGTCTGCTCGTAGGCGGTGCCGCGAATTCCGACGTCAGCCTGCACCCCGGCCGCCCCGCGCCGGCGAATATCGACCCCTGCAACCATGTCGAGCAGGTCGGCCAGGTTGGTCACCGGCTGGGACTGGATCTCGGTGCGATCGATGACCGTGACACTCTCCATTGCCTCGGCCAACAGATTGCCGGTCGGGCTGGTGGTCACCACGATCCGATCCGGTTCGTCATACCAGCTTGCGCCATCTTGCCCGACGGCTGCCAGCGGCAGTACCGCCACCATCAGGGCCCGGGTCAATCCAGATTTCATGCGCTGCACACTCCTCACCAAACGGAAAGCGGCACAGTCTACCCTAAGCCACCAATTTAGGTTTACAGAGTTCCCGGCTTGCTCTGAGGGCATGCCTCATGGCCCCGGCGATGACCGCAGACACGGTCCTCTGCCGTCCGCATCACTGCCGACTACCACACTGACCACGCCCCCTGCGCCGGACTTGTGCATGCGATATACTCGGAACCATATATGGAGTAATCTTCGTACGAATGCGCCCGTACGTCATGGATCCCAGCCTTTCAGGCCTGATCTTTCAAGTGCCGAACAAGATGCGGAAAACGGCCATGAGCAACCTCATTCCAACCAAATCCGAGCTGAAACTGCTTCAGGAGTTGTGGGAGCAGGGCCCCTCCACCGTGCGGGAACTTCATGATTCGATCGCCAATGAATCCGGTGTCAGCTATACCACGACGCTCAAACAGCTTCAGATCATGCATGAGAAGGGTCTCGTCCAGCGCGAGACGAGCTCCCGGGCACACCGCTACTTTGCCAATGTAGAGCGGGAGGAAACCTGCCGGGGCATGCTCGACGATTTCATGCAACGCGTCTACCAGGGTTCGGCTTCCGAGTTGGTCATCCAGGCCCTGGGCATGTCGCGACCGGCCAGCCCGGAAGAACTCGAAGAAATCGAGCAGTTGATCGAAAACATGAGAGTGAAATCGCACCGCAGCAGCGGGCGCGAGTGACGCCGGAATTACCGAGGTACACGCACCCATGATGGATTCCCAACTGGTACAGACGTTCGGGCTCGTCCTGGTTCACTTCACCTGGCAAGGTGTATTGATCGGCTTGCTGTTCGCTGCAGGCCGGTTCGCACTGACGGATAGTTCCGCCGTCGCGCGCTACAACTGGGCCACACTGTGCCTGATCCTGCTGGCGCTGGCGCCGGTGCTCACCTTTGCCTGGCTGGCGACCGGCACCGGGAACCACGCGGTTCCCGGGCTGACGACGATGTCGGAAAGTGTTCAGGCCGGAGTGGCGAGTTCGGCCTCAGGGTCATCGGGATGGGCTCTGTCGGCGTTCTTGCCGGTCATTGTGGGCTTGTGGTTCTGCGGCGTTTCGATCATGAGCGTTCGGCTGGGTGCCGGTTGGTGGTACGTCCGCCAGTTGCGGCGCCGCGCCGACTACCGAATGCCGCAGGAGATACAGGCCCGACTCGAGGATATCGCCACGCAGCTGGACATGGCCCGCCATGTCGGCCTGGCGTTTTCCAATCAGATCGCCGGGCCGATGCTGATCGGCGTGTTCAGACCACTCATTCTACTGCCGACGGGGCTGGTCAACAGGCTGTCACCGCGCCAGGTCGAGATGGTGCTGGCACATGAGCTAGCTCACCTCCAGCGCGCTGATCACCTGGTCAACCTGTTCCAGAATGTTGTCGAAACATTGTTGTTCTACCACCCGGTCGTGCGGTGGATCTCGGGAGAGATTCGTGCCGAGCGCGAGCTGGCCAGCGACGAGCAGGTCGCGCGACTGACCGGCGACCGGATCACCTACGCCGAAACCCTGCTGAAACTCGAGAAGGCTCGCGGCAATCGACCGCAGTTCGCCATCGGCATGGCCGATCATCAATTGTTGACCCGCGTTCGCCACCTACTGGCACCCAAGCCCCGACAGCCCGGCACGGCCGTTTCCGGCGTCGCCTTGCTGAGCGTGGTGCTGGTCAGCGCAATAGCTGCCCTGGCCTCGACCGGATTGAGGGCGTTGTCCGATTCCGACACGCCCGAAGCGAACTCACCGCAGGCAGTTGTCGAATCTAATACGGGTCCCGCTGGCTCCACGGTGATTGAAACACAGGCAAGGGAAACGCCCGATCATGCCCCCCGGCAACCCGAACCGGAACTGCCGCCGGTGGAGGCGGCAGTCGAACCAGTCATCAGCCAGCCCGCGGAACAGCGCGGAGCCATTGAACCGGTCAAGAAAGTCGAATCCATCCAACTGACCTCAGCCGAGATCCCGACCGAACCGCTCGACACTGTCTCGACTTCCAATGAAATCTCGACTCCGGATGAGACGGTGATCGATTTACCGTCAGCGGTCGACGAAACACCGCCCGAAATGTCACTGGGCCCGAATGAATCCGACACCACTGTTGCAGATTCACCTGCTCAAACAGCGCCCGAGGCTTCCCCCGGGGAGCCGATGCAACTGGCGGCTCTGCAGCCCGTACCCGCCACCGAAATCCGGGGTGGCAGCTTGCTCGAACAAGCAGTGCCGACCTACCCGACCGGTGCCGTGCGAAAAGGCCGCGAAGGCCGGGCCGAAGTCAGGCTGACCGTTGATCGGGATGGTCGCGTGATCGATGCCGAAATCGTTGAGGAAATGCCGAGTGGTTACGGGTTTGGCAAGGCGGCCGTGCAGGCAGTCGAACAATGGCGGTTCGAGCCGTTCACGCGCAACGGCACGGCCATTCGTCATGAAATTCAGACCGGCTTCGATTTCACCGACCCTCCAACCTGCGAAAGCATCACCGGCACCCGGCTGTCTCGCTGCTGACATCACCTTACGAGCGCCGCGTCTTCGACTGGGTAACCGTGTTCCTCATGTGCTGGCCACTACTGCCGGTCGACTGCCGACAGCCCGGTACCAGCGAGTCAGGTTGGACAGCACTTCGGGAATTTCGGTCTTGATGGCCCATGATGAAAACTCGATGGTCACCCATGCGGTGATGTCGGCCACACTGAACTCATCGCCGGCCACGTACTCGTGCTGGCCCAGCCACGCATCAAGCTCTTCCAGGAACCAGCCGTAGCGTTCACGCCCGCGTTCGGCCAGTGCCGGGATCTGGGCAACCGGCCGGGTACCAGGCACGGCATGACCCTTCATCGCCGAGGTCGTGTTACGAAAAGCATCGGCCACGGCCATGAAGCCATTCGTTTCCACCCAGCGGTTGCGCTCGGTAACAACTGCGCGGTTGGCAGGCGTATTCCCGAACAGAGGCGGATCGGGATGCAACTCCTCGATGTAGCGGCAGATCGCCATCACCTGCGCCAGGCAGGTGCCATCGGGCAACTCCAGTACCGGCACCGTGCACTCGGCATTAAGGTCGCGAAGCGGCGGCTTGAAGTGCTCCCCACTCATCAGGTCGACGTGACGCTCATCGACATCAACACCCTTCTCGGCGAGAAAAAGATGCACGCGCCTCGGGCTGGGCGCACTCGGGTAGGTATACAGTTTCATGATTTCGAATTGTCGACCGGGCGCGTGTTCGGTGCAAGCGTCATCGGCGCCGCCGCGTTAGAATCACCGGCAGACGCATCCGTCCATGCCAAGGGAGCCTTCCATGCTGTTGCTGATCGTCGGACTTGTCCTGTTTCTCGGTATCCACTCGCTGGCCATCGTCAGCCCCGGTGCCCGCCTGACGCTGATCGAGCGGCTGGGTCTGTGGCCCTACAAGGCGGTCTACAGTCTGATTGCGCTGGTCGGCCTGGTGCTGATCATATTCGGCTGGGGACAGGCCCGTCTTGACCCGGTGGTGCTCTATCATCCTCCGGGCTGGCTGATGCATGTCAACAACCTGCTGATGCTGATCGTCTTTCCGCTGCTGCTGGCCGCCTACCTGCCCGGGCGCATCCAGCGCGCTTTCCGCCATCCCATGCTGGTGGCGGTCAAGACCTGGGCGCTGGCCCATCTGCTGGTTAACGGTGAACTGGCCGCCCTTCTGCTGTTCGGTACCTTTCTCGCCTGGGCCGTGGCCGACCGTATCTCACTGAAACGTCGCGCGCCCCAGGACCTGCTGCAACTGCCGGCCTGGAAGTTCAACGACATCATCGCCATCGTCGTCGGGCTGGCCATACACGCCGTCTTCGTTCTGTGGTTGCACCCACTGTGGATCGGCGTGCCGGCAGTGCCGCACTAAAAAAGATTGAACCACGAAGAGCACGACGATCACGAAGAAATAGATTCGTGTTTTTCTTCGTGCCCGTCGTGCTCTTCGTGGTTCATTTGATCGCTTCGCGCTGCACCACGCCATCGCTCGCTGACCGCTACAATGTGCATTCGGCCCGCAAAGACTGACATACCGTGAATCGAATTCGCATCCGCCGCCCCGACGACTGGCACCTGCATTTGCGCGACGACGCCCTGCTTGAAGCCGTGGTGCCGGCCACCGCACGCAGTTTCGGGCGCGCCATCGTCATGCCCAATCTCAAGCCCCCGGTGCGCACGGTCAGCGACGCACGCGCCTACCGCGAGCGCATCCTGGCCGCCTGCCCGGTCGACAGTGACTTCGAGCCGCTGATGACGCTGTATCTAACCGAGACCACCACGGTCGATGACATTCGCCAGGCCGCCGAAAGCGACTTCGTGCACGCGGTCAAGTACTACCCGGCCGGCGCGACCACCAACTCCGATTCCGGCGTGCGTGAGCTCGAGCGCGCCTACCCGGTCATCGAGGCGATGGAAAAGCACGGCGTGCCATTGCTCATGCACGGTGAAGTCACCGACGGCGACATCGATGTGTTCGACCGCGAGGCGGTATTCATCGAACGTCACCTGGAGAAGCTGCGCTCGACCTTCCCGGCGCTGAAGATGGTGCTCGAACACGCCACCACCAGTGACGCCATCGACTACGTGAAGTCTGCATCAGGCCCGATTGCGGCAACGATCACCGTGCACCACCTGATGTTCAATCGCAACGCATTGTTCGAGGGCGGGCTGCGCCCTCACCACTACTGCCTGCCGCTGATCAAGCGCGAACGACATCGTCAGGCACTGGTGGCGGCCGCCACCAGCGGCAGTGAGCGCTTCTTTCTCGGCACCGACAGCGCCCCGCACCCGAAACACGCCAAGGAATCCGACTGCGGCTGCGCCGGTGTCTACTCGGCCCCGGCCGCCATCGAGCTTTACGCGGAAGTCTTCGAGGCCGCCGGCGCCCTGGACCATCTCGAGGGCTTCGCCAGCCTGCATGGCCCGACCTTCTACGGCCTGGCACCGAACGACGACTTCGTCGAACTCGAAAAATCACCCTGGACCATGGATGCCGAACTGACCGCCGGCGGCGAGACCATCGTGCCGCTGCGCGCCGGCAACGAGATCGGCTGGCGACAGGTCCGCTGAGAAACGCCATGATCCGGCTTTCCGCCAGCGAGCAAGACCTGGCCCGGGCCGCGGAGATGCTCGAGCGCGGCGAGCTGGTCGCGCTGCCTACCGAGACCGTCTACGGCCTGGCTGCCAATGCCGCCGATCCCGAGGCAGTGCGCCGCATCTTCACGGCCAAGGGACGACCGGCCGACCATCCGCTGATCGTCCATCTGCCCGACATCGAATCACTCGCCGTATGGGCCCGCGAGACTCCGGAAAGCGCGCGCAAGCTGGCCGAGGCCTTCTGGCCCGGCCCGCTCACGCTGATACTGGAAAAAAACGATACCGTTTCCGATGTCGTTACCGGCGGCCAGGACACCGTGGGACTGCGCGTGCCCGGCCACCCGGTGGCACTCAAGCTTCTGCAACGCCTCGGCAAGGGCATCGCCGCACCCTCGGCCAACCGTTTCGGTCACATCAGCCCGACCACGGCCGACCACGTCATCCGCGAGTTCGAGTACGAAGGCACAGTGGCGGCCGTGATCGACGGCGGCCCGTGCGAGGTCGGCGTGGAGTCGACCATCGTCGACTGTACCGGCCCCATCCCGCGCGTGCTGCGCCCGGGCATGATCGGTATCGAGCGGCTCACCATGGTGCTCGGCATGAAGCCCGAAATGGCCGGTGAACAGGACGGACCGCGCGCCTCCGGTCGCCTGGCCTCGCACTATGCCCCGGATACCCGGCTGGAGCTGGTCGACCCCGAAGCACTGGCCCGGCCCGATCCGGATGCGGCCGTGCTGGCGCTGGCATCCACCCCCGACCCGGGCGGCTTCAAGGCCTGGAAGATGCTGCCCGGCGACCCGGTCAACTACGCCCGCGGGCTGTATGCCGCATTGCGCGAACTCGATGCATGCGGCGCCGAACGCATCCTCGTCCAGCGCCCGCCCGGAACCGCCCTGTGGGCCGCCGTGCGCGATCGACTCGAGCGCGCGGCAACCTGACCACGCAATCGAGCGCGACGGTCAGAAGCGAGCCTCGGCACGCAGGTAGACGAAGCGACCGTTGAGGCCAATGGGGTTGATTGGGTCGAAGGCGAAGTTGCCGAAGAAATTGTTGGCATTGGCCGACTCGTCCGGGTAGCGATCCAGCAGGTTGCTGGCCCCGGCGGTCAATCGCCAGTGCTCGGCCACCGATCGCGACAGTTCGGCATCGAGCGTCCACTGACTGCCGAAGCGCTGGCGCGCGAAGCCGAAATCACGAACCACCGAGGAGAACACGCGGCCGCGCACCAGCCCGTCCCAGCGCTGGCCGCGCCAGGTGGTCGTGGTGATCCAGCTGTGGCGCGGGGTTGCCGTTTCCACGGTATTTCGCTGGGTCGCGTCGACCAGACTCACTTCCGGGCTGAATTCCGCGAGACGGCCGGGCACCCCGGCCAGCGAGCGGATTTCGGTTCGCGCCCGGGTATAGGCCGTGTCGATGCGCCACAACCCGTCGGCCAGTGGCCGGCTGTAGTCGGCAACCAACTCGGCACCGCGAGTGCGCGTGTCGATGGCATTGGCAAACAGGGCGATGGCCTGCACACCCTCACCACCGGGCTGCTGCTCGACGAAGTCGATGATGCCCGGGTCGCTGATGAATTCCGATTGCGTGATGCGGTCGTCGACGCGAATCTCGAACAGGTCGAGCGACAGGTTGAGTCCGAAATCAGCATTCCAGACCACCCCGGCACTGGCGTTGACCGAGGTCTCCTCGTTCAGTGCATCCAATTCCAGCGCACGGGCGATATCGGAGCCGGAGCGAATCAGTCGCGAGGAAATGCGCGCACCTTCGGGCGAGAAGGTATTGTCGCGTCGCCCCCAGCCGATCTGGCTGACCGAGGGCGCGCGAAAGCTGTTGGAAATCGAGGCGCGAGCGGCCAGCCCGGCACCCAGGCGATAACGCCCGGCCAGCTTGCCGGTCAGGGTGCTGCCGAAATCGCTGTAGTGCTCGAAGCGGCCGGCCAGGGTGGTTTCGAAACGCTCGGTCGGACTGGCCGAGAACTCGGTGAAAGCGCTGAAGACATGACGATCCTCGCGGGCGGCATCTGCCGGGGACAGCCCCTTGGCGCCCTGTGAGCCGATGTCCGGAAACCCGACCAGCTCGGCCAGTTCCGGGGCGAATTGAAAGTCGCCGGCGGCGAACGAGGCCGGGTCGCCCGCCTGGCTGGCGAAACGCTCGTAGCGATAATCCACGCCGGCGGCGACATGCAACGCACGACCGAACAACGCATCGTCGAAACGGCGGTTGGCCTGGTTGGCGACGTTGACCTGGCTCAGTTCGAAAGTGCCCGAATCAAACCGGGTGGGACTGTCCGGACCCAGCGACGGGTTGACCGAGTTGGCCACACCGAAATCAAAGCGGTTGCGGCCCACGCTTAACGAATGGTCGAAGGACCAGTCCGATGGCTCGTGGCGCAAGCCCAGCGTGGCGCCGAAATCCGTGTTGTCGCCGCGGGTGATCGGCAGGAAACCNNCGGGGAAGATCGCCGGTACGTTCTGGTTGGTATCGGGGTGGCGAAACACGGCCGCGCCTTCGGTATCGCGCTGGCTGAAGGTGGCAAAACCATAGAGCTCGACATGCTCCAGCGGCACCCGGGCATTGACCCAGGCGGCATAGGCGTCGGTTTCCGGATCGCCGACGCGGTGGGTCTGCCGGCCCTGAAAGTCCAGGTTGGCCTCGGTTTGCGGAATGAACGGCGAGACCTGATCCAGCCCCGCACGATTGGTCGCGCCCTGACGGGTCGCCTCCAGCCCGTAGCGAACCGACCCGCCCGTCTCCAGCACATGGCCGTGATGCCACCAGGCCGAAGCGCTGTTGCCGTCGGTAACCGTTTGACCGATCGGCCGAACGCGACTGCGATGCCCACCGTAGCTGCCGCCGACCACCGTGCCTTCGGCGGCGTCGTCGAGGATGATATTGATGACCCCGGCGATGGCATCGGAGCCGTACTGTGCACTGGCGCCGTCGCGCAGGATCTCGACACGCTTGACGGCACTCAACGGGATGGTGTTGAAGTCGAAGGCATTGGTGCCGCGACCGATCTTGGTGTTGTCATTGACCACGGCCGAGACGTGGCGCCGCTGGCCGTTGACCAGCACCAGCACCTGGTCGGGGTTCATGCCGCGCAGCTGGGCCGACCGGACATGATCCGAGGTGACGGAGTTGGACTGGCGCGGGAAATTGAACGACGGAGCGAGTACGGCCAAGGCCTGACCGAGTTCATTGCCGGTCGCGCCGGCAGCACGCAGTTGTTCGCCGTCGAACACATCGATCGGGACCGGGGAGTCGACCTGTGCATGGGCCAGCGAGCGTGAGCCGATCACGGTCATGACCTCCACATCCTCTCCGGAATCGGCCACGGCAACGGTTGCGGCGCTGAGCAGCCCCGCCCACAGAACAATCAATTCCGGTTTCATTGCTGCAGGGTGTCCGGTGAATTGAGGCGCCAGTCGTAGTCGATGAACCGGATGCTGCGCGTGGCCGCGATTTTCTCGGCGGTAGTCGCATCGGCATGTTCGGCCAGAAACTCGCGCACGGAGCCGGACTGTTCGACAAAGTCATCCTCATACCAATCGAACAGGCTGGTCAGGTAGAGCACCTCGCCGTCGATCCGCAGGTGAAGCGGCGTATTCAATGACCGGCGCGTATTCTCGACCAGCATCTGCTCGACGTTGTCGGCCGTGAAGACTTCGGCCCGCAGCGGTGGACAGCCGACCGATGCGCAGTTGACCGCGAAATGCACGCGTGCATCCTTCCAGCCGCGCTCGGCGAAATCGGCACCCAGCAGAATATCGAGCTCGATCTCGCTCAGGGAATGCTTGCGCCCGCCGACGTCGAACAGATCGCGGCGAAAGACCCGGTAGGGATTGAACAGGTGCCCGTAGTCGCGCACGCTCGATACCAGTTCGCCGCGCCTGGGGTTTTCCAGGATGTGGGCAATCATGAAAAAGTTGTAGGCGTTGAGCCAGAACGCGATGGCCTCCTCACGCCGGGACAGGCTGTCGGGATCGAATGCCGCCAGGCGGCCGTACTGATCAGCCAGCCGTTCCGGCGTGCGTTCGTCGGCCAGTGCGCCACGGTAATCAAACGCGCTCACCAACCGGTCACGTTCCAGATCGCGTTCAATGACAAAATCCTGCAGCAAGACCGCGAAAGGCTGGTACAGGTCACCGACCTCATCGGCGCTGGCCGGCAGGGCGAAAACGATCAACAGGGCGAGGCACGCGAATGCGCCCCGCCGGGGGCAGGAGACTGGGAGCATCATGATTTGCTCAAGGTCCACATCCGGTCATCATCGCGCAACAGGAACAACGCGATGCATGCGGCCAGCATCGGAATGGCGGCCAGGAAGAGCATGTTGTTGAACGGGTCCAGGTATTGCTGCCAGGACGACAGCGTCGAGATGGTGTGGGTGGCCAGGATGAAGCCATAGGTCCAGACCTTCCACAGGCCCAGCACGAAGGCGACTTCGATGGCCAGTTGCACAAGACCGAGCACCAGCAGAATACCGGCATCCATGCCGGAGATGAAATAGAAGTTCTCGAACACGGCTGCGGCATGATCGGGCACCAGGATCTTGTCCAGCGACCACATGGCCATGACCACGAACACGCTGATTCGCAGCAGGAACAGCGACCATTGCAGCTTGTTTTCCGCGCTTCCCGACATCATTCGCTCACTCCCGCCGCCTCACTGGGCACAAGGCTGATCGTGCAGCGAAGAAGAATCGCCGACACAAGCGTGGCCAAAGCTGTGATTGAATCGAGGTTGCGCGACATAAGAGCCTCCTTCACCAATGGCATGAAGCCCATTGTGAAGGCCGCAAGAAATATCGCCTATCCGCGAAAACCCCTAAACAGTGGCACTGCTACTGGTCGGCGCCGGGTCGGGTCAGGCGCTTCAAGGCGGCGCCAGGACAACCACAGCCGCCGCAACAGCGCCCAGGGCGATGGCGGTAATGACCAGCCACTTCATCAAGGTGCGCCGCGCATCGGCCTCACCCTTGGTTTCGAGTTCGGCCATCTGCGCCTCGCTCAGCGCTTGTTCGACCTTGTGGTCCGGATTCTCCAGCAGGGCCTCGGCATCCTCGTACTGTGGTTCCAGCATGACCCACAGACCGGCACGGTAACGGCCCTGATGGGCCAGATTGAGACGCATCGAGGCCATGTTGGTCACGTGCGTGGCGATACCGTGCGAGCGGAGAAACGCAGCGCGTTCCTCCGCCTCGGCACGGGATGCGTAGCGGGCAATCAGGCGCATGCGGGTCCTCGGGTTCTAGTTTCCGCGTTCCAGTTTAACCCGCGGGCCGAGTTCGACGGTCTGCGGCATGTCACCGGAGCGGTCCGTGCCGCGAGGGTAGAACTCGACTTCCAGGATCGGCTGGTCGAAGTCCATGCTGGAGACGAACAGAGCACTGTCACCCGGCTCCAGCGGCCCGGTCAGGTGCAGCCGGCCGGTACCGCCGACCATGGCCAGGCGGTTGGGCTCATCGCCGGCACGGCCCTCCCAGCCGATCGAGATGCTGTGGCGGCGACCGTCGGCGATGGTGTCTTCGCCGCGATTGGTCACGCAACCGATCACATTGTCGGTACCCGGCATGCCCAGGGTTTCCAGCCGCGCCTCGGAAATCCAGACCTCGCCCTCGCCGTCGGCGGCATCAATGGCGGCACATTCGGCCTCCAGCGTATGCTCGGGACGATCGACGTGCAGGATACGCCCCAGTTCAAGTTCGTCATCGGTACCGAACTCCGGCCGTCCACTCTCCCCGTCAACCAGCACATTGACCCCGCTGAAACGGTAGCCCTGGGTGCCGAAACGCTCGTAGTGGTCCGTATCACGCATGCGTCGCTCATCGGTCCGGAACACGACCGAGTCGCCCGGCGCCAGGCCGGCAAGGCGCAGATTGGTGGTGAAACCGCCCCCGCCGGTGCGGCCCTCGCGAATGCTCTCGAACTCCAGCATGACCTGGTTGAGGGTGTCCTCCCCCTGGTTTTTCAGGCAGCCGACGATGCGCGGCCCCTCGAAGTCCAGTGCGCCGCGGGCGAGCTCGACATCGCCGAGCGCGACCGGGCCGGCATGCACCCATCGTTCAACACCGTCGCATGGATCATCGGCAAATGCGAAAGGCGATACCAGCATCAGAAGCATCATCCTCGTGGTCACTCGTTTCATTTGCGGCTCCTTGGAATGAGTGGCGCCCTCCCCTACGAACTCACCGGTTGAATCGTGCCAGTTCCTCAGCCTTCATCCGTCAACCCGGCCCGCCAGCCGGTCCGGACCAGTACGGCCCAGCCGGCCAACTGCATCAGACCACCCAATGGCGTGAGCCGGCCCAGCGCCGTCAAATCGGTCGCCGCACCAAGGTAGATGGGAACACTGAACAGCACGGTACCCACGACCAGCAGCGTGCCGGCGAGCTTCAAGCCCCGGCGCGTGGCCGACGGTAGCGGGGCCAGCAGGCCCAGGCCAATGGCAAGGATGACGAGTGCGCCGAATCGGTGATAGGCCATGGCGATATCCAGCCCGCGCACGGCATCTGAAGACAGGCCCGGAATCAGTGCATGCTCGGCCACGGCACCAACGATCACGGCCAGCAGACCGAGCAATGCACCGGTGATGAGTATGGGGTTCATGGCACCTTTTGTTCTGATGGGCTCCGCCGCCGAGTATGCCCGATGCAACCATCCATCAACCAGCCGGGATACCATGAAGGCTGACAACATCCGGGGACAACGACATGATCACCCTGCATCATCTGGAGCATTCACGCTCCCAGCGCGTGCTGTGGCTGCTGGAGGAACTGGGAGTCGATTACGAAATCCACTGGTACGGTCGCGACCCCAGAACCAACCTGGCGCCACCGGAACTCCGTGAGGTTCACCCGCTGGGCAAGTCGCCGGTGATCACCGACGGTGATCACACCCTGGCCGAGTCGGCCGTCATCATCGAATACCTGGCCCGCACCTACGGGAATGGTCGATGGGCGCCCTCGACGGACGCCCCCGGCTACTGGCAGTTCAACTACTGGATGCACTACGCCGAAGGTTCCCTGATGCCGCCACTGCTGCTCAAACTGGTGTTTTCCAAGGTGCGTAGCGACAGCCCGTTCCTGGTTCGGCCGATCGCCGGCCGCATAGCCAGCGAGGTCGACAAAGCATTTACCGACCGTCAGCTCCGCACCCATTTCTCCTACCTCGACAACTACCTGGCTGACCATGAATGGTTTGCCGGAGACGACATCAGTGCCGCCGACATCCAGATGAGTTTTCCGCTGGAGGCCGCCGTGTCACGCGGCACGGCCGGCAACGATTATCCGCATGTGGTGGATTTCGTCCGACGCTTCCAGGCNCGGCCGGCCTATCGACGCGCACTTGAGGCCGGCGGGGCGTACGAGTACGGACCCGGCCCGACCGGATGACAGCTCGTCCTATACTGGAGCCATCGCGAGTCCGAAAGTGAAAACAAGAACAATCCGACACTATGAACGAGCGCACTGAGCCCGAAAATCAACGCGACCGCTACCCCGACGCCCTGCGTGCCGGTGCGCTGCTGGTGGTGGTATTCGGCCACTGGATCGCCACCCTGCCCCGGCTTGAGGAAGGCCGGGTGGTGGCCACCGAGCACATGCTCGACATCTGGGGCCCGGCCGGCATGCTCACCTGGATCGTGCAGGTGGTGCCGCTGTTCGTTTTCGTTTCCGCCGCGGTCAGTGCCGACGGCGTGGCGCGCCGGCTGCAACAGGGTCACGACCAGATGCACTGGTGGGCCGGACGCGCACTGGGGCTGGCCCGGCCGACGGTCACCTACATGGCCGCACTGGCGGTTTTCGCCCTGATCTCACTCTACACCGGGGGCAGGCTGCTGGATCCTTTCAATCACTCGCTGACCGTGCACCTGTGGTTCTTGATCATGCTGATCACGGTGCAGGCGCTGCTGCCTCTGAGCGTGGAAGCGGATCGCCGCTACGGTCTCAAGGCCGTGTTCGGGTTGATTGCGCTGACGGCACTGGCCGATTTCCTGCGCGCCGGAGCGCGCTCACCGGCCGACCTGCTGCAACTGGGCGAACTGGTCACCGAAACCGGCGGCGGCTTCGGCTGGGCCAATGCGCTGATCGTGTGGCTGATTCCGCAGCAACTGGGTATTGCCTGGAAGCGCGGTCGTTTCGCGGGCACCTGGGTGGGGCTGGGACTGACTCTTCTCGGCCTGGCCTGGCTGGCCGGGACCACCAGCAGCGGCTATCCGACAGCCATGGTCGGCCGTGATCTGGAGGGGCACTCCAATTTGCTGCCACCTACACTGGCGCTGATTGGTGTGATGTGGATCCAGGTCGGTCTGGTGCTGTTGTGTGAAAAGCCCATGCGCTGGCTGCTCGATCTTCGTCATGCCGCCCGCACCGTGACCTTTCTGGGCGCGCTTGGAATGCCTCTGTATCTCTGGCACAAGCTGGCCGAACTGCCAGCCGCATGGGTGGGTGAGCGGATCGGCGCGTCCATCGATGCCGGTGATCCGGGCGAGCCCGGTTTCTGGCTCGGTCGGCTGGTATGGATCGCATTGTGTGCGGTGATGGTCGCGCCGGTGCTGGCCGCGGTGGTGAGCTTCGAGTTGACCCGCAAGCGAGATGTCGCGGCGACAACTTCCAGCCCCGTCATCCTCGGCGGCGGTTTCGCCTTGCTGGCCGGGCTGATCGTCAGCCTCACCACCGGCGCCCTGCCCGGCGCCTTGATCGGGCTTGTGGGCATCGTTGCGGCTTCCTGGTTGTTGCGCGCACATCCGCAATCGTCGAGCTGACGGCTGGAGCAACGAACAACCAGTAGGCCGCCTCCGAGCTGCCCAGACTCCAGGCGAATCGGTTCAGGTCAACTGTCAGGATGGTCGTGCAACCGATGCGCCGGTTTGCGTGACTTGGCTGTGCTTCTCGCGGTACATTTCACCATCTGCCTGGTTGAGCAAGTCGGCAACCGAAGTGGTGTCATCGTTGAACAGAACGATGCCGACAGCGGCACTGGTCATCACGCAGGCATCGCCGAAAACGAATGGCTTTTCTAGAGCCGCGTGGATGCGAGCAGCAACCATGTCGACGTAGCGGCGAGCACGGAAAGCCTCCTTGCCGGCCCCCTCGATAAGCAGCACGAACTCGTCACCGCCAAGCCGNGCCAGGGTATCGGTCTGCCGCACCTGTTCAAGGATTCGGGCAGAGACGTCCACAAGCAAACGATCGCCGATTTCGTGCCCGAAGGTGTCATTGACCTGCTTGAAGCCGTTGAGATCGATAAACAGCAAGGCGGCATGACTGTGCTCGCGCACGCAACGTGCCTGGGCCTGCTCGGTGCGGTCGAACAACAGTCGCCGATTGGGCAAGCGCGTAAGGGGATCGGAATAGGCCAATTCACGAATATGATTTTCCAGGCGCTTCTGCGTCGTGATTTCGGTGGAAATTCCGAGCAGCCCCAGTACCCTTTCGGGTTCTTTGCGATCGCAGATCGGCGTCTTGACCTCCAGGTAAACACGCTGGTGCTCACCCTCACCGGCAACGATCTCTTCAAATGAACTCTCACCGTTCAGCACCTGCCGATCGACTGCTCGCAGTTGCTTGACCGTGTCGGGGGGAAAGAATGCAGCATCGTCGCGGCCGCATAAATCCCTCGCATCACACCCGAACAATTCCAGAGTCTTGCGATTGGCGTAGACGTAGCGGGATTGCCGATCCTTCATGTAGACGTAGATCGGAATCCTGTCGAGGGTTTCATACAACTGATCCAGCCTGAGGTTCCTGAACCAGTCGTCGCTCGTTTTGGCATCAGGCATTGTGG